>Ga0207975_100106_pt1 | contig 75763 bp, 63 predicted proteins | sample LakWasMe91_HOW11_2_FD_183913 | JGI IMG/M metagenome (GOLD analysis project Ga0207975, IMG submission 183913) | Freshwater sediment methanotrophic microbial communities from Lake Washington under simulated oxygen tension - Sediment Metagenome... | ecosystem: Environmental > Aquatic > Freshwater >...
CCCGCATCAGCTTTCACACCGCGCAGCACGCGATCGTCGGTGCACTCAACACCATGCACCTGGCGCGCGCGGGCGCCTTGCCCCAGCATTTGCAGCGCCTTCTGGATCAGGCTCACTACTTCGTGCTCCCGCCTCGACGACCTGATCGAAGCTTCCCGCGCGAGGTCAAGCGATCGACACGCAGCAAGTACCCACCAAAAAAAATGCCAGTCAGGGCTTAACTGACTGGCATTGCCCCGAAGGGGCCTTCCGCTCAAGACAAACTGCGGGCGAGCGGCTCAGTAACTGTCGCCGCCACCATAGCCGCCACCGCTGCGGCCGCCATTGCGTGAGCCCGTGCCGTAGGGGCTGCGGAAACCGCCCTCGCTGCGTCCACCACCGCCGTAGCCGCCACCATCACCTCGGCCACCACCTCCATAGCCACCGCCGCCGCCTTCACGGCCACCACCGTAGCCACCACCACCGCCACCGCCGTATCCGCCGCCACCACCGCTGCGGCCGCCACCGTAGCCACCGCCACCGCCAAAACCTCCACCACTGCGGGGCGGACGTGGCTCCATCGGGCGGGCTTCATTGACAACGATGCCACGGCCTCCCAGGGACTGGCCGTTCATGCCCTGAATGGCCGCCTGCGCTTCAGCATCGCTGCCCATCTCGACGAAGCCAAAGCCCTTGGAGCGACCCGTATCGCGTTCCATCATGACCTTGGCGCTTGTTACGGCACCAAATTGACCAAAGGCCTGTTCCAGATCGCTGTCGCGCACCGAATAAGGCAGGTTGCCGACATACAGTTTGTTGCCCATCACGGGACTCCTCAAAAACACATGGATAAAGCGATGGAGTCCCGAAAACGCAGCCAGTTGATCTCAACGAAGCCTTGAGCGCGAAACCGACGGATCACCGCAAACTTTTAGGCGAGAAAAACCCCGCAAACTGAATATGTCTCACAGTTTTTGGGAAAACGCAAGTGCTTTTGCCCGCTGTGGCAGCAATGCTGCAGCCATGAAAAAAGGAGCCCTGAGGCTCCTTGTTTTCCGGTGGCAGGTGCAAGCACCTGCTGAACGGTCTTAGTAGCTGTTACGGCCACCGCCGTAACCGCCACCACCACCACCGCCGTAGCCACCGCCGCTACGGCCACCGCCGTAACCGCCGCCGCCATTGCCGCCACCGAAGCCACCGCTACGGGGAGCGCGTGGCTCCATGGGGCGGGCTTCGTTGACCACGAGGTCACGGCCACCGAAATTCTGGCCATGCACGCCCTGGATGGCGGCTTGAGCTTCGGCATCGCTGCCCATTTCGACAAAGCCGAAACCCTTGGAGCGGCCGGTGTCGCGCTCCATCATGACCTTGGCGCTGCCGACCGAGCCGTACTGGCTGAAGGTCTGCTGCAGGTCTTCGTCGCGGAAAGAGTAGGGCAGGTTGCCCACGTAAAGTTTGTTGCCCATGAAGGACTCCTGAAAAAACATGAAAACGCGATGGGAGTCCTACGCAATCAACAAACCTGTGACGACTTCAAAGACGCGAAACTGACCAATCACCGCTAACTTAACTGCTTTCCTGCTAGGCAGAAAAAGCCAAGCCATTATCAGTCACTTTTATGCGCTGCGCGGATATTTATTTCTAAGGAGAAATTTTTCGGGTAGAAAACGTTGTAAAGGGATCCGGGGAACGCGTTGCACTAAAATAGCGCCGTCTTTGGGGAGTAGCCCGCCCGGCCGCACAAGGCGCCGGGGGCTTGCGTCAACACACTTGGGTTCCCACAACCTATGGCGCACGCGGCTTGTGATGAGCTGGGCGAGACCATTGACTGCATGCCGATCCATTGGCCGGAGTCGGTGTGCGGTCAATGCGTTCACCACCCATCCGGCCGGATCGGACCCCCCTCCCCATGGAAGCCTTTTTTGTTTCTACCGCCATCGTCGCCCTCGCCGAGATGGGCGACAAGACCCAGTTGCTGGCGCTGGTGCTGGCCGCGCGTTTCCGAAAACCCTGGCCCATTGTGCTGGGCATCCTGGTCGCCACGCTGGCCAACCACGGGTTGGCGGGGGCTGTTGGCGCCTGGGTAACCACGTTGGTGGGACCACAGATGTTGCGCTGGATTCTGGGTGCCTCCTTCATTGCCATGGCGGTGTGGATGCTGATCCCCGACAAGCTCGATGAAGGCGATGCCGACGGTTCGCCGCGCTGGGGAGTGTTCGGCACCACGCTGGTGGCTTTTTTCCTGGCCGAGATGGGCGACAAGACGCAGATCGCCACCGTCATGCTGGCGGCGCAGTACAACGCCTACCTGTGGGTGGTGGCCGGAACCACGCTGGGCATGATGCTGGCCAATGCGCCCGTGGTCTGGCTGGGCGACCGCATCACGCGCCTGGTGCCCATCCGCATCGTGCACCTTGTGTCGGCAGCCATTTTCGTGGTCCTCGGACTGGTGGCGATTTTTGCGCCGGCCTGATGGGCCAGCGTCGCCGCCGGGCGGCCCTTTTGGTATATTTGCCGCACGCGCCGATTTGCCACAGCTTGCGGGCGCTTAATAAATTCTGCTAAAGACCCGTCCGACACATCCCGGCCTCGTTTTTAGCGACGCCGGGTTTTTTTATGTCGTTCATTGCCACACCCCAGACCATGCATTTTCCGGAGGTGCTGCCGCTGCAAAGCGGTGCATCGCTCCGTGATTACCACCTGGCTTACGAAACCTACGGCACCCTCAATGCCGATGCGTCCAACGCCGTGCTGGTGTGCCACGCCCTCAACGCCTCGCACCATGTAGCCGGCGTGTACGAGGGCCAGGACAAGAGCGAGGGCTGGTGGGACAACATGATCGGCCCCGGCAAGCCGGTGGATACCAACCGGCTCTTCGTGATCGGCGTGAACAACCTGGGCTCGTGCTTCGGCTCCACCGGACCCATGCACCTGCACCCGGATACCGGCGAGGTCTACGGTGCCGATTTTCCCGTGGTCACGGTGGAGGACTGGGTCAATGCCCAGGCTCGGCTGCTGGAGCGGCTGGGCATCACGCAGCTGGCCGCCGTGCTGGGCGGCAGCCTGGGCGGCATGCAGGCCTTGAGCTGGACGCTGCAGTACCCCGAACGGGTGCGCCATGCCGTGGTGGTGGCCAGCGCGCCCAACCTCACGGCCGAGAACATCGCCTTCAACGAAGTGGCGCGCCGCGCCATCGTCACCGACCCCGACTTCCACGGCGGCCATTTTTACCGCCACGGCGTGATCCCGAAGCGCGGCCTGCGCATCGCGCGCATGATCGGCCACATCACGTATTTGAGCGACGATGTGATGAACGAGAAGTTCGGCCGCAGTCTGCGTGCCCCCACGCTCCCCGCTTCGCGTGGTTCGCTGCCCCTCGAGGGGACTGGTCCGGCTCGGGGCGGCCCAGCGCCGGACCTCCGCGATTATTTGTACAGCACCCAGGACATCGAGTTTCAGATCGAAAGCTACCTGCGCTACCAGGGCGACAAGTTCAGCGAGTATTTCGACGCCAACACCTACCTGCTGATCACGCGCGCGCTCGATTACTTCGATCCGGCGCGCGGCCATGGCGGTGACCTCACCCAGGCGCTGGCACGCGCCACGGCCAAATTTTTGCTGGTCAGTTTCACCACCGACTGGCGGTTTTCTTCCCGGCGCAGCCGCGAAATCGTGAAAGCCCTGCTCGACAACCGACGCAGTGTGAGCTACGCCGAAATCGATGCCCCCCACGGGCATGATGCCTTCTTGCTCGATGACGCCCGCTACATGAACGTCATGCGCTCTTACTTCGATAGCATTGCAAAGGAGCTGGCATGACCGAGAAAACCACGATGCAAGCCATTGCCCGCATGGTTCCACCCGGCTCGCGCGTGCTCGACCTGGGTTGTGGCGACGGCGCCATGCTGTCCTACCTGCAACGCGAACGAGGCTGCAGCGGCTACGGCATCGAGATAGCCGACGCCAACGTGCTGGCCTGCGTGCAGCGCGGGGTGGACGTGATCCAGCTCAACCTCGACGAGGGCCTGGCCATGTTTGGCGACAACTCTTTCGACGTGGTGCTGCAGATCGACACCCTGCAGCACCTGCGCAACGCCGAGGTCATGCTGCGAGAAACCGCCCGCGTGGGTCGCACCGGCGTGGTGGCCTTCCCCAACTTCGCGCACTGGCCCAACCGCCTGTCGGTGCTGCGCGGGCGCATGCCGGTCACGCGGCGCCTGCCCTACCAGTGGTACGACACGCCCAACATCCGCGTGGGCACCTACAAGGATTTCGAGGTGCTGGCGCTCAAGAACCACCTGCGCGTGATCGATGCGTTCGGCCTGCAGGCCGGGCGCACGGTTCGCTGGTGCCCGAACGCGCGGGCGGGCACGGCCGTGTTCCATTTCGAGCACGCCTGATGACCCCCTCATGGCCGCCTCCTTTGCCCACAACCGCTCCGTGGCGCGCCAGGTCATGGATGGCCATTGGCCTGGTGGTGCTGCTCGATTCGATCGGCTTTGTCAGCATGCCATGCACCGTGCCGGTGAAAGCAACCGCACCATGGCGGCGGTGGATGCTCTCGCCGGCGCGGAGAACCGCCGCACGCTGATCCGTGCGCTGGACCGCGCTGCGCCGCACCTCCACCCCGGGGCCGAAGCAGGCCCCTCCTGATACGCGCTCCTCGCCTGGCCACTGAGAACTTGGCGCCTGCGTGCACGTTGTGGTCGAATGCGGTTTTCGCAACGCCGCAGGAGCCCGCCCATGAACGCCCGTGTCCCCTCCCAAATCCTTGAACCCGCGCTGGCGCTGGAGCGGATCGGCCAGACATGGGACAGCGACATCCTGCGCCAGCTCACCGAATACATCGCCATTCCGGCCAAGTCGCCCACCTTTGCCCCCGACTGGGCGCAGCAGGGCCTGCTCGACACCGTGGTGCGCAATGCTGCCACCTGGGTCGAGGCGCAGAAGGTGGCGGGCCTGCACCTGGAAATCGTGCGTCTGCCCGGCCGCACCCCGGTGCTGTTCTTCGAGATCGAGGCCACCGAGGCCGCCGCCACCCAGACCGTGCTGATGTATGGCCACCTGGACAAGCAGCCCGAGTTTTCCGGCTGGCGCAGCGACCTCGGCCCCTGGACGCCCAAGTACGAAGACGGCAAGCTCTACGGGCGCGGCGGCGCCGACGATGGTTATGCCGTGTACGCCAGCATCGCCGCCGTGCAGGAACTCCAGCGCCAGAACGTGCCGCACCCGCGCATCGTGGGCCTCATCGAAACCTGCGAGGAAAGCGGCTCGCACGACCTGCTGCCCTACATCGATGCCCTGCGCGCGCGCCTGGGCGATGTGGGTCTGGTGATCTGCCTGGACAGCGGCGCCGGCAACTACGACCAGCTCTGGCTCACCACCAGCCTGCGCGGCATGGCCAGCGGCACGCTCAAGGTCGAGATCCTCACCGAAGGCATCCACTCGGGCGACGCCTCGGGCCTGGTGCCGTCCAGCTTCCGCATCATGCGCCAGGTGCTCGACCGCCTGGAAGACAGTGCCACCGGCCGCCTGCTGCCCGCCAGCTTCCATTGCCAGGTGCCTGCCGACCGCCTGGCCCAGGCCCGTGCCACGGCCGCCATCCTGGGCGACGAGGTCTACAAGCGCTTTCCGTGGGCGCACTACGACTGCGGCGGCTCCACCACCTTTGCGCTGCCCACCACCACCGACCCGCTGCAGGCCCTGCTCAAGCGTACCTGGGAGCCCACGCTCAGCGTGACCGGCGCCGAGGGCTTTCCTGCGCTGCAGGACGCGGGCAACGTGCTGCGCCCCTACACCGCCTTCAAGCTCAGCCTGCGCCTGCCCCCGCTGGTGGACGCTGCCCAGGCCGTGCAGGACTTGAAAGCCCTGCTCGAAGACAACGCGCCCTACCAAGCCCGGGTCACGTTCGACGGGAGTGGCGGCGCCACGGGCTGGAACGCCCCGGCCACTACGCCCTGGTTCGAACAGGCGCTCAATGATGCGTCGCAGGCGCACTTTGGCGCGCCCTGCGGCTACATCGGCCAGGGTGGCACCATCCCGCTGATGAACATGCTCAGCGAGGGTTTTCCGAAAGCCCAGATGATGGTGTGCGGCGTGCTCGGCCCCAAGAGCAATGCGCATGGTCCCAACGAGTTTTTGCATGTGCCCTATGCCAAACGCCTCACCGCCTCGGTGGCGCAGGTGATCGGCGCCATGGCCCGGCAGGCCGCCTCGGAGGCCGCTACGGCCTGAGCACCGGCAGGGCGCGCGCGCCAACCACCCCGGCAATCTGCTGGAACCTCCACCGCAACGCATGCCACCCGTGCACTTCGCTTGCTCCCAACCTTGGTCGTCCCGCCCATGTCTGACGCTGTTGTATCCACCTTGAGCACCTTGACGACCTTCACCGCGGCAGACGGCGAGAACCTGGCCGTGCAGGACTGGCCCCTGATGGAGGGCTCACCCCGCGGCACCGTGCTGCTGGTGCATGGCCTGGGCGAGCATGTGGGGCGGTACGATGCCCTGGCGCGGCGCCTGAATGCCTGGGGCTTTGCCGTGCGGGGCTACGACCAGTATGGCCACGGCGAGTCGGGCGGGCCGCGCGGCGGCCTCACCACGGCCATGCGCCTGCTCGACGATCTGGCCGACATGGTGGACGCCACCCGCGCCCGCATGGCGCCGGGCCAGCCGCTGGTGCTGCTGGGCCACAGCCTGGGCGGGCTGGTGGCGGCGCGGTTCGTGTCGCTGCACCTGCGGCCGGTGGATGGGCTGGTGCTGTCATCGCCCGCGCTGGACCTGGGGCTCAACGCCATGCAAAAGCTGCTGTTGGCCACGCTGCCGCGCATCGCGCCCAACCTGCGCGTGGGCAACGGGCTAGATCCGCAATACCTCTCGCACGACCCGGCCGTGGTGGCCGCCTACCTGGCCGATCCGCTGTGCCATGACCGCATCAGCGGCCGCCTGGCCCGGTTCATGGCCGACGCGGGGCCGGCCACCATGGCGCGTGCCAGGCACTGGGGTGTGCCCACCTTGCTGATGTGGGCGGGTGCCGACCGATTGGTCAATCCTGCTGGCAGCCAGGCCTTTGCCGCGGCGGCACCCCAGGGTGTGGTGCAGTCACATTGCTTTGAGCCCTTGTTCCATGAACTGTTCAACGAAAGCCCTGCGCTGGCCGCGCCGGTGTATGGCCTGCTGCACCAGTGGCTGGTGCGCCATTGCCCGCTGGCACCCCCGGTAGCCGTGGCCGGATGAGTTCAAGCCATATAGGCTTTCCAGAACCCGTGGACGCTGCGGTTGCAGGGCGTGGCCTTAGCGCACCGGCACTGCGCGCCTGCGCTGCAGCGCGAGCCATGCCAGCGCCAGCCCCGTCACGGCGATCGGGACCAGTGAGCCGGCGTTGAGCAGCGTCCAGCCCTGCGTGGTGACCAGCACGCCCGACGAGAACGAGCTGAGCGCCAGCGTGGCAAAAACGCAGAAATTGATGGCAGCCTGGGCACGGTCTTTTTCCTCGGGGCGGTAGGCCGTCAGGGCCAGCGCCGTGGCGCCGGTGAACAGAAAGTTCCAGCCCACGCCCAGCAGGAACAGGGCCACGCCAAAGTGCTGCAGCTCCAGCCCCATCAGCGCAATCACCACGCAGGCGGCATTCAGCAGCACTCCCGCACCCATGACAGCCAGCACGCCAAAGCGCTTGATGAGGTGGCCCGTGAAGAAGCCCGGCGCAAACATGCCGATCACATGCCATTGCAGCACCGTCGCCGCATCGTCAAAGGCGAAGCCACAGACCTGCATGGCCAGCGGTGTGGCGGCCATCAGCAGGTTCATCACGCCGTAGCCCAGGGCGGCGCCCAGCACCGCCACGATGAAAGCCGGTTGCCGCATCAGTTCGGCCAGGGGCCGGCCTTGGGCGGGCAGGCCTGCCGCGTCGAGCACCGGTGGCTGCGCCTCGAAGCGGATGGCGGCCATGCAGGCCATGGCGATGAGCGCCACGCCCATCAGCGCGATGTAAGCCCCCGCAAAAGGCACGGGGAACAGCGTGCGCGTGGCGCTGGCCAGATTGGGGCCCGTGACGGCGCCCAGCAGGCCACCGGCGAGCACCAGTGAAACGGCCTTTTCGCGGAACGCAGGCAGCGACAGTTCGGCGGCCGCAAAGCGGTAGAGCTGGCCGTTGGCGCTGTAGTAGCCTGCCACCAGGGTCGCAGTGCACAGCAGCCAGAAGTTGGCGCTGAAAGCCGCCCAGGCACACAGCGCGGCGGATGCCACCGCCACGGCCAGCCCGATCTGGAACGACACCTGCCGTCCCCAGCGCCTTTGGCTGCGTGCCACCAGCGGGGTGGACAGGGCGCCGCCCACCACATAGCCCATCACGGGCAGCGTGGCCATCCAGCCGAACGGCGCCAGTTGCAGGCCCACCAGGCCGTTGATGGCGATGAAGACCACGTTGTTGGTCAGGAAAAGGCCCTGGCAGAGGGCCAGCAGCCAGAGGTTTCTGTTCACGGCAGTGGGTTGTGGAGAAAAGAGGAGAGCCTACCTGGTGAGCGGGCGCTGCCGAAACATGGGTTGCATCAAAGCCCGGCATCGGTTGTCCGGCATTGTGGGCTGCAGTTGATGAAGATCAGCCACCCCGTGGCCAGGGACCGCTAAGGTGCCGCCAGTGCCGTGGCTCCATGCCCGGAGCCGGCCATTGATCGTTTGCCATGGAATCCCTGAACCCTACTGCGGCGCCCCCTGCGGCGCCAGCCCTTGAACTGGTCTGCCCCGCCGGCAGCCTGCCGGCCCTGAAGGCGGCGGTGGACAACGGTGCCAACTGCGTCTATCTGGGCCTGCGCGACGCCACCAACGCCCGCAACTTTGCCGGCCTCAATTTCGACGAGGCGGCCATCGCCAATGGCATCCGCTACGCGCACGAGCGTGGCTGCAAGGTGTTCATGGCGCTGAACACCTACCCGCAGGCGTCCGATCCCGCACCCTGGCGCAGCGCCATGGACAAGGCGGTGGACCTGGGCGTGGACGCCGTCATCCTGGCCGATCCCGGGCTCATGCAATACGCCGCGCAGCGCCATCCGCAGCTGCGCCTGCACCTGTCGGTGCAGGGATCGGCCACCAACTACGAGGCCATCAACTTCTACCGCGAGCAGTTCGGCATCGTGCGCGCCGTGCTGCCGCGCGTGCTGTCGATGGAGCAGGTGCGCCAGGTCATCGACAAGACGCCGGTGGAGATCGAGGTGTTTGGTTTTGGCAGCCTGTGCGTGATGGTCGAGGGGCGCTGCGCGCTGTCGTCCTACGTCACGGGCGAATCGCCCAACACGCATGGCGTGTGCTCGCCGCCGAAGGCCGTGCGCTGGCAGGAGACGCCGCAGGGCCGCGAGTCGCGCCTGAACGGCGTGCTGATCGACCGCTACGCACCCGGCGAGAACGCCGGCTACCCCACCTTGTGCAAGGGCCGCTTCGACGTGGGCGACGACGAGAACTACTACGCCATCGAAGAGCCCACCAGCCTCAACACGCTGGAGCTGCTGCCCCAGCTGCTGAAAATCGGCGTGCGCGCCATCAAGATCGAAGGCCGCCAGCGCAGCCCCGCGTATGTGGCGCAGGTCACCAAGGTCTGGCGCGAAGCCATGGACCAGTGCCTGGCCAATCCCCACCGCTACGCCCCCAAGACGACCTGGATGGCCAGCCTCGACCAGGTGGCCGAGGGCCAGCAGCACACGCTGGGCGCCTACCACCGCCCCTGGAAATGAGGAACAACCCCCTGAGGCGCTTCGCGCCTTCCCTTCTCTCGCCTCGCTTGCGCGATGCGGGAAGGGGGACACCGCCAGCGCGGCGGGGCGGCCCTTGCGCGGCGGTCGCTGGCCTGGGCCGCGCCAGATCCGAGCTCAGTGAGCCGCTTTGGCGCCTGGCTACCACGATGAAAACCTTAGAGATCGCCCCATGAAACTCTCTCTCGGCCCGCTGCTGTACTACTGGCCGCGCGAAACCATCTTTGCTTTTTATGAGGCCATGGCCGCCACGCCGCTCGACGTGGTCTATCTGGGCGAAACCGTGTGCTCGCGCCGCCATGAGTTGCGCCTGGCGGACTGGCTGGACATCGCCCGCATGCTGCAGGACGCAGGCAAGCAGGCCGTGCTGTCCACGCAGGTGCTGATCGAGTCGGGCTCGGACGTGAGCGTGCTGCACAAGATCGCCGCCAATACCGACTTCACCGTCGAGGCCAACGACATGGGCGCGGTGCGCTGCCTGTCGGGCCAGCACCCCTTCGTGGCCGGCCCGCACCTGAACCTGTACAACGCGCCCTCGCTGCAATGGATGGCCCAGCTGGGCGCCAGCCGCTGGGTGATGCCGCTGGAGATGGCGCAGGATGCGCTGGCCGCCATGCTGGTGAACCGCCCGGCCGGGCTCGAAACGGAAGTGTTCGCCTACGGGCGCATGCCATTGGCCTACTCGGCGCGCTGCTTCACCGCGCGCCATCGCAACCTGCCCAAGGACGACTGCCGCTTCAGCTGTATGGACCATGCCGACGGCCTGACGCTGCGCACGCGCGAGAGCGAGGATTTCCTCGTGCTCAATGGCACGCAGACGCAATCGGCCCGCGTCTACAACCTGGCCAACGAACTGGCCGCCATGGGCGCCATGGGTGTGGACCTGGTGCGGCTGAGCCCGCAGGCGCAGCACATGGCGCAGATCATCGCGCTGTTCGACGAAGCGCGCGGGCCGGCGCAGCCCGCCAGCGTGGACTATGTCGAGCGCATGCAAGCCTTCATGCCCGACCAGCCCTGCAATGGCTACTGGTTTGGCCGTCCCGGTCTGGAGCAGGGGCATGCCGCAAGCCATGCGCCTGGCCCCTGATGTTCACCGTGCTTTTCACCCTGGCCCGAGTGCCACTCCCACGCCATGGCTGCTTCTTCTGATCTTCTGGTGGTTCCTGCTCCGGTGGGGGCCTTGCTGTCGCGCCTGCCCGCCTACCCCGGCTCGCTGCTGCTGGTGACCGCGCTCAACCTGGCGCTGGCCCGGCACCTGCCCGCCGATGTGGGCCAGTTGATGCTGCACAAGAAGATGCGCGTGCAGGTGCGCGATGCGCGCCTGACGTTCGACTTCGCCTGGACCGGCCAGCGCTTTGCACCCCAGGCTCCGCTGGTGCCCCCCGCCGTGGCCGACCTGACGCTGAGCGCCACCGCCCACGACTTTCTGCTGCTGGCCCAGCGCCAGCAAGACCCCGATACCCTGTTCTTCAACCGCCGCCTGTCCATGGAGGGCGACACCGAACTGGGCCTGGTGGTGAAGAACGCGCTCGACGCCATCGAGCTGCCCGTGCTCGATCCGCGCCAGTGGACGCCACGCCAGGTGCTGGGCCGCCTGCGCCAGCGCATGGATTCCGCGCGCAGCGCCGGACGATGACCATGGCCGCCGATCCCAGCCACCCCCTGGTCTATTCCTGCTCCGGCTGCTCCAGCGCCGCGCAGCTGGCCAACCACGTGGCGCTGCAGCTCGACAGGCACGGCGTGGCCGAGATGTCGTGCATCGCCGGCGTGGGCGGCGACGTGCCGCACCTGATGAAGATCGTCCGTTCGGGCCGGCCCATCATTGCGCTCGACGGTTGCCCGCTGGTCTGCGTCAAAAGCACGCTGGCGCGCCATGGCATCAGTGCCGACAGGCATTACCAGCTGCAGCAGTACGGCGTGAAAAAGCGCACGCACGAAGACTTCGATCCCGTGCAGGCCGCGCTGGTGCTGGAGCAGGTGGAGGCCGACCAGATGGCGCAGCCCCTGCAACGCCCGGCGCTGCGGCCCGCCGCCGTGGAGCCCTCGCATGGCTGATGCCCAACGCCCGCGCCGCGTCATCGTGGCCATCTCGGGCGCCAGCGGCGCCGTGTATGGCGCACGCCTGCTGCAGGTGCTGCAGGGCCAGAGCGGCATCGAGACGCACCTGGTCGTGTCGGATGCCGGCTGGCGCAACCTGCGGCACGAGCTCGACATGGACCGCCCCACCGTGGAGGCCCTGGCGCACCGCGTGCACGATGTGGCCAACGTGGGCGCGGCGATTGCGAGTGGCTCGTTCCAGTGCCACGCCATGGTGGTGGCACCCTGCTCCATGCGCACGCTGGCGGCCATTGCCCATGGCCTGGCCGACAACCTGCTCACGCGCGCCGCCGATGTGGCGCTCAAGGAACGCCGCCGCCTGGTGCTGATGGTGCGCGAATCGCCGCTGCACCTCACGCACCTGCGCAACATGGTGGCGGTGACCGAGATGGGCGCCATCGTCTGCCCGCCGCTGCCCGCCTTCTACCTGCGCCCGCAGACCGTGGGCGAGGTGGTGGACTACAGCGTGGCGCGCGCGCTCGACCTCATCGACGTGGCGCACGACCTGGCGCCGCGCTGGGAGGGGTTGGCGGCAGATGCTCCATAAAATCCCTCTGCACCACTCCCTGCGCCTGGCGGCCTGTTGGTTCAAATATGGGTACTGAGATGGCCTACCGCGACCTGCGCGACTTCATGGCCCAGCTCGAAGCCACGGGCGATCTGCGCCGTGTTGCCGACCCCGTATCTCCATACCTGGAGATGACCGCGCTGAGCGACCGCGTGCTGCGCGCCGGTGGCCCCGCGCTGCTGTTCACGCAGCCCACGGGCCACCGCATGCCCGTGCTCACCAACCTGTTCGGCACGCCCGAGCGCGTGGCCCGGGCCATGGGTGTGGCCGACCTGCGCGGCGTGCGTGCTTTCGGTGAGCTGCTGGCCACGCTCAAGGAGCCCGAGGCGCCCAAGGGCTTCAAGGACATGCTGGGCATGGGCCACTTGCTCAAGACCCTGTGGAACATGGCGCCGCACACCGTGGGCCGGGGCGCGCCCTGCCAGCAGGAGGTGTGGGAAGGCCCCGATGTCGACCTGGCCCGCCTGCCCGTGCAGCATTGCTGGCCGGGCGACGTGGCGCCGCTCATCACCTGGGGCCTGACCATCACGCGCGGCCCGCGCAAGGCGCGGCAGAACCTGGGCATCTACCGCCAGCAGGTGATCTCGCGCAACCAGCTCATCCTGCGCTGGCTGGCCCACCGGGGCGGGGCGCTGGATTTCCGCGACCACTGCGCCACCCACCCCGGCCAGCCCTATCCCGTGGCCGTGGCGCTGGGCGCCGACCCGGCCACGCTGCTGGGCGCCGTCACGCCCGTGCCCGATTCGTTGAGCGAATACCAGTTCGCGGGCCTGCTGCGCGGCGCCCGCACCGAGGTCGCTCCCGCGCTGGGCGTGCCGCTCACGGTGCCAGCCACGGCCGAGATCGTGCTCGAAGGCCATATCCAGCCCGATGCCAACCACGCCAGCGGCTGGCAGCATGCGCTCGAAGGTCCGTACGGCGACCACACTGGCTACTACAACGAGTGCGCCGAATTCCCCGTGCTCACCATCGACCGCATCACGTTGCGCAAGGACGCGATCTACCACAGCACCTACACCGGCAAGCCACCCGACGAGCCCGCCGTGCTGGGCCTGGCGATGAACGAGCTGTTCATTCCGCTCCTGCAAAAGCAGTTCCCCGAGATCGCGGACTTCTACCTGCCGCCCGAAGGCTGCAGCTATCGGCTAGCGGTGGTGAGCATCCGCAAGGCCTACGCGGGCCACGCCCGGCGCGTGATGATGGGCGTGTGGAGCCACCTGCGCCAGTTCATGTACACCAAGTTCATCGTGGTGGTGGACGACGATGTGGACGTGCGCTCATGGCCCGAAGTCATCTGGGCCATCACCACCCGCATGGACCCGGTGCGCGACACCATGATGGTGGAGAACACCCCCATCGACTACCTCGACTTCGCCTCGCCCGTGAGCGGCCTGGGCAGCAAGATGGGCCTGGACGCCACCAACAAGTGGCCCGGTGAAACCCAGCGCGAGTGGGGCCGGCCCATGGCCATGGACGCCGCCGTGCAGGCGCGCATGGACGGGCTGTACCAGGCGCTGGGGTTGTAAGGGCAACCAGGGTCGATACCACCGGCGACCCGGTTTTCTTTCCAGATGACATCGTTCACAAACAGCGATAAGATAGTAATAGATTACTTACTTTCATCATGAAAAAAACCGCCACCGAGGCCGCTCCGCCCAGACACCTGCCTGCCGACGAACGCCGTGCCGTCACCGTCGAGGCCGTGGTGGCGCTGGCGGCCACGCAGAACCCGAGCGAGATCACCACCTCGGCCATCGCCCGGCACATGCGCCTCACGCAGGGCGCGCTGTTCCGGCACTTCCCGAACAAGGACGCCATCCTGCAGGCGGTGATGGATTGGGTGGCCACGCAGCTGCTGGCGCGCATCGACCGCGCGGCCGAGGGCGCGGCTTCGCCCCTGGCGGCGCTGCGGGCCATGTTCATGGCGCATGTCGCCTTCGTGGCCGAGCACCCAGGCGCGCCGCGCATCATTTTTGGCGAACTGCAGCGCGCGGGCGATACGCTTCCCAAGCAGATGGTGCAGACGCTCATCACCAGCTATGGCATGCGCCTGCAAGGCCTGATCGCGCAAGGCCAGGCGCAGGGCGAGGTGCACGCGGGGCTGGATGTACCGGCGGCGGCCACGTTGTTCATCGGCACCATCCAGGGCCTGGTGATGCAGTCGCTGATCACCGGCGATATGCAGCGCATGCGCAGCGATGCCCCCCGGGTTTTTGCCATCTACCAGCGCGGCATTGCGTCCGCCAGCGAAAGCACACGATGAAAAAATTCCCATTGCAAGGCCGCACGCTGGCGCTGCTGGCCGTGGTGGTGCCCCTGCTGGCGCTGTTCGTCTATGTGGTGCTGCGCTCGGGCCCGCTGGCCCCGGTGGCGGTCACGCTGGCCCAGGTCGAGCGCAAGGCCCTCGCTCCGGCGCTGTTTGGCGTGGGCACCATCGGCGCCCGCACCACCACCAGAATCGGCCCCACGGTGGCCGGGCGCATCCAGCGGCTGGATGTGGACGTGGGCGACTCCGTCCAGGCCGGTCAGGTGCTGGGCGAGATGGATGCGGTCGATCTGCAAGACCGCCTGCAGGCCCAGGAGGCCGCGCTGCAGCGCGTGCAGGCCAGCCTGCGCGAGGCCCAGGCACGCCAGGCCCACGCGCAGGCACAGGCCATGCGCTATGCGCAACTGCTGGCCGTGCGCTCGACCAGCGAAGAGCTGGCCGCCGCCAAGCAGCAGGAGCTGCAGGTGGCCGATGCCGCCGTGGCCGCCGCGCAGGCCGAAGCGGTGCGCTTGCGTGCCGAGCGTGCCGCCATCGGCACGCAGCAGCGCCATCTGCGCCTGGTAGCGCCCGCCGCTGGTCTGGTGACGCTGCGCTTTGCCGACCCCGGCACCACCGTGGTGGCGGGCCAGGCGGTGGTGGAGGTGGTGGACCCTGCCAGCCTGTGGATCAACGTGCGCCTGGACCAGATCAACGCGCATGGTCTCAAGGCCGGCCTGCCGGCACAGGTAGTGCTGCGCTCGCGCGCGGGCCAGGCGCTGGCGGGGCGCGTGCTGCGCGTCGAGCCGCTGGCCGACGCCGTGACCGAGGAAACGCTGGCCAAGGTGGTGTTCGAGGCCCTGCCTTCGCCCCTGCCGCCCCTCGGTGAGCTGGCCGAGGTCACCATAGCACTGCCCGCGCTGGCGGCGCAACCCGTGCTGCCCAATGCCGCCGTGCAGCGCGTGGGCGGCCAGACCGGCGTGTGGCGCTGGACCGATGGCCAGCTGCAATTCGCGCCGGTGCAATTGGGCAGCGCCGACCTCGACGGCCATGTGCAGGTGCTGCAGGGGCTGGACGAGGGCGACCAGGTGGTCGTCTACAGCGAAAAACCCCTGAGCGCGCGCAGTCGCATCCGGGTGGTGGAGCGCGTGGCCCCAGGCTCGGCCCAGGGCGCCACCAAGGGCGCGCCATGATCAGCCTGTCCGGCCGCGACATCCTGCATGCCTGGGGTAAGTTTGTCTTCACCGGCGTGGGCCTGGGCCTGCTGATCGGGGTGACGTTGACCATGGCCGGGGTGTACCGGGGCATGGTGGACGACGGCAAGGCGCTGCTCGACAACAGCCGCGCCGACATCTGGGTGGTGCAGAAAGACACGCTCGGGCCCTATGCCGAATCGTCCAGCCTGCAGGACGACCTGTACCGCGGCATCCTGGCGATGCCCGGCGTGGCCCAGGCCGCGAATGTCACCTACCTCACCACGCAGGTGCGCAAGGGCACAACCGATGTGCGCGCCATGGTGGTGGGCATGGCGCCGGGCCCGGCGGGTGTCACGCCGGGCTGGCCGCCATACCTGGTGGACGGGCGCCAGGTCACGCGCGGCCACTACGAAGCCGTGGCCGACGTGGCCGCCGGTTTTCAGCTGGGTGAGCGCCTGACGGTGCGGCGCAACCACTACACCGTGGTCGGGCTGACGCGGCGCATGGTGTCCTCCAGCGGCGACCCGATGGTGTTCATCCCGCTCAAGGATGCGCAAGAGGCGCAGTTCCTCAAGGACAACGACGCCATCTGGCACAGCCGCCGCCGCACCGAGGCCAACCCCGCCTTCAACCGCCCGGCGGTGCCCGGCCTGCTCGACGCCGTGATTGCCTCGCAAAGCACCAATGCCTTCGTCAACGCCGTGCTGGTGACCGTGCAGCCCGGCGCCGCCCCGCACGAGGTGGCCCAGGCCATCCAGCGCTGGAAGCGCCTCACGGCCTACACGCGCCCGCAGATGGAAGAAATCCTGGTCAGCAAGCTGATCGCCACGTCGGCCAAGCAGATCGGAATGTTCCTGGCCATCCTCGCCATGGTCAGCGCCGCCATCGTGGCCTTCATCATCTACTCGCTCACGATGGACAAGATCCGCGAGATCGCCGTGCTCAAGCTCATTGGCACGCGCAACCGCACCATCGCCGCAATGATCCTGCAACAGGCGCTGGCGCTGGGGGTGATCGGCTTCGTGGTGGGCAAGATCTCGGCCACGTTTGCCGCGCCCTTCTTTCCCAAGTACGTGCTGCTCATGCCCATGGATTCGGTGGCCGGCTTCTTCGCCGTGCTGGGCATTTGCGTGATCGCCAGTGTGGTCGCCATCCGCATGGCGCTGCGGGTGGACCCGGCACAGGCCATAGGCTGATAGGAGGGTGATGCCATGAGCGCCAAAGGAATCCGTGTGGAAGGCCTGAGCAAAAGCTTTGGCAAGGGCGACACCGCCGTGCACGCCCTGAAAGACGTCAACCTGCAGGTCAGCCCTGGCGAAGTGGTCGGGCTGGTGGGGCCGTCGGGCTCGGGCAAGAGCACGCTGCTCAAGTGCCTGGGCGCCGTCATCGATCCCACCGCCGGGCGCATGGTGCTGGGCGACGAGGTGATCTACGACAACGGCTGGCAGGTGCGCGACCTGCGCGCGTTGCGGCGCGACAAGATCGGCTTTGTCTTCCAGGCGCCCTACCTGATTCCGTTTCTGGACGCCACCGACAACGTCGCCTTGCTGCCCATGCTGGCCGGCGTGCCCAACGCCGAAGCCCGTGCCCGGGCGCTTGAATTGCTCACCGCGCTCGATGTGCAGCACCGCGCGCGCGCCATGCCGGCCCAGCTCTCGGGCGGCGAGCAGCAGCGCATCTCGATTGCCCGCGGCCTGGTCAACCGCCCGCCCGTGATCCTGGCCGACGAGCCCACCGCGCCCCTGGACAGCGCGCGCGCCCTGGCCGTGATCCGCATCCTCAACGACATGGCGCGCCGGTTTGAAACCGCCGTCATCGTGGTCACGCACGACGAAAAAATCATCCCCACCTTCCGGCGGATTTACCACATCCGCGACGGCGTGACGCACGAGGAAGCGGGCGAAGGCCGCAGCCTTGCATAACCCCCCACAAGGAAACGCCATGGCAAAGACAAAGCAGCGCAGCGCCCGTGCCCGGCTTGCGCTGGCCGCTGCCGCCTGTGCGGTGCTGCTGGCCGGTTGTACCACCGGGCCCGACTTTCGCCCGCCGGCCGCGCCCGACAGCGTGCAGATTTCCGCGCAGGGGCCCACACCCCACCCGGAGGCCACCATCGACCTGGCCGCGCCGTGGTGGCGCCAGTTGGGCTCGCCCCCCTTGAACCAGCTGATCGGCCAGGCGCTGGCCGCCAGTCCCACGCTGGCCGCCGCCGAGGCCACGCTGCGCCAGGCGCAAGAGATGCAGGCGGCGCAGGCCGGCGCCACGCAACTGCCCCGTGTCGATGCCAGCGCGGGTGCCCAGCGCCAGCGCATCTCTCCCAGCGCGCAGGGCCTGCCGGGCGAGGGGCGCAGCTTTGGCCAGTACAGCGCCAGCATTGGCGTGCGCTACGCGCTCGACCTGGCCGGCGGCAACCGGCGCTCCCTGGAGGCCTTGGGCGCCCGCACCGACTACCGGCGCTACCAGCTCGAAGGCGCGCGGCTGAACCTGGCGGCCAGCATCGTCGGCACCGCCATCACGCAGGCGCGGCTGGCGGCACAGATCGAGGCGCTGCAGGCCATCGTGCAACTGCAAGACGAGCAGCTGCACCTGGCCGGCGAACGCCTGCGCCTGGGCCAGGCCGCGCACAGCGAAGTGCTGGCGTTGCAGGCGCAGGTGGAGCAAACGCGCGCCAGCCTGCCGCTGCTGCGCCAGCAGCACCAGCAAAGCAGCCACCTGCTGGCCACGCTGGCCGGGCGCGAGCCCGCGGCGCAGGGGCTACCCCGGTTCACGCTGGACGATTTCACGCTGCCGACCGATCTGCCGCAGGCCATTCCGTCCGGGTGGGTGCGCCAGCGCCCCGACATCCAGGGTGCGCAGGCGCTGCTGCATGCGGCCACGGCCGATTACGGCGTGGCCGTGGCGCGCCTGTACCCGCAAGTCAATCTCAGTGCCAGCCTGGGCTCGCAGGCGTTGACCACGGGCGCCTTGTTTGGCGGTGGCGCCGCCGTGTGGAGCCTGATCGGCCAGATCACGCAGCCCTTGTTCAACCCCGCGCTGCCGGCCGAGAGGCGCGCTGCGCTGGCGGCGCTGGACGCCGCCGCCGCCAACTACCAGGGCGTGGTGCTGGAGGCCTTGCGCAGCGTGGCCGATGCGCTGCACGCGCTGGACACCGACGCCCAGGCGCTGGCCGCGCAGGCCGCTGCCGATGCCGCCGCGCAGGGCAGCCTGCAGTCGATGCAGCGGCAGTACGCACTGGGTTCTGCCAGCTATCTGCAGCTGCTCAGTGCCCAACAGCAGGCGCAGCAGATCCGCACCGACCTGGTGGCGGCCCAGGCGCGGCGCCTGCAGGGCAGTGCCACGCTGTACCAGGCCGTGGGCGCGGGCTGGGCGGGCGCGCAGGAGCCCGACGACGGCAGCTGAACGGCTGCTGCGTCGGGCGGGGCGGCCCGCAGATCGGAATCAGCCCAGCCAGCCCTTGGGCCGCTTGTCGGCCTTGTTCTCCACCGGGTTGGCCAGCAGCCGCTCTGCCGCGTATTGCCGCATGAACTCCTTGGCCTTGTCGGGCCGGGCCGTGAGCCAGGCGTCGTAGGCGCCTTCGTTCAGGATGGCGGGCATGCTCTTTTCGCTGCCGGGCTGGCCGTAGCGGCGCAGCAGGGCGTGGTTGTTGGCGTTCACCGTGAGCAGGCAGTAGCTGACGATGACGTCGCCATCGGTGCCCTGCCAGCGTGCCCACAGGCCCGCCACGCCCATCGGCTTGCCGTCCACGCGGGCAACCCGGGTGGGCACGGCCTTGCCGCTGCGCAGATCGTCTTCATAGAACGCGGCCATGGGCACGATGCAGCGCTGGCCGTTCAGCCAGGCATCGCGAAACGCCGTGCCCGTGGAGGCCAGGTCGGACTTGGCATTGACCAGCTTGGGCGCGCGCAGCTTCGCATCCGACGCCGACTTGACCCAGTGCGGCACCAGGCCCCACTGTGCGGGTACCAGCACGCGGGTGGTGGCGGCGCTGGCATCGGTGGGCGTCTCGGGCGCCGCGCCCGGTGCTTGCGCCAGTGCCGCCGCAGTGGCTGCATGCACGATGAAGAAGCCCGGCTTGCGCGGCCGCACGTGGCGTTCGCCCAAGGCATGCGGGGGCTCCACCGCAAAAGCCTCGCGGTAGGTGTCCGCATGCTGCAGGGTTTCGTAATGGGTGCTCATGGGGCGATGGTACCCGCGCCCTGAGCAGGCTGGAAGCAAAAAAGTCCTCTAGCACCTGTTGAATAAGCGCTTGCAGCTATCAAAATAAAAGCGAATTAAGTAACACTCAGGCCCGCAAGCTTGCTGCGGCTGATGTGCATCAAGGCCCGTGTCGCCTGCGTTTTGACGCGCACCGGCGGTGTTTTCACAATGCCGGCATGGACTTCGCACCTTCCCCCCTGGCCCGGCAACTGCATGAACGCCTGCTGGCCTTCATGGACCGCTACCTGCTGCCCTACAACGCGGCCTGGCACGCGGCCGTGCAGGCGGGCGACTACCCACCGCCTTTTCTGGAAGACCTCAAGGCCCTGGCCCGCGAGGAAGGCCTGTGGAACCTGTTCTTGCCCACGTTGCGGGAAGACGAGCCCGGCACGCGCCTGTGCCACCTCGACTACGCGCCGCTGGCCGAGGCCATGGGCCGCCTGCCCTGGGCGCCCGAGGTCTTCAACTGCCACGCGCCCGACACCGGCAACATCGAACTGCTGCACCGCTTTGCCACGCCCGCGCAGCGCGCCGCGTGGCTGGTGCCGCTGCTGGGCGGCCAGATGCGCTCGGCCTTTGCGATGAGCGAGCCCGACGTGGCCTCGTCCGACCCCACCAACCTGCAGACCACGGTGCGGCGCGAGGGGGACGACCTGGTGCTCAGCGGCCGCAAGTGGTTCATCACCGGCGCGGCGCACCCGCACTGCCGACTGCTCATCGTGCTGTGCCGCAATGCAGATGCCGACCATGCCAGCAGCCACCACCGCCACAGCATGGTGCTGGTGCCCGTGGACACGCCGGGTGTGCAGATCGTGCGCAACATCCCCGTGCTGCACCACCACGCGCCCGAAGGGCATTGCGAGATCCTGCTGCAGGGCGTGCGTGTGCCCGCCCACCACTTGCTGGGCGCCTGGGGCGCCGGCTTTGCCATGGCCCAGGCGCGCCTGGGGCCGGGGCGGGTGCACCACTGCATGCGCACCATCGGCCAGTGCGAGCTCGCCCTGCAATTGGCCGCCGGGCGCGCGCTGGAGCGCACGGCGTTCGGCAAGCCGCTGGCCGATCAGGCCAATGTGCAGGAGTGGATCGCCGAGTCACGCATCGAGATTGACCAGGCGCGCCTGCTGGTGCTGCACGCCGCCTGGCTGCTGGACCAGGGCAGCGCTGTGGACGTGCAGCAGACCCGCGCGCAGGTCGCCGCCATCAAGGTGGTGGCCGCGCGCCTGCAGCAGCGCGTGGTGGACCGTGCCATGCAGATCTTCGGCGCCATGGGCCTGTCGCCCGACACGCCGCTGGCGGCCTTCTGGACCTGGGGCCGCGCCCTGCGCCTGATGGACGGGCCCGACGAGGTGCACCTGCGCAGCGTGGCGCGGCACGAGCTGGACCGTGCGCGCGCGGGCCTGGGCGATGCGGCGGCTTACTTCACCACGCCCGAGCAGTTGCGTGCGCCGCCCCATCTGAGCGCCTGAAGCCCGGGGCGGGCGATCAGATCAGCTTCAGGCCAGCGTGAGCGCCGCCAGCGCTGCCAGCGGCGCGGTTTCGGCACGCAGCACGCGTGGCCCCAGGGTGACGGGCGCAAAGCCCTGTGCCAGGGCCAGGTCTTCTTCGGTGGCGCTCAGGCCACCTTCGGGGCCCGACAGGAATACCACCGCAGCCGCAGCGGCGGCGGCATGCAGCGGCCCGGTGCCGGCGCGCAGTGACAGCAGCAGGCGCGCGCCCTGCGCGGGCGCTGGCGGGTGGGCGCGCAGCCAGCCGGCCAGGTCCACCGCGCCATGCACCACAGGCACGCGGTTGCGCCCGCACTGCTCGCAGGCGGCCACGGCCACGGCCTGCCAGTGGGCGATTTTCTTGTCGGCGCGCTCGCCCTTGAGCTTGAGCACGCTGCGCTCGGCCACCAGCGGCGTGATGCTGGCCACGCCCAGTTCGGTGGCCTTTTCCACCAGCCAGTCCATGCGCTCGTTGGCGGTGATGCCGGCCAGCAGGTGCACGGCGCGCGGCGCCTCGCGTTCGATGGCGTGGTGGGTGCCGACCAGCACGCGCACATCGCTGCGGCCCATGCGCAGCACGGTGGCGTCGAATTCGCCGCCGGGGTCGCCCGCGCCCTGGCCGCCATGGAACAGCGTGATGCCGTCGCCCGGCTGCAGGCGCAGCACCTGCACATGGCGCGCGGCGCCCGGGGGCAGGTCGATTTCGGCGCCGGTGGCCAGGGGTGACGGGCAGTGGAAACGGGGCATATGCTACTTATTTAATAGCTATAGGCGATTTTTCAATCAGCGCTAAAGCCATATTTCTCTTGAAGCTTCAGGTGGACGGTGCAGCCCGTCACATCCGGCCGTAGGCGAAGCCTGTCACGGGTTCGGTGCCTTCGATCTGGTCCAGCATCTTGAGCAGCGGCCCCAGTTGCCGGTAGCGGTTGGCCGTGGCGCGGATATAGCCCATGAAGCGCGGCGCGTCGGCCAGGTACCTGGGCTTGCCGTCGCGCAGGGTCAGGCGCGCAAAGATGCCGGCCACCTTGAGGTGGCGCTGCAGGCCCATCCACTCCACGGCGCGGTAGAACTCGCCGAAGTCATCGCCCCAGCCGCTGGCGCTGGTGGCGCCCAGCAGGCCGGCCTTGCGCGCCTTCTCCCAGTAACGCACGGTAATGTCGATGACGAAATCTTCTTCCCAGCTGATGAAGGCGTCGCGCAGCAGGCTGGCGATGTCGTAGGTGATGGGGCCGTGGACGGCGTCCTGGAAATCCAGCACGCCCAGAGGGCCGCCTTCCTGCATGGGCACCATCAGATTCCGGGTCATGAAGTCGCGGTGCACATAGACCTGCGGGGCGGCCAGGTTGTGGGCCACGATGGCATCGAAGGCGCTTTGCAGCGTTGCCTGCTGCTTGTCGTCCAGCGTGACGGCGCGGTGTTTGGCCAGGTACCAGTCGGGAAACAGCGCCAGCTCGCGGCGCAGCAGCGCTTCGTCATAGGCCGGCAGCACGCCGGGCCTGGAGGCCTTCTGCCAGTCGAGCAGCACGTCGGTGGCCTGCTGGTACCAGCCGTAGGCGGCCTGGGGGTTTTCGGGCCGCAGCAGCTCGATCAGCGTGGTGCTGCCCAGATCGCTGAGCAGCATGAAACCGCCGGGCTCGTCCCACGCCAGGATCTGCGGCACGTTCAGGCCGGCGGCGGCCATCAGGCCTTGCACCTGCACGAAGGGGCGGCAGTTTTCCTTGTCGGGCGGTGCGTCCATCACGATGCAGCTGGCGCCGGCGGCGCTGTCGATGCGCAGGTAGCGCCGAAAGCTGGCGTCGGCCGATGCCGGGCGCAGGCTGGCGGGCAGCAGCTGGTGGGCGGGGACCAGCGGTGCGAGCCACTGCGCGAACGCTGCCTGCCGGGCTGCATCGGGCCAGCTGACGAGGCTGGCCGGGTTGGCGATGGCGGGCGATGCCGCGGCAAGGGGCGTTGGGGGGGAAGAGGGGTGGCTCATGGATAATCCCATTTTACAAACCCGCCCTGCCTGGCGCGGGCCGTTTTTCAAGCCTTGTCCATATTGCCCGACGTGCCCCGCCGCCCGCCCTCCTTAGTGCAGAACCCCCAACCCCTTTCCCGGCCGGTGCGGCAAGCCGCTGCGCGGGCCCGTCGGCCGGGGCTGCACCCTCTGGCCTGTGCCGTGGCGCTGGCCTGGTGCGGCCTGCCGCAGGCTGCCTTGGCGCAGGCCGATGCGCCCAGTGCCTGGGATGCCCCTCCGCTGCGCCGCAGCCCCCAGCTGCAGGAGACCCTGCCGGCCGACTTGCGGCCCCAACTGCCGGTGTTTGTGTCGGGCGACCGCATCACCGGCCAGCCCGATGTGAAGGCCACCATTGACGGCCATGCCGAGCTGCGCCGCGGAGATACCGTGATCCGTGCCGACCGGCTGGATTACACCGTGCCCGACGACCTGGCCCATGCGCAGGGGAGCGTGCACATCAACCGGGCCGGCAACACCTATGACGGCTCGGTGCTGGAGCTGCGCGTGGACGCGTTCCAGGGTTTCTTCAGCGATGCGCGTTACCGCTTTCTCAGCACCGGCGCCCATGGTGATTCCGCGCGCGTGGATTTCCTGGACCGCGACCGTAGCGTGGTGCACACCGCCACTTACACCACCTGCCAGAAAGACGACTCGGCCAGCTGGGCGCCCGACTGGGTGCTGCGCGCCAAGAGCATCCACCTGGACACGGCGGAAGAGGTCGGCACTGCCGACGAGGCCGTGCTGGAGTTCAAGGGCGTGCCGATACTGCCCATTCCGCACATCAGCTTTCCGCTGTCGGACAAGCGCAAGTCGGGGCTGCTGCCGCCCACGGTGGGCCTGGACAGCCGCAACGGCCTCGAATACATGCAGCCCTACTACTGGAACATCGCCCCCAACCGCGATGCCACGCTGCGCGGCGCCATCCTGGCCAAGCGCGGCGTCGAGGTCGGGGGGGAGTTCCGGTATCTGGAAAGCGACTACCGCGGCCTGGTGGACGTCAACCTGATGCCCACGGACAGCCAGCGCGACCGCAGGCGCTGGGGCTATTCGGCGCAGCACCAGGGGCAGATCAGCACCCCCGTGGGCGGCGTGGGCCTGAATCTCAACCTCAATCGGGTGAGCGACGACAACTACTGGCGCGATTTCCGCCGGGGCCCGCTGCCGCTGCGCCAGCGCCTGCTGCCCAGCGATGCCACCCTGTCATGGGCTGCAGCCGACATGTCGGCCCAGGTGCGCACCCTGAAGTGGCAGGCCCTGCAGGATGTGGCCTCGCCCATCGTGCCGCCCTACAACCTCATGCCCCAGCTGCTGTGGCGCTATGCGCCCCAGGATCTGGACCGGGGCCTGGATTTCAGCATGGTGGCCGACACCACGCGCTTCGAGGCGGACCGGGTGCTGCCCAACCCGGCCGATGGCCAGCGCAGCTTTGTCCAGGCGCAGCTGAGCCGCCCGTTTCTGGCGCCGGGGGGCTTCGTCATCCCCAAGCTGCAACTGCATGCCACGCAATACCAGTTCGACAACCCGCTGAGAAATGGCCAGAGCTCGGCCAGCCGCACCCTGCCCACCTTCAGCCTGGACAGCGGGCTGGTGTTCGAGCGCGATGCGCGCCTGCTGGGCCGCGCCTTCACGCAGACGCTGGAGCCGCGCGCGTTCTACACCTACACGCCCTATCGCGACCAGCGCTACCTGCCGCTGTACGACACGGCGGCCACCGACTTCAACTTCGGCACCATCTACACCGAAAACTCTTATGGCGGCAATGACCGCCTGGCAGACAACAACCTGCTGACCATGGGTGTGACGACGCGCTTCCTGGATCCCAATACCGGCGCCGAGGCCTTGCGCCTGGGCATTGCCCAGCGCCTGCGCTTCTCCGACCAGAACGTGACCCTGGACAACACGCCCATCAGTGAACGCCTGTCCGATGTGCTGCTCGGAGCGGGCATCAACTGGACACCGCAGTGGGGCTTTGACTCCACCGTGCAATACAACCCCAAGACGGGGCGCTCCATCCGTTCCACCGTGGGCGCACGCTACAGCCCTGGCAACTTCCGCACCATCAACGCGGTCTATCGCCTGCAGCGCGGCACCAGCGAGCAGATCGACGTGGGCTGGCAGTGGCCGCTGGCGGCCTTGTGGGGCGGGCAAGCTGCGGGCAGCGGCCCGGAGCGCGTCAAGGGCCAGGACGGCGGCCGCTGGTACACCGTGGGCCGCCTCAACTACAGCATGCGCGACCGCAAACTGGTCGACACCGTGGTGGGCTTCGAATACGACAGCTGCTGCTGGATTGGCCGGGTGGTGCTGGAGCGCCTGCAAAGCAGCGTGACGACCGCCAACACGCGGCTGCTGTTCCAGATCGAATTCGTGGGTTTCTCGCGCCTGAGCCTGGGCAACAACCCCCTCGACACCCTGAAACGGAATGTGCCGCGCTACCAATACCTGCGTGATCAGGTCAGCACCCCCAGCCGCTTCAGCAACTATGACTAACCTGACACCATGAACCACCGTGCAATTGCTTTGGGCCTGGCGTGCCTGGCATCTTTCGTGACCCATGGCGCTGTGGCGCAGGGCTTGCGCTCTTCGGGGGCTGCGGGACCCGGCCTCTCGCGCACTTCGCCTGCGGCACCTTCCTTCGCCTTGCCCGCTCCCGGTGCGGGCGCCGCGCTGCGGCAGGCCGATTTCATCGTGGCGGTGGTCAATTCGGAGCCCGTCACCAACAACGAGGTGCGGTCCCGGGCGGAGCGCATTGCACAGCAGGTGGCCCAGCAGGGCGGCAACCTGCCGCCCCGCGAGGCACTGGCCCGCGAGGTGCTGGAGCGCCTGATCGTGGAAAAGATCCAGCTGCAGCTGGCCCGTGAAGCCGGCATGCGCGTGGATGACTTTGCCGTGGGCCAGGCCGAGGAGAGCGTGGCCAAGCAAAACAGCGTCAGCGTGGCGGAGATGCACCGCCGGCTGGCAGCCGACGGCATCAGCAAGGAGCGCTTTCGCGAAGAGCTGCGCAACCAGCTGCTGCTGCAACGCCTGCGCGAGCGCGATGTGCAGTCCCGTGTGCGCGTGAGCGATCTCGACGTGGACCAGTACCTGCGCGAACAGCAATCGAGTGCGGATGCCTCCAAGGTCGAAATCAACCTGGGCCATATCCTGGTGCGGGTGCCCGAGAACGCCAGCCCGGACCAGGTTGCCGAGCGCCAGGCCCGCGCCCAGCGTGCCGCCGACAAGGTGCGCGCCGGCGAGGACTTTGCGGCCGTGGCCAGAGAGTTTTCGGACTCCCCCGAAGCCAAGACGGCGGGCGGGCTGCTGGGCCTGCGCCCGGCCGACCGGTATCCCGAGCTGTTTGTCAGTGCCACGGCGCAGCTGCCCGTGGGAGGCATTGCCGGGCCCGTGCGTTCCGGGGCGGGTTTTCATGTGCTCAAGTTGGCCGACAGATCCACCGGCGGTGTCTCCACCCTGGTGACCCAGAGCCATGTGCGCCATATCCTGCTGCGCACCGGCCCCCAGCTGACCGAAAGCGCCGCCGCAGCGCGGCTGGCCGATTACCGGCGTCGCATCGTGGCGGGCCAGGCAGATTTTGCCGAGCTGGCGCGCGAGCATTCGCAGGACGGCAGCGCCAAGCAGGGCGGCGATCTGGGCTGGGCCAATCCGGGCCGCTACGTGCCCGAATTCGAGCAGGCCATGGGTGCACTCAGGCCCGGCGAGGTCAGTGAGCCCCTGGTGTCGCGTTTTGGCGTGCACCTGATCCAGCTGGTGGCGCGCCGCGAGGCCAAGCTTACCCAGCGCGAACAGCGCGACATGGCCCGCGACACGGTGCGCGAGAAGAAGGTCGAGGAGGCCTTCACCAACTGGCTGCAGGAGTTGCGGGGCCGCGCCTACGTCGAATACCGCGAAGCGCCGCAATGAAGATGGCCGCTGCATGAAACATATCCCCCGCAAGCGCTTCGGCCAGCACTTCCTGTCCGACGGCGGCATCATCGAGGCCATCGTCAGCGCCATCGCGCCGCTGCCGGGCCAGCCCATGGTGGAAATCGGCCCCGGCCTGGCCGCGCTGACCCAACCCCTGGTGGAGCGCCTGGGGCGCCTGACGGTGATCGAGCTGGACCGGGACCTGGCCTTGCGGCTGCGGCTGCACGGACAGCTCGATGTCATCGAGTCCGACGTGCTGAAAGTCGATTTCACGCAATTGGCGCAGCAGCTGGGCGTTCCAAAGATCCGGGTGGTCGGCAACCTGCCTTACAACATCTCCACGCCCATCCTGTTCCATCTGCTGGAGCATGTGCAGGCGATCGAAGACCAGCATTTCATGCTGCAAAAAGAGGTGATAGACCGCATGGTGGCGTCGCCCGCCACGTCGGACTACGGGCGTCTCTCGGTGATGCTGCAGTGGCGCTATGCCATGGAGAACGTGCTGTTCGTTCCGCCCGAAAGCTTCGATCCGCCGCCGCGCGTGGACAGCGCGGTGGTGCGCATGGTGCCCCACGCCGCACCGGCAGCGGTGCGTCCGGCACTGCTGTCCGAGCTGGTCCAGGTGGCCTTCAGCCAGCGGCGCAAATTGCTGCGCCACACCCTGGGCCGCTGGCTCGAAGGCCGGGGTTTTGCCGGCACTTTCGATACCCAGCGCCGTGCCGAGGAAGTGCCCGTGGCCGAATACGTGGCGCTGGCCCAGGCGTGCTCTTGAATGAGTAGCTGCCAGCGATCGATGGATAAGCGCTAGAGCCAGTTTCTATCAAAACTGTGGCGAATGGCGTGTCCCGTACCAGGGACACCGCGCAAGGGCCACCCCGCAGCGAGGGCATCGTCCCCCTTCCCGGCGCAGCCGAGAGAAGGGGGAAGGCGCGGTAGCGCCTCAGGGGGATGTCGCTATTACGCGGCTGTCAGCCAGTAGCCCGCGTTGAAGGGGCTGCTCATGCGCAGCGCCAGGGGCGAGATGTCGACCAGTTTGTCGGTTGGCATCTTTTCGGCGGTTTCCGGGTCGATGGCGATGCCCTGGACCGCTGGCGTTTCTTGAGCCTCGTTCGCCCGTTCTGCTTGGCTGGTGGTTGCAGAACGGGCTACAGAAAAGAATAGAAACAGCGGAAGGGAATCTTGCGGTCACCCCAGAAATCTGCCGCATCGCGGAAGATATCGAGCAGCTGCTCCCGTGCTTCCTTGTCGAACTTGCCCGTGGCCGGAATCTGTTCGAGCACGACGATGAAGCCCGGCTGCGGCCCCGACTTGTGCAGCGGATCGGTCATGCAGTCGTAGAGCGCATCGAAATTCTTGCCGAAGTGCGCCGGAAAAGTGAACTGCGCGGCAATCAAGTCCAGCACATCCTGTTTGGACTGGGCGTGGGCCAGGTTGGCATACAGAAAATGGTGACCCAGGGAACCCGCGGCATCTTGCAGATCCTGCACGCGAAAAGCGCGAATGGATTGCACGATGTTGGTGCGCACGCCACGCAGTGGCGTTTCCAGGTCTTTACGAAGGGGCGTCTGCATCTCCGTTGCTCTTTCTTTATAAGGTCCAAAAACTTCTGGCTGACCACAAAACCGCAGGATGCGGGATTCGGGTCGGGAAAACAAGGGGGTCTGCTGCCCACCACCCCGGCAAGGGTGGGCGGACAACCCATCAGGCATCATTCGACAATCCTGCGAAAACTGGTGTAGTGGTCGCTGGTGTAATAACAGGCATCCGGTTCCCGGGGCTTGCCACCACACACAATGCGCCGGGCGCCTCGATCGCGCGCGCCTGGGGTTCTGACGGTGTATTCGCGGTAATAGCCGCGCGGATTGGCCGGCAATATCCGCTCACGATTGCCAAAAACCGTTCCGTCCTTGTCGTGCGGAAAAGGGCCACCATTCTGGATCAGCACATAAGTCGAACGGCCCTGGGGGGGGAGTTCCGCCACGGTGATGGAAGCCATGGAACCGTCGGTGAACGGGGATTTCCGGGCGTGTCCGGCAACCGGACCCAGTACCAACGCAACACCCACAACACACAAAACCCCTGCTTTTCGCACTTGGGTGGCTACAGCCTTGAGCATCAACGATACCTTTCAGAAACTACGGGTTAACCCGAAATTTCAACGGGCTAGTGTCGCTCAAAGCCCCCCAAAAAGCAAGCGCCTGCACAAAGATTGGGCAGGCGCCGGGGGTTTTGGGGGTGCACCAAAGTTAGTGCACGCTGTTTGTTGAAGGCTTACCGTGCTGCGCTGGCGTCGGCCACGGTAATGGCTGTCATATTCACCAGGCGCCGTACGGTGGTGCTGGGGGTGAGGATGTGCACCGGCTGTGCGGCCCCCAGCAGCACCGGGCCGATGGCGATGTTGCCACCCGCTGCCGTCTTGAGTAGGTTGTAGGAAATGTTGGCGGCGTCGATGTTGGGCAGCACCAGCAGGTTGGCATCGCCCGCCAGGCTGCTGTGGGGCATGAGCGCGGCGCGCGCCTTGCCGTCCAGGGCCACGTCGCCGTGCATCTCACCGTCCACTTCCAGCCAGGGCGCCTGCGCGCGCAAGAGCTCCAGCGTCTGGCGCATCTTCACGGCACTGGGCTGGTTGCTGGAGCCAAAGTTGGAATGCGACAGCAGCGCGGCCTTGGGCTTGATGCCAAAGCGCATCATTTCCTCGGCCGCCATGATGGTGATCTCGGCCAGCTGCTCGGCCGTGGGATCGTAGTTCACATGCGTATCGATGAGGAACACCTGGCGGTCGGGCAGCAGCAGGCCGTTCATGCACGCGTAGGTGTTGACCCCCGCGCGCTTGCCGATCACCTGGTCGATGTACTGCAGGTGGTGTGCCGTTTGGCCCCAGGTGCCGGTGATCAGCCCGTCGACCTCGCCCTTGTGCAGCAGCATGGCGCCGATCAACGTTAAGCGGCGGCGCATCTCGATCTTGGCGATCGGTGCGGTGATGCCCTTGCGCTCGGTCATGCGGTGGTAGGTCTGCCAGAAGTCGCGGTAGCGGTGGTCCTGCTCGACGTTGACCACGTCATAGTCCTGCCCCTCCTTGAGGCGCAGGCCGAACTTCTCGATGCGCTGCGCAATGATGGCCGGGCGGCCGATCAGGGTGGGGCGGGCGATCTTTTCGTCCACCACGATCTGTGCGGCGCGCAGCACGCGCTCTTCCTCGCCCTCGGCGTAGGCCACGCGCTTCTTGGTGGCGGCCTTGGCGGCGGTGAAGATGGGCTTCATGGTGGTGCCCGAGGCATACACGAAGGTCTGCAGATGGTCGCGGTAGGCGTCCATGTCCGCGATGGGGCGCAGGGCCACGCCGCTGTCCACGGCGGCCTGGGCCACGGCCGGTGCGATCATCATCATCAGGCGCGGATCGAACGGCTTGGGAATCAGGTATTCCGGGCCGAAGGCCAGCGGCTCGCCCACATAGGCCGCGGCCACCACTTCGCTCTGCTCGGCCTGGGCCAGCTCGGCGATGGCGTACACGGCGGCGATTTCCATCTCCATCGTGATGGTGGTGGCGCCGCAATCGAGCGCACCGCGGAAGATGTAGGGGAAGCACAGGACGTTGTTGACCTGGTTCGGATAGTCCGAGCGGCCGGTGGCCATGATGGCGTCGTCGCGCACGGCCTTCACGTCCTCGGGCTGGATCTCGGGGTTGGGGTTGGCCAGGGCGAAGATCAGGGGGCGCGGTGCCATGCGGGCCACCATATCCTTCTTGAGCACGCCGCCGGCCGACAGGCCCAGGAACACATCGGCGCCCGCGATGATCTCGCCGAGCGTGCGCGCATCGGTCTTTTGCGCGAAAAATCGCTTGTCCTCGTCCATCAGCTCGGTGCGGCCTTCATAGACCACGCCGGCGATGTCGGTCACCCAGATGTTCTCGCGCGGAATGCCCAGCTTGACCAGCAGGCCCAGGCAGGCCAGTGCCGCGGCGCCCGCGCCCGAGGTCACGAGCTTGATGCTCTGCAGGTCCTTGCCCGCCACCTTCAGGCCGTTGAGGATGGCGGCGCCCACCGTGATCGCCGTGCCGTGCTGGTCGTCATGGAAGACCGGGATCTTCATGCGCTCGCGCAGCTTGCGTTCGATGTAGAAACAGTCGGGGGCCTTGATGTCTTCCAGGTTGATGCCGCCAAAGGTGGGCTCCAGCGCAGCGATGATCTCGACCAGCTTTTCGGGGTCTTTCTCGTTGATCTCGATGTCGAACACATCGATGCCCGAGAACTTCTTGAACAGCACGCCCTTGCCTTCCATCACGGGCTTGCCGGCCAGCGGGCCGATGTCGCCGAGGCCCAGCACGGCCGTGCCGTTGGTCACCACACCCACCAGGTTGCCGCGGCTGGTGTATTTGAAGGCGGCGTTGGGGTCCTTGACGATTTCTTCGCAGGGGGCGGCGACACCGGGCGAGTAGGCCAGCGCCAGGTCATGCTGGTTGACCATCTGCTTGGTGGCCGCAATCGCAATCTTGCCGGGCTTGGGAAACTCGTGGTATTCGAGAGCGGCCTTGCGCAGGAGCGCACGCTTGTCGGGAAGAGGATGGTTGTCGGCCGTGGTGTTCTCGGGCATCAAGCGTCTCCAGCTTTCAGAAAGTGCCGGGGTCCGCGGTGGATCTGCTCGGGCCGGACCGTCAGCTTTGTAAGGGGAGGTGCATTGTAGGCTGGGTCCCGTGACAGCCCTGGCCCGCCAACGTGCTTATCTGATTGCAACACTTGTTCAGGAAAGGATCAAAGCTGCAAGATCGGAAGCATCGGTTCCGTGGCCAGCGAGTGTCTGGCGGGCGGAGCCGGAATGTGCAATAAAACGCATCTGGCGTTGTCCATAAAGCGCCAGATGCTATGAATTTTGCAGCCATTGGCGTGTGTAGGCATCTGGCGCGTTTTACGCCGTCTCCGCCAGCGCATCGCCCAGCGCATTGACCAGGCGGTCGATCTCGGCGCGTTCGCTGATGAACGGCGGTGCCAGCTGGATGGTGTCGCCACCGTAGCGCACGTAAAAGCCCTTCTTCCAGCAGTTCATCGCGATCTCGTACGGGCGCTTGGCAGGCTCGCCGGGCAGTGGCGCAATCGTCAGGCCCGCAGCCAGACCGAAGTTGCGGATGTCCAGCACATGCTTGGCGCCCTTCAGGCTGTGCACGGCTTCTTCAAAATACGGCGCCAGGGCGTTGACGCGGCCGATCATGTCTTCCTTTTGCAGGATGTCGAGCGTCGCAATGCCCGCTGCGCAGGCCACGGGGTGGGCCGAGTAGGTGTAGCCATGCGGGAACTCCAGCATGTAGTCCGGGCCGCCCGCTGCCATGAAGGTGTCGTAGATCTCCTTGCTGGCCACCACGCCGCCCAGCGGCTGCGCCCCGTTGGTGACCTGCTTGGCAAAGTTCAGGATGTCGGGCGTCACGCCAAAGGCCTCGGCGCCGGTCCAGGCACCGCTGCGGCCAAAACCGCTGATCACTTCGTCAAAAATCAGCAAAATGTTGTTCTGCGTGCAGATTTCGCGCAGGCGCTGCAGGTAGCCCACGGGCGGGATGACGACGCCCGCCGAGCCCGAGAAGGGCTCGACGATGACGGCGGCGATATTGCTTGCGTCGTGCAGCGCAATCACGTCGAGCAGCCGGTCGGCCAGTTCCTTGCCGGTGGGCGGCAGGCCCTTGTGGAACGAGCCCGCCGGCGGCTGGGTATGGGGCAGGTGGTCGGCCTCCACACCCTGGCCGAACAGCTTGCGGTTGGCCACGATGCCGCCGACCGAGATGCCGCCGAAGTTCACGCCGTGGTAGCCCTTTTCGCGGCCGATCAGGCGCGTCTTGGTGCCCTGGCCCTTGGCGCGCCAGTAGGCGCGGGCCATCTTGAGTGAGGTGTCGGCAGACTCGGAGCCCGAGCCGGTGAAGAACACATAGTCGAGCCCGGTGGGCGTGATGGCCTTGATGCGGTTGGCCAGCTCGAACGACAGCGGGTGGCCGAACTGGAAGGCGGGCGCGTAGTCGAGCTTCATCGCTTGCTTGCCGATGGCTTCGGCGATCTCGCGGCGGCCATGGCCCAGGCCCGAGCACCACAGGCCCGAGAGGCCGTCAAAAATCTTGCGACCCTCGCTGTCGGTGTAATACGCGCCGCTGCCCTCCACGATCATGCGCGGGTTCTGCTTGAACTGGCGGTTGGCCGTGTAGGGCATCCAGTGCGCGTCCAGCCATTCGGCGTCCATGCGGGGTGCGGCGCCAGCGGCGGGGGTGTCGATGGGGGCAAAGCTCATGGGAAGTCTCCGGTACAAAGATCGTCCCCAGCCGGGGCACAGAGCAGCCATTGTTGCCCCGATCACCAATTGCTAAAAGAGTGCAATATCAATGTTCACTTGCGTTTTTATGCAAGCATTGACCCGCCATCCCACACCGTCGGGTCAATTCATTTGCTATTGAATAAATAGCGCTTGGTGCTTTGTGGATAAGCACTGCATCCTTTTTTACTCTCCAGTCTGGCGCGTTGGTCTTGCTTACAATTCGCCCATGCGCAAGCCCACCTTCTTCCGATGCGCTGGCGCGGCAGGGCGCTGGCTGGCGGCGGCCTGCCTGCTGGCTGCGCCGCTGGCGGGGGCCGGGCAGACGGCCGCGGTGGCCACTGCGCCCATCCGCATCGGCGTGCTGGCCGTACTGGATGGCGAGGACACCCGTCGCCTGTGGCAACCGCTGGTCGACGGGCTGGCGCGCGCCCTGCCGGGGCACAGCGTGCGGCTGCAGGTGCTCGACCCGGATGCGCTGGAATCGGCGCTGGCGCGGCAGGCCCTGGACTTCGTGGTGACCAACCCGGGGCACTATGTGCGGCTGGAGGCACGCCACGGCGCCACGCGCATCGCCACCCAGACCACCGCCGAAAGCGATGACCCCGCCCACACCGTGGGCTCGGCCGTGGTGGTGCGCGCTGGCACGCCCGTGCCCGCCACGCTGGAGGCCTTGCGCGGGCAGCGGGTGGCGGCCGTGGCCGAAGACGCCTTTGGCGGCTACCAGCTGGTGGCGCATGAATGGTTGCAGAGCGGTCTGGACGCCGAGGCGGGCGCGGTGCAGCGGGTGTTCACCGGTTTTCCGATGCAGCGCGTGGCGGACGCGGTGCTGGCGGGCCGGGCCGACGCGGGCATCCTGCGCACCTGCGTGCTGGAGCAGCTTGAACGCGCGGGGCGCGTGGCCCCGGGCGCGCTGGTGGTGGTGGGCGCGCGGCCCGATGCGCCGGCGGCCTGCCAGTCGTCCACGCCGCTGTACCCCGGCTGGGCGTTTGCCGCGCTGGCCAGCACGCCGCCCGAGCTGGGCCGCACCGTGCTGCTGGCGTTATTGACCTTGCCCGTCGATGCCCAGGGCGGCCGCTGGTCGGTGCCTGCCGACTACCAGCGCGTGCACGAGGTGCTGCGCGCGCTGCAGGCCGAGCCCTACGCCTTTTTGCGCGAGACACGCCCGCAGGCGCTGCTGGGCCGCTACTGGTACCTGCTGGCCGGCACGCTGGCCGTGCTGCTGCTGGGTGCGGCCTACATGCTGCATGTGGAACTGCTGGTCAAGCGCCGCACCGCCGAGCTCACGCGCAGCCTGCGCGAGCGCGAGCGCCTGGCGCAGCAACTGGCGCAGGGGCAGGAGACCATGGACCACCTCTCGCGCCTGTCCATCCTGGGCGAGCTGTCGGCCACGCTGGCGCACGAACTCAGCCATCCGCTGGCCACCATTGCCAACTACGCCGCCAGCGTGCAGCGCCGTGCCGCGAGCGGCAAGCTCACGCCCGACGCGCTGGCGCAGGCGCTGCAGGACATGGCCCAGGAAACCGAGCGTGCCACGCGCGTGATCGCCAGCATCCGGGCGCTGGCACGCCGGCGCGTGCCGGTGCGCGCGCTCAGCGACCCGGTGGCGCTGGCCAACGAGGCCGTGGCGCTGTTTGGCGGCCTGCTGGGCCAGGCACCGCCGATTCGCGTCGAATGCGCGCCCGGCAGCCGGGGCCTGCGCGTGCCGGGCGACCCGCAGCAGATCCAGCAGGTGCTGCTGAACCTGCTGAAAAATGCGCTGGACGCCCACCGCGCCGCCGGCCGGGCAAACGCCCCCATCACTATCCATATCGAACGCCAGGGCGACCGCCTGGCCATTGCCGTGCAGGACCAGGGCGCGCCCCTGAGCGATGCTGAGCGTGCGCGGCTGTTCGAGCCCTTCTACACCACCCGCCCCGACGGCCTGGGCCTGGGCCTGGCCATCTGCCGCGGCATTGCCGAAACGCATGGCGGTGCGCTGCAGGCCCGCCCGGCCGGCGCGGCGGGCGAGCCCGGCATGGTGTTCGAATTGCTGCTGCCGCTGGCCCTGCCCACGCCCCACCAGGACGCAACACCATGACCGCACCCCCTCCCGTCATCCATGTGGTGGACGACGACCCCGCCTTCCTGCGCTCGACCCTGTTCATGGTCGAAGGACTGGGTTTTGCGCCCGTGGGTTACGCGCAGGCGCAGGATTTTCTGGATGCCCATCCAGCGCCCGCGCCCCAGGGCTGCTGCCTGCTGCTGGACATCCGCATGCCGCGCATGAGCGGGCTGGAGCTGCAGCGGCGCCTGGCCAACCTGGGGCGCGACTATCCCATCGTGTTCATGACTGGGCACGGCGACATCGACCAGGCCGTGCAGGCCATGCGCGCGGGCGCCATCGACTTTCTGCAAAAGCCTTTTCGCGAGCAGGCGCTGCTCGATGCGCTGAACTACGCCGTGGGTGTGAACCTGGCAGCGCAGCACCAGCAGGGGCTGCGCGCCGCCGCGCAGGAGCAGCTCGGGCGCCTGTCGCCGCGCGAGCGCGATGTGGCGCGCCTGGTGGCATTGGGCCTGAGCAACAAGGAAGTGGCGCGGCAACTGAGCATCAGCGACCACACCGTGCATGTCCACCGCCAGCGCATCACCGAGAAGACCGGCAGCGGCCATGCCGCCGATCTGGCCCGCCTGATCTTGCGCGCCGACCCCCGGGCGCTGGACGACGGCGGCACCTCCGTACCGCCGCCGCACCCTGTTTAAGCTATCAAATCAAGAGCTGTTGCACTTCGGATTTGAGGCCGCCAAGCGCTACAACCATAATTGTCTGAACTTTCAGGCCTTTAGCGGGCAGGCTGGGGCGCTGCCTTGGCGCGCTCGGCGGCGGCACCGGCCTTGAGCTGCTCCATCATTTCCTTTTGCTTGGCCACCAGCGGCGGGAAGGGTCCGAAGCGGTGCTGGTCTGCATCGGCGCCCAGCAGGTAGGGCGGGAAGGCCGAGTCCACCGGCTTGTTCCAGCGTGCCGGGAAGTCCACCTCCAGGTTGGCCTTGGTGGGGCGCGGCTTGGAGAGCACGAACGCGGCCACGTCGTAGGCCTCGTCATCGCTCAGTTGCGGCGCGTCGTGCGATGCGCCCAGCGGCATGTTGTGCTTGATGAAGCGCGTGGCCATGATCAGGCGGTTCATGCCTGCGCCGTTGTTGAAGGTGTCGTTGCCCCACAGCGGCGGGAAGGTGTAGCCCTGCGCATCGCCCACCTGGCCGGCGCGCACGCCCTGGCCGTCGGGGCCGTGGCATACCGCGCACTTGGCTGCGTACACCTTGCCTCCCGCCACCGTGTCGGCGCGCCGGTTGGGCATCTTGCTTTGCACCATGCCAGCGCCCTGCACCGTGGCGCCCACCGGGATGCCTTGCGACAGGAAGGAGATGTAGGTCACAAAAGCCTTCATCTCGCGCGAGTTCAGCGGCAGGGGCTTTCCGCTCATGCTGCGCTCCATGCAGCCGTTGACGCGCTCCTCGACGGTGCTGATATCGTCCTCGCGTCCACGGTACTGCGGGAAGGTGGCCGACACGCCGCTCCAGGGCATGGCAAAGGGCTTGGTGGCGTTGCTCTGGTGGCAGGAAGCGCAGGCCAGGTTGTTGCCCGCCAGGCGGCGGCGTACGTCCTGCACCTCGGGGCCGATGTGGGCAAAGGTGCGCGTGGTCAGCTCGTGGCCGTACTGCACCAGCTCGCGGTACTGGCCGGGCGGCAGCTTGTCGATTTCGGGCACGGCGCGGCCCACCAGGTTGACGGGCGCGGGCGCATCGGTGGCGGCCAGGGCGGCAGTGCAAAGCAGGGCCAGTGCAGGGGCGGCCAGCAGTTTCTGAAGAGAGGGAGTCATGGTCTTATGCCTTTCTTGTGGGACGCGACCATCGTAGATGGGTGCCCGGGGCCACCGCAAGCGCCTGTTCCGGCCAAGCCTGTAGCCTTTTCAGGCTATTGCGTTCGCGCCGGCACCGGCTATCGGGCTGGTAGCCTTGGGGGGTGTTTTTCCCTTGCCCGTATCACCGCAATGCCCGCCCCTTCCCCCCGTGAACGTGCCGTGCTGGGCCAGCTCAGCGACATGGACCTGCGCCTGCTGCAGGTGTTCAAGAGCGTGGCCGAGTGCGGCGGCATGTCGGCGGCCGAGCTGGAGCTGAACATCGGCACCAGCACCGTCAGCCGCCACATGAAAGACCTGGAGACGCGCCTGGGCCTCACGCTGTGCCGGCGCGGGCGCGCGGGCTTTGCCCTCACGCCCGAGGGCCAGCGCGTGTACGACGAAACCCTGCGGCTGCTGAGCGCCGTGGACGCGTTTCGCAGCAGCATCGACGACATCCACCGCCGCATGGGCGGGCGCCTGGAGGTGGCGGTGTTCGACAAGACCGCCAGCAACCCGGCGGCGCACATTGGCGACGCGATTGCGCTGTTCACGGCCCAGGCACCGGACGTGAGCCTGCAGATGCATGTGGCCTCGATCAACGCCATCGAGCGCGGGCTGATCGACGGCAGCCTGCATATCGGCATCATCCCGGCGCACCGCGCCTCGCAGAGCCTGGTGTATGCCAGCCTGTTCACCGAGACCATGCTGCTGTACTGCGGTGTGCGCCACCCGCTGTTCGGTGCCGACCACACGGCCCTGACCTGGGAGGCCTTGCGTGCCCACCAGTTTGCCGGCCTGGGCTACCACTCGCCCAACATGGAGCTGAGCCACAGCGCGCATCTGCCGCGCAAGGCCACGGGGTTTGACCAGGAGTCGATCGCCACGCTGATCCTCTCGGGCCGCTACCTGGGCTTTCTGCCCGACCACTACGCCGAAGCCTTCGTGCGCCAGGGCCAGATGCAGGCCGTGCAGCCCGCGCAGTTTCTCTACCGCTGCCAGTTTGTCAGCGTGCTGCGCAAGTCGCCCCAGCCACCGCGCGCGGCCCAGGCGTTTGCGCAATGCCTGCTGGCCGCGCATGGTGGATAGTCCCACGGCATTGCGCCGGCCCTGCAGGCGTTTCATGGCATCCATGGAGAGCCAGCCTGCAAACCCTCAGGGCGCAGGGCCTGCGGGAGGACGCGCTGCTCGACGTGAAGGCCTGATACGGATTCGCCTTCCAACGTCCATCAACCCGCCGAAGCCAGTCCGGCCAGGCGCTGGACCAGCCAGCGCTGGAAGGCAAGGCCCGCTCTGCTTCGGCTGTGCAAGGGAATGCGGTACATGGTGGGCTCCTTGAAGTGGTGGGTGGTTCAGGCGTTGTGCAATGCCGGGCTGTTGCCCGCCTGGCGGTGCGCGGCGCGCTCCCAGGCTTTTTCGTGGAAAAAGAAGGCCACGGCCTGCACCGTGGGTTCCAGCAGGCTCAGCGTGAGCGAGGCCCACAGGTTGCCGGTGACGGCATAGGCCACCAGCGCGGCCACGCAGATGTGGATGAGGTAGTAGCTGCCCGTCTTCATCAGCATGGTCTTGTTCTGGCGGGCGGCGCGGCGGATGAGGGACATGGCGGACTCCTTGGCTTCAACGGGGCCTGCGGTGAAAAACAGGCGCAGTCAAATGGTAGTCATTCTCAACATCGGTGGCCAATTGATCGTGCCTAAGCCGTGGATAGCCGCCCGCAGCCGGGGCCGGCAAAGCCGCCTTTCGCGTCACCCCCCGTTGCTATGATGGCCGTCTTTCCCCCCAACCCCTCATCGCAACCGGGAGCACCGCATGGCCCTCATGGACTTCATCAAGAAACAGTTCATCGACATCCTGGAGTGGACCGAAGAGGGCGATGGCCAGCTTGCCTGGCGCTACCCGATGGCGGGGATGGAAATCCAGAACGGCGGCACGCTGGTGGTGCGCGAGTCGCAGATGGCCGTCTTCGTCAACGAGGGCCAGTTGGCCGACGTGTTCGGCCCCGGCACCTACAAGCTGACCACGCAGACCCTGCCGGTGCTCACCTACCTGAAGAACTGGGACAAGCTGTTCCAGTCGCCCTTCAAGAGCGATGTGTACTTCTTCAGCACGCGCCAGCAGATCGATCAGAAATGGGGAACGCCCCAGCCCATCACCATCCGCGACAAGGACTTTGGCGCGGTGCGCCTGCGCGCGTTCGGCAACTACGCCTACCGCATCGCCGATCCCAAGCTGTTCCACACCGAGATCTCGGGCACCCGCGACAGCTACCCTGTGGCCGACCTCGAAGGCCAGCTGCGCGGCCTGGTGCTGCAGAACATCAGCAACGCCATCGCGGGCAGCGGCCTGCCGTTTCTCGACCTGGCGGCCAACCAGGTGATGTTTGCCGATGCGCTGGCCAAGGAGCTGGCACCCGTTTTTGCCAAGATCGGCCTGGTCATCGAGAGCCTGACGGTGCAGAACGTCTCGCTGCCCGAAGAGCTGCAGAAGATCCTGGACCAAAAAATCGGCATGGGCATGGTCGGCAACGACATGGGCAAGTTCATGCAGTACCAGACCGCGCAGGCCATCCCGAAATTTGCCGAAGGCGCCGGCAATGGCGGTGGCGGCATTGCCGGCGACGCCATGGGCCTGGGCGCTGGCGTGGCGCTGGGCCAGGTGCTGGCGCAAAACCTGCAGGCCGGTCTGCAAGGCGGCGGGGCGGCGGCGCAGGCGCCTGCTGCGGCCGCACCGGTGGGCGTCAAGCCCGAAGACGTGATGGCCACACTCGAAAAGCTGGGCGAGCTCAAGGCCAAGGGCATCCTCACGCCGGAAGAGTTCGACGCCAAGAAGGCCGAGCTGCTCAAGAAATTGGTCTGATTGCTATTGTCTGGATAGCTGTCTGCGCTTGATGGGTAAGCGCAAGAGGCCAAAAACACCTTAAAAAATGGCCGAAAGCGCCACACAACGCCACTACCGCGCGCCCTGCCCCGGTTGCGGTGCGCCGGTCGAATTCCGCAGCGCGCAGTCCACGCACGCCGTCTGCGGCTACTGCCAGAGCACCGTGGTGCGCAGCGGCGATGTGCTCACGCGCCTGGGCAAGATGGCCGAGCTGTTCGACGACCACAGCCCGCTGCAGACCATGGCCAGCGGGCGCATCACGCTCGATGGCAAGGAGGTGCCCTTCACCCTCGTCGGCCGCCTGCAGTACAAGGGCGATGCCGGGGTCTGGACCGAATGGACCGCCTTCCTCGAAGACGGCACCCTGGCCACGCTGGGCGAGGACAACGGCGCCTACGTGTTCTCCCGGCCCATCGACCCGGGTCGCGAGCTGCCCGAGGCCGCGCGCTGGTCCATCGGCACCACCACGGCCATCAACGGCAAACCCTACAGCGTGGCCTACGCCGGCCAGGCGCAGCTGGTCTCGGCGCAGGGCGAGCTGCCCAAGCTGCCGCCGCTGGGCCAGCCCTTCGGCATGGTCGAGTTGCGCAGTAGCGATGGCGAAGTGCTCAGCATCGACTACGGCCACACCCCGCCCCGCGTCGAGCGCGGCCGCGCCGTGCTGCTTGAAGACCTGCAGCTCCAGGGCCTCAAGGACGAATCCGCCAAGGACGAAAAAGGCCGCCAGTTCAACTGCCCGCACTGCGGCGCGCCGGTGCAGGTGCAGCTGGCCTCCACCAAAAGCATCACCTGTGGATCCTGCTCCAGCATCATCGACCTGGGCAGCGGCGTGGGCGGCGAGCTGCGCTCGGCCATGCAGGACGAGCCCGTGCGCCCCATCATCCCGCTGGGCGCCAAGGGCCCGCTGCAGGGCGTGCACTGGCAGGTGGTGGGCTTTCAGCACCGCATGGGCGTGGCGCCCGGCGACGATGAACACTTTGGCTGGAGCGAATACCTGCTCTACAACCAGAAGCGCGGCTTCGCCTTCCTGGTCGATTCGGAAGAAGGCTGGAGCATGGTGCGCCCCACCACCGGCGCGCCGCAGATGGCCGCCACCGGGCGAACGGCCACCTACCTGGGCACCACCTACCAGCTCAAATACAGCTACAACGCCGAAACCACCTATGTGCTCGGCGAGTTCTATTGGCCAGTGGAGCGCGGCCAGAAAACCTTCAACCGCGACTTTGCCGCTGCCCGCGGCCTGCTGTCGATGGAGCAAAGCGCCAGCGAGATCACCTGGTCCGCCGGCGACAGGCTGGCCAGCGACACCGTGGTGCAGGCCTTCGGCCTGGGCGACAAAAAAGACGTGCTGCAGCGCGACGACCCCGGCCCCTTCGTGGCCGCCAAGGGAGCGGGCTGCGGCACGGTCATCCTCATCGTGGTGGTGCTGCTCATCGTGCTCATCATCATGAGCAACTGCTCGGGCTCGTCGGGCAGCAGCTACCGCAGTTCGGGCGGCTCGTTCGGGGGGTATTCCTCCGGCGGCAGCCACAAATGACATTGAAACAACCCGAATTTCATCGGAGAACAGCATGACCAAATTCGAATGGCTTCACCCCCTGTCCATCGTCGGCACGCTGCTGTATGCCCTCATGGGCATCGTCATCTTCTGGCTGGCCTTCATCCTCATCGACAAGATCACGCCCTATGACCTGTGGCGCGAAATCGTCGAAAAGCAGAACAAGGCCCTGGCCCTGGTGGTGGCCGCGATGTGCCTGGGGATCAGCATCATCGTGGCGGCGGCCATCCACTGACTGCGAAAGCACCGGCCGCGCCGCCACCGCTGGCGGGCAAGCCGCGCCATGGCGCAGGCCACACAATACCGCCTGCTTTCACCGGCCCACCGGCCTGACATCACCACCCCATGCCCACCCTCGACTGGCTCAACCGCGCCCACGCCTTCACCACCGCCGCCCAGGTGCCCTACCGCCTGCTGGAGAGCGTCTCCACCCACGGCGACGCCGCAAGCGCACAAAACAACCTGCTCATCCAGGGCGACAACCTCGAAGCGCTCAAGGCCCTGCTGCCGTTTTACCGCGGGCAGGTCAAATGCATCTTCATCGACCCGCCCTACAACACCCAAAGCGCGTTCGAGCACTACGACGACAACCTGGAGCACAGCCAGTGGCTCAGCATGATGCTGCCGCGCCTGCAGCTCATGCGAGATTTATTGGCGGATGACGGCTCTATTTGGGTTTCGTTGGATGACAACGAAGCGCATTACATGAAGGTTCTGGGAGACGAAGTTTTCGGCCGTCAGAACTTCGTAATCGATCTGTCTTGGCAAAAGCGGGATGGCCCGCCAAATGATCGAAAAATTGGGCTTATTCATGACCACGTCTTGGTATGGGCGAAAGCCAAAGACAGCACCTCCAAGAAAACACGGGCAGAGGAAGCCTTCAACCTGATGGAGCGCACCGAGAAGGCGGATGCGCAATACAAAGTATTCGACGAGCCTGATGGTCCTGATCCGCGTGGCGCGTTTCGGAAGATCGACACTACGGCCAACGGTAAAGGTGGCCGCTTTGTTGAAAGCCTTTACTTCGGCCTCATCAATCCGTACACGGGAGAAGAAGTTTTCCCGAGGCAAGGCACTTGTTGGAGGCACAACAAGCTGGAGATGTTGCGACTACAGGAAGACAAGCGTTTGTATTGGGGCGTCAAGGGCACGGCTACAACACCGATGCGCAAATTGTTCAAGACAGAGGCCAAGGCTGGCATGTCGTCGCCCAGCATCTGGTCTGACGCTGGTTTGAATCAACACGCAAGCTCAGAAATCGAGAAGTTGTTTGGAGAGAAAGCAAGCTTTGAAACGCCGAAACCTGAGGCGCTCCTTCAACGCATCCTGCACATCGCTACCAACCCTGGCGACCTCGTCCTCGACAGCTTCCTCGGCTCCGGCACCACCGCCGCTGTCGCCCACAAGATGGGCCGGCGCTGGATCGGCATCGAAATGGGCGAGCACGCCGCCACACACTGCCTGCCGCGCCTGCAAAAGGTGATCGACGGCGAGCCGGGCGGCATCAGCCAGGCGGTGGGCTGGCAGGGCGGCGGCGGCTTTCGCTTCCAGAGGTTGGGCGCGCCGATCTTCGATGCCGATGGCTGCATCCACCCCGAGGTGCGCTTTGCCACGCTGGCCGCCTTTGTCTGGCAACAGGAAACCGGCACAGCGTTTGACCCCGCGCACGCCACGCCGGGCACGCCGCACCTGGGAACGAACTCTGTTTTTGATAGCTACTTGCGCTTGCCAGAAGAGCGCACAGAGCCGATTTCATCTGAAACCCTGCCGGAAGCCACGCCGGAACCCGAGCCGATACCGCGCAGCCGCACCGCCTACTACCTGCTGTTCAACGGCATCCTGGGCGACAAGCGCCCGGCCAGCGGCAACGTGCTCACTTCGGCCGTGCTCGATGCGCTGCTGGAGTTGCACGCCGCCACCCCCCACCCCGATGCGCCCCTGGTGGTGTATGGCGAGGCCTGCCGCCTGGGCGATGCGCGCCTGGCGCTGGCGCGCGTCACGTTCAAGCACATTCCGTATGACGTGAAGGCGAGGTGAGGGCAATGAACGACGTTACGGGCGAGTTTCTGAATGAACTTCGGCGCATGTCCACGGAGACGGAATGGCTGGAGTTCAAGCGTGCCGGGCAGACGTTCAGCTTTGACCAGATGGCGCAGTACGTCTCTGCGCTGGCCAACGAAGCCAATTTGCACCGCCGCGAAGAGGGCTGGCTGGTCATGGGTATTGATGACAGGCTGGACCCGACCACCGGCATGCGCCCGGCGATCGGAACAGAATTTGCGCGCGCATTGCCTGAACTCAACCGGATCAGAGAGTCGGTGGCTGCGCAAACTGCACCGCCCGTCGTTTTGCATCCACCCCACGAGCTGGAGGTGGACCGGCCAGACGGAGCGCCAGCGCGGGTGCTGCTGTGGCGTATTCCGGCTGCGCCCCGAGGGGTGCCGGTCTCTTGCAAGGGCCACTACTGGGGGCGTAATGGTGAGAAGCTGTGTGGGCTACCCTTGCACAAGCTCGATACCTTGCGTGCGCAATCGGCTTTGCACGACTGGTCAGCGGCTGTTGTCACGCAGGATTGGGCGCTGCTGTCGGCCCCAGCCATTGCCAGGGCGCGGGAGCTGTATGCGCGTCGCTATGCCAGCAAGCCCGATATCGTCAAAGAGATGCTGGGGCAGACGGATGCGCAGTTTCTGCATTCGCTGCGCTTGGCCGTCCATGGTGGCCTGACGCGGGCGGCGCTGGTGCTTTTGGGCCTGCCAACGGCTGCCAGCCAGTTAGGCGGGCCAACGCCACGCATCAGCTGGCAGCTGCTGGACCACCGAAACGAACCTGTGACGCACCAGCATTTCGGACTGCCGCTGCTGTCGTCCATCGACGCCTTGATTGCCCGCATCCGCATCATCGAGATCAATATCTTGCCGCCGCGTGAAGTGGCGCCACTGAATCTGCCCAACTACGACGATTGGGTGCTGCGCGAAGCCCTGCACAACTGCGTGGCACACCAGGATTACACACAGGGCGGACGCATTCTGGTGACGGAGGGGCCGGATACGCTGCGCTTTTTCAACTACGGAGAGTTTCTGCCTGGGTCACTGGACAAGGTTCTACATGCGCAGCAGCCCGAGCAGCGCTACCGCAATGCCTGTCTGGCCGATGCGATGGTGGAGCTGGACTTGATGGAGACGCTCAACCGTGGCGTGAAAGGAATGTTCCGCAAGCAAAAGGAGCGCTTCTTCCCGCTGCCCGATTACGACATCGCGGCGCAACCTGCATCCGTCAGCGTCATGCTGTATGGCCGCGTTCTGGACAAGGGGTATGTCGATGCCTTGATGACGAACAGCGATCTCAGCCTGGAAGATGCCGTGCTGCTCGACCAGATTCAAAAAGGCCGCAAGCCACCCGCAGGCGAATTGCGACGTCTGCGCGCCAAGGGTTTGGTGGAGGGGCGCAGCCCCAGGTTGCGCATCTCCGCGCAGTTGGCGGTTGCAATGGGGCAAGAGGTGGCCTATCTCAATCAAAAAGGCCCGTCCGTTGAGGACTGCAAAAAGGCGGTGTGCGATTTGCTCGCCATGGCGCCCCAACCCCGTGTCGAGATCGATGCCCTGTTGATGGACAAGCTGATGCTGTGGATTCCAGGGGCGTCGGAGCGCAAGAAGTACATCAAGGAACTGCTGGCCGATATGGCACGGCAGGGCTCGATCCGGAATATTGGCAAGCCGACCCGTGGCGCTGTTTGGGCGCTGGTTGCGCCAATGAGATCCCGTGTTTAGCCAATATTTTTCCAATGGGAAATAAAAAGTTTTTGTAAATCAACCACTTGCATTGGCGCATTGGCTAAAGATTGCCAAAATTTGCGCCAATTCAAACCCATCCCCATGACCCCCATCACCCTCAAGACCTACCAGCAAACCGCCCTCGATGCGCTGGGCGCGTACGCCCGCGCAGCCCGCACCAAGGGCCCGGCGCTGGCCTTTGGTGAGCTGGCGGGCCGCCCCTACAACCTTGACGCCTTTGGCGCGCAGGTGCCCTGTGTGTGCCTGCGCATTCCCACGGGCGGCGGCAAGACGGTGCTGGCGGCGCACGCGCTGCCCCTGCTGGCGCGCGAGTGGCAGGGCAGCGATGCGCCGGTGGCCGTGTGGCTGGTGCCCAGCGATGCCATTCGCCAGCAAACGCTCAAGGCCTTGCAGACGCCCGGCCATGCCTACCGCGCCGCCCTGACCGATGCCTATGGCGAGGGCTTGCAGGTGTGCACGCTCGACGACGTGGCGCAAATCGCCCCGCCCGACTGGGGGCGGCACGCCGTGGTGGTGGTGGCAACCATCCAGAGTTTTCGGGTGGAGGACGCAGGCCAGCGCAATGTGTACAGCTTCTCGGAGGGCTTTGAGCCGCATTTCAAGAGCGCGCCTGAGGGCTGCATGGCCTGCCTGCAGGGCTTGCCCGACGCTGTGGTGACCGCTCAAGACGCCGCGCAGGACGAAACCGGCGTGCTGACGGGCTTTGTGGGCCAGCCGCGCTGGAGCCTGGCCAACTGGCTGGCGCTGCAGCGCCCCCTGGTCATCGTGGACGAGGCGCACAACACCAAGACGGACAAGAGTTTCACGGCATTGCAGCGGCTGAACCCCGCGTTCATTCTGGAGCTGACGGCCACGCCGATTGCGACCAAGACCAATGTGCTCTACCACGTCAGCGCCCAGGAGCTGGCGGCCGAGGACATGATCAAGCTGCCCATCGTGCTGGCCGAGCACCCCGAGGGCTGGCCTGCTGCCGTGTTTGGCGCAGTGCAGACGCAGCGCAAGCTGGAGGCCGAGGCGCTGAAGGACGAGGCCGAGGGGCATGGCTATGTGCGGCCCATCGTGCTCTTTCAGGCGCAAAACCTGGGCGACGAGATGCCGCCGGAGGCACTGCGCCGCTATCTGGTGGAAGAGCTCAATCTGCCAGACAACCAGATCGTGGTGGCCACAGGCACCCAGCGCGGGCTGGACGACATCAACCTGGCGGCGCGCAATTGCCCGGTGCGTTATGTGATTACGGTGCAGGCGCTGCGCGAGGGCTGGGATTGCCCGTTTGCCTATGTGCTGTGCAGCCTGCAAAAGCTGACCAGCGCCACGGCGGTGGAGCAGTTGCTGGGCCGTGTGCTGCGCATGCCGCAGGCCCGCCGGCGTGGGCGCGAGGCGCTCAACCGCGCTTATGCCCATGTGTGCGCGGCGGAGTTTTCTGCTGCAGCGCATGCACTGGCCGACCGGTTGATCCAGCACATGGGGTTCGAGGCGCTGGATGTGGCTTCGATGCTGGCGCCGCCATCGAGCTACCCGCTGTTTGGCGAAGAATTTAACGAAAATCCACATGCAGCGCCCGCCCCTCAAGCGCTGATAGCTACCAATTTTGATGTAATTTCAGCCACACCCGAGCTGCTGGCAGTGCCCGGTGTGCAGCAGCAGACCATTGCCGGTGCGGCGCAGCTGGTGGTTGCGGGCCACATCGAGGCCAGCACCGAGGCGCTGATGCTGGCCCAGGTGCGCGGGGCCAAAAAGCAGGAGCAGCTGCGCGAGCAGGTGGCCCAGCACAACGCGCTGGTGGCGGCCAGCGTGGCCCCCGCATCGCGCGGCGTGCGTTTTGCGCCCGTGCCCACGCTGGCCTATCGCACCGACGCACAAGCGCCGCTGTGGCCGCTGGAGCAGGGCGCGGTGCTGGGGACGGTGGAGCTTGATCTGCTCAGCCCCCAGGCCGTGCAGCTGCCCGGTTTTCATGTGGTGCAAGAGTCGAATGTGATCGAGATCGACGTGCAGGACGCACGCGTGACGCTGCGCCCCACCGATGTGCAGCAAATGGCCATGGACTACGGCGCCAGCAGCATCACCGCCGACACGCTGGTGCGCTGGCTGGACCAGTCGCTGCACAAGGCGCTGCACGCGCCCCTGGCGGGCATCACGCAGTCGCAGCGCCGCGCTTTTTTGGCGGCCGTGGTGAACCACCAGCTGCATGCCTGCGGCCTGCCGCTGGTGCTGCTGGCGCAGGCGCGTTTTCAGCTGGCCCGGTGCATTGCATTGCATGTGGGCGATCTGCGCGACCAGGCGGCCAAGCGGCAGTTTCGCCAGCTCGTGTTGCAACAAGGCCAGGCGGGCGCCTGGTTGCTGGAGAGCGACTGGCTGCACCCCCATGTGTTTGAGCCTGGACGCTACCCGGCGCCGGTGGCATCGCGCTACAGCGGGCGCTACCAGTTCACGCGGCACTACTTTGCCGTGCTGGCCGACCTGAAGGATGGCGGCGCAGAGTTTCAGTGCGCGCAGTTGATCGACCGCCACCCCCAGGTCCGGCAATGGGTGCGCAACCTCGATACCGCGCCCTGCGGCTTTGCCCTGCCTACGTCGCGCGGCCGGTTTTTTGCCGACTTTGTGGCCGAGCTGGTCGATGGCCGTGTGGCCTTGCTCGAATACAAAGGGGCGCATTTGCTGAGCGACCCCTACGAAATTGAAAAGAGCCAGGTGGGTGCGCTGTGGGCACAGGCCAGCGCGGGCAAAGCCGTGTTTGGTTGGCTGACCAAGCAGCAAGACGGCAAGAGCCTGGCGCAGCAGCTGGACATGGTGCTGGCATGACGCCTGCCGCAGCGCCTGCCACGGCACCCGGCGCCCCTCGCCCCATCGACATCGCCCTGCTCGCCAGCGTGTTCGTGGTGGCCGCCTGCGGCCTGCTGTACGAGCTGGCGGCGGGCGCGCTGGCGTCGTACCTGCTGGGCGACTCGGTGCTGCAGTTCAGCACCATCATCGGCACCTATCTGTTCGCCATGGGCGTGGGCTCCTGGCTGTCGCGGTATTTCGAGCGGCAGCTGCCCGCGCATTTCCTGCGCATCGAGCTGCTGGTGGCGCTGATGGGCGGGGCGCTGCCGGCCACGCTGTTCCTGGCCAACGCCTACACGCCGGGCGCCTTTCGCTTCCTGCTGTACGGCATGGTGTTCATGGTGGGCACGCTGGTGGGGCTGGAGATTCCGCTGGTCATGCGCATCTTGAAGCGCAACGTGGCGCTGAAAGACCTGGTCTCGCAGGTGCTGACCTTCGACTACCTGGGCGCGCTGGCCGTGTCGCTGGCGTTCCCGCTGCTGCTGGTGCCGCAGCTGGGGCTGATCCGCACGGGGCTGCTGTTTGGCTTGATGAATGCACTGGTGGCGCTGTGGGCCGTGTGGCTGTTCCGGCACGAGCTGCGGCGCCTGAAGGCGCATGTGGCGGCCTGCGCGATGGTGCTGGGCATCCTGCTGGCGGCCCTGGCGGGGGCCGAGCACATCACCAGCTTTGCCGAAGACAAGTTCTACCAGGACCGCATCGTGTTCAGCACCGCATCGCCCTACCAGCGCATCGTGGTCACGCAGGGGCGTACCGGGCACCGGCTGTTCCTCAACGGCAACCTGCAGTTTGCCGAGCGCGACGAATACCGCTACCACGAGGCCCTGGTGCACCCGGCCATGGCGGCGCACGGTGCACCCCAACGGGTGGCGGTGCTGGGCGGCGGCGACGGCATGGCGGTGCGCGAGATCCTGAAATACCCCTCGGTGGAATCGGTCACGCTGGTCGAGCTGGACCCGGCCATGACACGCATCTTCAGCGACAACCCCATGCTGGCCAAGCTCAATGGCCACGCCTTGCAAAACCCCAAGGTGAAGATCGTCAACACCGATGCCTTTGGCTGGCTGCAGGAGGGGACGGACACTTTTGACGTGATCGTGGTGGACTTCCCCGATCCCACCAATTTTTCCATCGGCAAGCTCTACACCAACAGTTTCTACGCGCTGCTCGACAAGCGCCTGGCGGCCAGCGGCTACGCCGTGGTGCAGACCACTTCGCCCCTGGTGGCGCGCCAGAGTTTCTGGACCGTGGTGCAGACCATCGAGTCGGTGGGCCTGCGCCCGGCGCCCTACCATGCCCATGTGCCCAGCTTTGGCGAGTGGGGTTTCGTCATCGCCAGCCGGCGCCCCTGGCGCCTGCCCGAGGCGCTGCCCGCAGGGCTGCAGTTTTTGAGCGCGGGCACGCTGCCGTTGCTGTTTGACTTTCCGCTCGACATGGCGCGGTTGCCCACCGAGGTGAACCGGTTGTCGAACCAGGCGCTGGTGCACACCTACGAACGCGAGTGGGGAAAACACTAGATGCCCCCTGAGCCGCTTCGCTTCTTCCTCCTCGGGGGGATGCCACCACTGGCCCGGCAAAGCCGGTTCCACGGCGGCACAGGTCTGGAGCGTGCCTGTTGCGCGCGCTGCGCTGCATTACTGGCGCAGAATCAAGTCCCATGCAACGCCGCCATTTCCTAGCCACGGCCGCCACCTCGGCGGCTGCTGCCGTGCTATCGGCGGGGTGTGACAAGGTGCCGCGCACGCTCGAAGGCGGCTTCACCGGCATCGACATGGCGCGCGGCCATGCGCTGCGCGACCGGCTGGCCACCGGCGTGTTGCCCGCGCCTGCCTTGGTGCGCCGCACGCAGGTCGTCATCGCGGGCGGTGGCGTGGCCGGGCTGGCGGCGGCGCGCTCGCTGCGGCTGGCGGGGGTGGACGACTTTGCCCTGCTGGAGCTGGAAGACGAGGCCGGCGGCAACAGCCGCGGCGGCCAGGTGAACGGCATTGCCTGCCCGCTGGGCGCGCACTACCTGCCCGTGCCCGGCGACGACGCGCGCGAGGTGCAGAACCTGCTGGAAGAGCTGGGCCTGCGCCAGCGCGTCGCCGGGCGCTGGCAATACGACGAGCGGCACCTGTGCCACAGCCCGCAGGAGCGCCTGTTCTTCGAGGGCGAGTGGCAAGAGGGCCTGCTGCCCGTGCAGGGCGTGGGCGCGGCCACGCTGGCGCAGTACCGGCGTTTTGCCGAGCGGGTCCAGGCGCTGGGCCAGGCCGCGCGCTTCACCATGCCCATGCTCAAGAGCTTTGATCCAAAAGGGTCTATTGCGACCGTCCACAAAGCGCTGGATGCGCTCACTTTTGATGAATGGCTGGCGCGCGAAAACCTGGACGACCCGCACCTGCGCTGGTACCTCGACTACTGCTGCCGCGATGACTACGGCGCCGGCACGGCGCGTGTGTCGGCCTGGGCCGGCATCCACTATTTCGCCAGCCGCCACGGCTTCCATGCGCCGGGCGATGCCGCGCCCGAGGAGCGCGAGGGCGTGCTCACCTGGCCCGAGGGCAATGGCTGGCTCACCCGGCGCCTGGCCGCGCCCCTGCAGGACGGCGGGCAGCTGCGCACCGCCTGCAGCGTGTTGCGCATCGCCGAGGGCCGCCACGGCGTGGAGGTGGACGCCTACAACCACGCCACCGACAGCGTGGAGCGCTGGCAGGCGCAGCGCTGCATCGTGGCGCTGCCGGTGATGGTCGCAGCGCGCGTGGTGCAACAGCCCCCGGCTTTCCTGCGCGAGGCCGCGCGGCGCCTGCAGTGGGCGCCCTGGCTGGTGGCCAATATCCACATCGACGCACCGCTGGCCGACCGCCCGGGCGCCGCGCCCGCGTGGGACAACGTGCTCTACGGCGACACCAACCCCGGCGGCCTGGGCTATGTGGACGCCGGCCACCAGCGCCTGGACCCCCGCGCCGTGCTCGCCGGGCCCACCGTGCTCAGCTACTACCAGGCCCTGGGCGATGTGCCGCAGGGCCGCGCGCAACTGGCCAACAAGCCCTGGACGCACTGGGCCCAGGCTGCGCTGGCCGCTTTGAGCGGCCCCCACCCCGACCTGCCGCGCCGCGCCACGCGCATCGACATCACCCGCTACGGCCATGCCATGGCCATCCCCACGCCGGGTGTGCTGGGTTTTTTAAGCCAGATAGGCCTGCAGCGCCCGTCCAGCACGCGCAATCAGCGATCCCACGGTGAGCGAACTGCCTGGCTGCCCACGCCCACCACGGCGCGGCTGGCGTTTGCGCACAGCGACTGGTCGGGGTATTCGGTGTTCGAAGAGGCCTTCACGCGCGGGCATGGCGCGGGGCTGGCGGTGGCGCGGTAGGGTGGCTTTCCCCCGGTTCGGTGCCTGGCATGCGCGGCGGGCCACAGGCGCGCATGCCACACCGGGCGGCCTCAAGGCAGCGCCACGCCCGCCTTGGTGATGACCTTCTGGTGCGAGTAATCGCCTGCCTGGGGGCGGGCGATGGTGCCCCGGGCGATCACATAGTCCACAAAGCTCTGCGTGTAGAGCAGGTAGGTATTGACATAGCGGCCTGCGGCGTAGATCGGCTTGAGCGTGGCGTAGCCGTCACCGCCTGCGGCCACGAAGTCGTTGGTCACCAGCACATAGGTCTGGGCCGGGTCGATGGCGGTCCAGGCACCCGTGGTCTTGCTGCGCACCTGCACGTTGCTGAAGCGTTGGCCCTTGGTCTTGCTCATGTCCAGGTCCCAGCGCAGGCCGGCGGCGTAGGGGTGCGCGCCGTCCGAGGGCACGGCGGCGTCCAGATGGGCGGCCACGCCGTCTTCCAGGGCGGCAATCACTTCGGAGCCCTTGAGGTCCATCTCGACCAGCACGTTGGTGAACGGCAGCAGCGTGAAGGCCGTGTTCATGCTCAGCGTGCCGGCGGCAATCGGGGTGCGCACACCACCGGCGTTTTGCAGCGCAAAGTCAGCGCGCTTGCTGGCGCGCAGGAAGGCCTCTGACACCACCTGGGCGACATCGCTGCCACGGGCCAGGGTGTTGGCGGTTTCGCAGCCCGCCACGCCCGTGTTGCGGCTGTTGGAGCCGCCGGGCACGCGCATCAGGCACAGGGCTTCGCTGGCCGTGCCGATGGTGATGGCCTTTTGTGCCGTGACCTGGGATGTGTAGACGGACAGCGTCTGCGTCGCTGTGGCGTCGGGTGCCACGACCTTCACGTTGGCGCTGGACGCCAGCTTGCTGACCAGTGCGGCGCGATCGGCATCGGCCAGCGGCTGCCAGGTGCCGGCGCCATCCTTGCGCTTGAAGCTGTCGCCAATCACCAGCTGGGTCTTGCCGCCGCAGCTGGCGACGCTGCCCTTGTCGTTGAATTTCACGTTCATGAGGCCGTAGGCCTTGGCGTATTCCCAGGCCTGGCCGATACACACCGTCTCGCCCGATTTGTTGGTCACCACCGTCGGGTAGGTGCCGGTGGCGGATGCAACCCCTACGGCCTTGAAGTCGCCCAGCAGGGTGTGCGAATCGCCCCCGATGACCACGTCCACGTCGGTCAGTTTGGCGGCGATCTGCTTGTCGTTGTCGTAGCCCAGGTGCGACACCAGTACGATGTGGCGCACGCCCTTCGCCTTGAGTTCGTCGATCGCCTTTTGCGCAGAGGCGGCTTCATCCAGGAACTGGGTGGTGGCCAGCGGGCGCGACGAAGTGGTTGTTTTGCCGGCAATGGTCAGGCCCACGATGCCCACGTCCACGCCATCGATCTTCTTGATGGTGTAGGGCTGCAGGTAGGCAGCGGCGCCCGCCGGAGCCAGGGGCGTGCCGGTCTGCGGCACGATGTTGGCCGACAGCGTGGGCGTCTTGCAACTGCCGCCGTTGGCCGGGTCTGCCAGGGCATCCAGAAACCCCTTGAAGACGCCATCGCCGTCGTCAAACTCGTGGTTGCCCGGAATGAAGGCGTCAAAGCAGATGCTGTTCATCATCTGCGCATCGGCCTTGCCCTTGAAGAAGGTGTAGTACAGCGAGCCCGTGATGGCATCGCCGGCGTGCAGCTTGAGCAGGTTGGGCGTGCCGGCCAGCGACTTGAACAGCGCCGTCTGGCGCGCAAAGCCACCCAGCTCCACCTGCGTGGCCACGCCGTCGAGGGTGAGTTCGGTGGCGGCAAATGCGTCAAGCTGCGAGTGGTGGTCGTTGATGTGGGCAATGTTCAGCTCGATGGCCTTGAAGCTGGGCGCATCGTCACTGCCGCCGCAGGCCGCCAGGCCCAGGGAGAGCGCGCCCATCAGGGCCAGGGCCAGCGGACGGCGGGGCGATACAAACGGGATGTGCAGGTGCATGGTGGGCCTTCCGTGGTGTGACGAATTGAAACAACGAAGGCGCAGTGTTTTGCCCTTGCATGACGGCCGTGTGACGTGCCAGCAATACCCCCGCATCACCTGCACGGGGTGTGCTGCTTGTCAGCGTTTGCACCGCACCATGTCATCCCCGCGTCACAGCCGGTGGTTACCGTTGCGGCATTGTTCTGTTGCCTGAATGCCGTTGCCATGCCGATCCTCTCCCTTCTGCCCCTGAACGCGACCATCGCCGCCGTGCTGGCCGTGACCGCCAACGCCTGGGGCCTGCCTGCTGCCGCCGTGCAGGCCGCCTGATCTCTCTCGCACGCCAGGCGCTCGCCCTGCTCGCGGGGCGCCTGGCTTGACAATCCGGTGCTTGCGCTTTGTCCGCAGCCCATCGTGATGTCTTCTCTTGTCTCCCCTCCGCCACCGGTTCGCCTGCGTGCCCTCGCGCACCGCGACCTGGCCGATCTTGTGGCCGTGCAGCAGGCCTGCTATGGCGCGGGCCATGGCTGCTTGATGCGCAGCGGCCTTCGCGGCGCGTAACGCCAGTGTCATGGCGCGTTCACGGGCCGGTCATGCGGCCCCGGCATCGTTGCAGCACCTTCAACGCCGATAGCCACCATGCTCCGAATCACTTCGATTGCCGCCTGCGCCGCACTGCTGTGCGCAGCCACTTCCACCGCCCTGGCCCAGCAGGCCTACCCCGCCACGCTGGCGGGCCACGCCGTGCTGCCCGCCCTGACGCTGATTTCCGCGCCCAAGGATGCGCCGGTCGACCTGCAGACCAGCGGCAAGTTCACCACCGGCAGCCGCGTTGAGAAGCTGGCCAGCGTGGAAGGCAAGTCGGTCGGTCGCCCCACCGGCATTGCGCTGCCGTTCAAGGGCCAGCCGCTGCAAGGCCATTCGGGCATCAAGCACATGGCCGACGGCTCGTACTGGGTTTTGACGGACAACGGCGCTGGCTCCAAGGCCAATTCGCCCGATTTCATGCTGCACCTGAGCCACTACAAGGTGGACTTCCAAAGCGGCAAGTTCAACCGCCTGAAAACCGTGTTTCTACAGGACCCCGACAAGAAGCTGCCGTTTCGCATCACGCACGAAGGCAGCAAGCAGCGCTACCTGACCGGCGCCGATCTGGACCCCGAGAGCTTCCAGTTCGCCGGCGGCGCGCTGTGGATCGGTGAGGAGTTTGGCCCCTTCCTGATCAAGGCCGACCTGAACGGCAAGGTGCTGGCCGTGTTCGAGACCCAGGTGGACGGCAAGCTGGTGCGTTCGCCCGATGCGCCCGGAATGCTGGTGCCCGGCGCCCCCGATGCCAAGCCCACGGCGTTCGAGGTCAAGCGCTCCAAGGGCTATGAAGGCATGGCCGCCAGCAAGGACGGCAGCAAGCTCTATGCGCTGCTCGAAGGTGCGTTGTGGAACGAAGAGGCCAAGGCCTACGAAAACCTGGGCGGCAAGCAATACCTGCGCGTGCTCGAATTCGACGTAAAGAGCGAGCAATGGACAGGCCGCCACTGGAAGTACGTGATGGAAGCCAACCACCACGCGATTGGTGACTTCAACATGATCGATGGCAGCACGGGCCTCATCATCGAGCGTGACAACGGTGAAGGCACGGCCGACAAGGCCTGCCCCGAAGGTCAGAAACGCAGCGACTGCTTCCACGACCTCGCGAAGTTCAAGCGTATCTACAAGGTCGAACTGAGCGACAGCAATGTGGGTGGCGAGATCCGCAAGATCGGCTACATCGACCTCATGAACATCCAGGACCCGCAGCGCCTGGCGAAGAAACCTCTGAACAACGGCGTGCTGACCTTCCCGTTCTTCACCATCGAGAATGTGGACGTGGTGGACGGCACGCACATCGTGGTGGGCAACGACAACAACCTGCCTTTCAGCAGCAGCCGCGAGCCCAACAAGGCAGACGACAACGAGCTGGTGCTGCTGGAAGTGGGTGAGTTGCTGCGCGCCAAGTAGGGTGACACCCCCCTGAGACGCTTCGCGTCTTCCCCCCGCTCTCGCGCTCCGCGCGGGCAGGGGGACGCAGCCCTCGCTGCGGGGCGGCCCTTGCTCGGCTGTCCTGGCCTGGGTCGCGCCAGTTTTGAGCGCTGCAGACGGGTGCGATGCCCCGGAAAGACGGGCGCGTGTGGGGGGGCAACCCTTGCGCCACCCGTGGATGCTGCGGGTGGCAAAATTACTGGCTCTCCTTCCAACGCTCCACAAGCCGCGCCACCATGTTCACAGGCATCGTCCAAGCCACGGCAGGCATCGCCGCCATCCATGACCGCGCAGGCCTGCGCACCTTCACGCTCGATTTTCCCGCGGGCTTCTGCCAGGACTTAGGCCTGGGCGCCAGCGTGGCCACCGACGGCGTTTGCCTCACGGTCACCGAGATCCTCTCGCCCACGCAGGCCAACTTCGACGTGATGCTGCAGAGCCTGAACATCACCACGCTGGGCAGCTACGCGCAGGGCGACCGCGTGAACGTGGAGCGCGCGGCCAAGGACGGCGCCGAGATCGGCGGGCACCCGCTGTCGGGCCATGTCGATTTCACCGGCACGCTGATCGAGCGCCGCGAGTTCGACAACAACCTGGTGTGGCGCATCGCCGTGCCCGAACCGTTTCGCCGCTACATCTTTGCCAAGGGCTACATCGCCATCCACGGCGCCAGCCTCACGGTGGCCGAGGTGAACCGCGCCGAGGGCTGGTTCGAGATCTGGATGATTCCCGAGACGCGTCGCGCCACCGTGTTTGAAAGCAAGAAAGTGGGCGACCACCTGAACATCGAGATCGAGCGCAGCACGCAGGTGATGGTGGACACCGTGCGCGAGGCCGTGCATGAAAGCCTGGGCCGCCTGCAACCCGTGCTGGAGGCGCTGCTCCAGGAGAAGGGGCTGTCGCTCGAAGACTTCGTGCAGCCGCCCGCTGCATCGCACTGAACTGCGCACCAGGCGATCCTGCTGCGTCTGAAAAGTGCCTTTGCGGGCCCCATCGGGCGCCTGTCATGCCCCGTCGTCATAATGCGCGCCATGCCAAACCGCTGGAAACCCAACGTCACCGTGGCCGCCATCATCGAGCGCGATGGCCGCTTTCTGCTGGTCGAAGAAGACACGGCCGACGGCCTCAGGCTCAACAACCCGGCTGGTCACCTGGACCCGGGCGAATCACCCATCGACGCCTGCGCGCGCGAGGTGCTGGAAGAGACCGCCCACGACTTTGCGCCCGCTGCCCTGGTGGGCGTGTACCTGAACCGCTTCACCCGCACGCGCACGGGCGATGACATCACCTACCTGCGCTTTGTGTTTACCGGCACGCTGGGCACGCACCATGGCTGGCGCGCGCTCGACGAAGGCATCGTGCGCACCGTGTGGATGACCCTCGAAGAGTTGCATGCCAGCGCCGACCGCCACCGCAGCCCGCTGGTGCTGCAGTGCGTCCAGGACTACCTGGCCGGGCAGCGCGCGCCGCTGGGGCTGATCCATACCGACGCGAGCGTTTTACAAGGCGTAGCGGCCCTCTGACGGGGCCGCTGGGTGGGTACGAGGCCGCCTGGGCCTCGCCGGGTTGCACTCCCGGAATCAGTCTGCCGTGAGCTTGCGCTCCTTGATGATGGCGGCCCACTGGGCCGATTCCTTCTTCATGAAGGCCGTGAACTCGGCGCGCGTGGTGGGCTGGGGCGTGAGCCCGTGCTTGAGCAGGGCTTCCTTCACGCCGGGATCCTGAAGCACCTTCACGATCTCCTGGTTCCAGCGGTCCAGCAGCGGCACGGGTGTCTTGCCCGGCGCCACGAAGGCATACCAGTTCAGCGCCTCGAAGCCAGGAAAGCCCGACTCGGCCACCGTGGGGATGTTGGGCAGGTAGGCCGGGCGCGTCAGGCCCGTGGTGGCCAGCGGGATCAGCTTGCCGGTTTCCACATGCGGCATGGCTGTGGGCGGCGCGGCAAAGTACGAGGTGATGCGCTCACCCAGCAGGTCCTGCAGCGCCGGGGCGCCGCCCTTGTAGGGCACATGCACCATGTCCACGCCCGCGCGCTGGTTGAACAGCTCGCCCGCCAGGTGCGAGGCCGAGCCCGCGCCGGTGGAGGCAAAGTCCACGCTGCCGGGCTTCTTCTTCGAGAGCTGGATGAACTCTGCCAGCGTCTTCACGCCCGCGCCCTTGTGCACCACCAGCACGTTCGGGAAGTTCACGCCGCCCGAGATGGGCGCCAGGTCCTTGAACGGGTCGTAGCTCAGCTTCATCAGGTGCGGCGCGATGGTGAGCGGCCCCACCGAGCCGAACAGCAGCACCGTGCCGTCGGGCGCCGCATTGGCGACGAACTGGTGGGCGATGTTGCCGCCCGCGCCGCCCTTGTTGTCCACCACCACCGACTGGCCGATGTTCTCGCCCAGTTTCTTGGCGATCAGGCGCGCAGCGGCATCGGCAGCGCCACCCGCAGCGAAGCCCACCACCAGCGTGACGGGTTTCTTGGGCGGAAAGTCCTGGGCGCTGGCCGTGCCGGCCAGCAGCAAAGTGGAAGCAGCGAGCGCAGTGGCGCGCAGCAATTGGCGTTTGTTCATGAAGGTCTCCTCGGGTTGTGGTGGTGTCGTGGGTGGGTGGGGATGAAGGTGGCGTTCAGTCCGCGCCCAGTCCTATGGGGTTGGGCTGGCGCTTTTCGACCGCGTGGCGCAGCAGCGCCGCGGTGCGGAAGATGCCATGGCCGAACTTGCCGTAGGGCATGGTGGCAAACAGCGCCATCACCGCGCCCAGGTGCAGGCACAGCAGCAGCGCCAGGGCCGGTGTGCCGCGCACCAGCCACAGGGCCAGGCCGCTGGTGGCGGTGAGGAACAGCAGGGCGATGAAACCACGGTCCATGGGCTTTTGCGCGGCGTCGCCGTGCAGCGGGTGGCGGCGCAGGTTCAGCCGCCACAGGCCCGCCGTGCCCAGCGCCAGCATCACGCCGCCTGCTGCACCCAGCAGCTTCGGGAGGCTGGGCAGATCGTAGGGCGCCGCCCAGCCCAGCAGGTAGTGGTAGAGCGTGGCCACGCTGGTGGCGGCAAAACACAGCAGAAAGCCGTAGAACGTGAGATGGTGCAAGCGCCGGCGCGCGAGCGTGTAGGCGTCGTCCTCGTTGTGGCAGCCGTCGCCGTGGCCGCCGTCCAGGTATTTGAGGCGCAGCACGGCGTCGGTGGCTTCGGCTGCGGCGGGCGCACTCAAAGGCGCGCCGCTGGTGGCGGGCGTGATGCTGCGCCAGAAGCGGTGCACGCCCATGCCCAGCGCGAACACCACGAACAGGAACACCGGGGCAAACAGGCCCACCAGCAGGTTGTGCGGGAAGATGCCGTAGAAATCGCCGCCGGGTGCGCTCCACAGCGTGCCTTTCAAGGCCACGGCCAGCACCAGGAACAGCGCCAGCCCCGCTGCCAGCGCCAGCGACAGCGTGAGCCCCTGGCGCTGGTACAGCGCACCCAGCGCGGGCGGCCAGGCGTAGTCGGCATAGGTCTGGCCGCGCACCTGGGCCATGGCCTGGGGCACATTCACCGCAAACTCGTGCGGCGGTGCGTACTGGCAGGCGTGCAGGCAGGCGCCGCAGTTGTGGCACAGGTTGGCCAGGAAGTGGATGTCGGCCTTGCCGAATTCGAGCCGCCGCGTCATGGCCGGAAACACGGCACAAAAGCCCTCGCAGTAGCGGCAGGCATTGCAGATCTGCATCTGCCGCGCCACTTCGGCTTCGGGGGCCGACAGCACGATCTCGCCGTTCGCCAGCGCCCGGGCGTCGCGCGTCAGGGCTTCAAGCGATTGCATGGTTCGCTCCATTTTTTATAGCTTCAGGTGATTTATCTGTAAGCGCTGGAGGCTGTTGTGATGCCAAAGCCGCCTGCGCCGCGTTCGTGCCCGCAATGCGGCCAAAGGCCGTGCCAATGCTCATGCCCACGCCGGCCGTGTAGCCCTTGCCCAGCACGTTGCCGGCCATCATTTCGCCGGCGACAAACAGGTTGCTGCTCGGCTGGTTGTGGAAGCGCACGGCGGCCGTGTCGTCGGTGTGCAGGCCCAGATAAGTGAAGGTCACGCCGGGCTTGAGCGCGTAGCCGTAGAACGGGCCGGTGTCGATGGGCCGCGCCCAGTGCGTCTTGGCGGGCGTGACGCCTTCGGTGTGGCAGTCGTCCAGGGCCGTGTGGTCAAACTGGCCCACGCGGCAGGCGGCGTTGTAGGTATCGAGCGTGCGCATGAAGGTATCCACCGGCAGGCCCAGCTTTTGCGCCAGTTCGGGCAGGCTGTCGGCCTTGACGCCGGGGAAGACGGGCGGCATGAAGCGGCCAATCGCCTTGCTGTCGATGATCGAATAGCCGATCTGCCCCGGCTGCTGCGCCACCAGGCGGCCCCAGATGGCGTAGCGCTTGGGCCAGAAGTCCTCGCCCTCGTCGTAGAAGCGCTCACCTTCTCGGTTGACCACCACGCCCAGCGAAACGCAGTCGATGCGCGTGCAGATGCCGCCGTCGTACAGCGGCGCTCGCGCGTCGATGGCCACCATGTGCGCCTGCGTGGGGTCGCCAATGCGGTCGGCGCCATGGTCGTCGAGCAGGTGCTTGAGCAGCACGCCCCGGTTGTAGGCCGTGCCCCGGATCAGGAAGTTGTCTGCCGGCCACTCGCCGCGCTCGTTCTGGCCCCAGGCCTCGCGCAGCCATTCGCGGTTCGATTCAAAACCGCCCGCTGCCAGCACGCAGGCCCTGGCGGTGATGCGCTCGGGCTGGCCGTTGACGGTGCAATGCGCCGCGATGAAGCGGCCGTTGTCGATCTCGATGCGGTCCACCGGCGCTTCGTAGCGGATCTGCACGCCCAGTTTTTCGGCGCTGCGGTAGTAGGCGTTCACCAGCGCCTTGCCGCCGCCCATGAAGAAGGCATTGGTGCGCGCCACATGCAGCGCGCCCGACAGTGGCGGCTGAAAATGCACGCCGTGGCTGCGCATCCAGTCGCGGCAGTTGCTGGACGCGCGGATCACCAGGCGCGCCAGATGTTCGTTGGTCAGGCCGCCCGTCACCTTGAGCAGGTCCTGCCAGTATTCTTCTTCGGGATAGGCCTCGACCAGCACATCCTGCGGCGCATCGTGCATGCAGCGCAGGTTGCGCGTGTGGCCCGAGTTGCCGCCACGCCAGGCGCGCGGCGCCGATTCGAGCAATAGCACGCTGGCACCGGCCTCGCGGGCCATCAGCGCGGCGCACAGGGCGGCGTTGCCGCCGCCAATCACGAGCACATCGGGCGTCATGGTCAGTTCTTTTCATTCATGGGAGTTGTGAATGTAGAAAAAATACCCCCGTTTGCGCAGGGGTTGCGCAGCATGGCCCCATCACGGATCGTGATGGCTCCTGTGTTTCGCGCCCTTTCGCACCAGACCGCTCGGGCTCAGCGTGAACGGTGGGTGCTTTTTTTGAGAAGGCCAGAAGCACTGCGGGCCTACGCCAACGTGGCGCCAATCCACCGACCCGACTGCACCAGCTCGCGCACGCAGTCGCCCAGCACCACGCGGGCGGCCAGGGCTGCCGGCGAAAGCTCGTCGTCCGACAGGCTGCACAGCGCGGCGGGGCGGTAGGCCGGGCCGTCCTCGATTTCGGCCAACACAAAGCGCTCTGCCGCATCGGCATAGCGGCCCACGGCCGCCCAGGGCTGGATGGTGCTGCCCAGGCCCATGTCCACCGCGTCCATCAGCAGCGCCAGCGAATCGATCTCCATGGCCATGCGCGGCGCCACGCGCGCCTGGGCAAAGGCCGCATCCAGCCGGCTGCGCAGGCCGTGCGGGCCGGTGGGCAGGATCAGCGGCTCATCGGCAAGCTGTGCCAGGGCCACCTTGCGTCGCAGCGCCGGCTTGCGCACGCCGCGCTGGGCCGAGCGGATCAGGAACAGCCGCTCTTCCAGCAGCGGCAGCACGCTCCAGCGGCGCGCGGGCTGGGTGTCGAACAGCACGGCCAGGTCGAGCTGGCGCGCGTTGAGCATGTTCGACAGGTGGCCCGACAGGCTGCCCACCATGTGCAGCCGCACATCGGGGTAGCGCTCGTGCATGGCGCGCATCAGCGGCACCCCCAGCACCGAGGCCGTGGTGGGCGACAGGCCCACGCTCACCGTACCTGTGAGGCGCGCCTGCTGCGCCGCCCGCGCGGCCTGGTCGGCATGGCGCAGCGCCAGTTGCGCCTCGCGAAAAAACGCCAGCCCCGCCTCGGTGGGCACAGCGCCCTTGGCCGTGCGCTGCAGCAGCCGGGTGGAAAGCTCGCCCTCCAGGCGGCTGATCTGCTGGCTCAGGGCGGACTGCACCATGTCGAGGTCCAGCGCCGCCCGGCCCATGGAGCCGAGTTCGACGATGCGGACGAAATAGCGGAGTTGGCGCAGTTCCATGGGGAGCGATGGTCGCACAGTGACGCCATGCGGCCTTGGTCTATTGAATTGGAGAGCGTTTTCACGGGGGGAGATTCGGCCGCGCTGGGAGGGATGAGATGCGAGCGATCCTCCGTGCGTCAGGGGTGATGGCGATTTCGGAGATGGGTGAGGGGTGGCCATCCAACAGCGACTCTCGTTTGAACTGGTCGCACCGAAGCCGCCCCGACGCTGAGGTCTCGCGACCAGCGAAGAGTCATCGCCACGGGCAGTGCGCTGAGCAGACGCGCTTTGCCATACCGCTTGGCAAGGCGTGCAGACCTGTATCTAATGCGATGATCCAGGGGGTGCGACTCCGCATCAGACCGGACTGCACAGGAGAGATCATGCGTGAAACTCTCGAGACGGATTACCTGGTGGTCGGCACTGGAGCGGCCGGCATGGCCTTCACCGACGCTTTGCTCAGCCACTCTGACGCCACCGTCACCCTCGTGGACCGCCGCCACGCGCCAGGTGGGCACTGGATCGAAACCTACCCCTTCGTGCGCCTGCACCAGCCCTCCGCGTTCTACGGCGTGTCGTCGGTGCCGCTGGGACGTGGCACGGTGAACCCCAGCGGCGTCAACGCCGGGTTCCACGAGCAGGCGAGCGCCGACGAACTGCGCGCGTACTACACGCAGGTGTTGGACCAGCACTTCCTGCCGACCGGACGAGTGCAGCACCGGCCTTGCAGCGATCACGCCATCGGGCCCGACGGACGCCACTTCATCACATCGCGCCTGACCGGCGCGGTGCAGGAGGTGCGCGTGCGGAGCAAGTGGGTCGACACCGGCTACCTCGAAGGGCGCATTCCCGCCACCAGCCCGCCGCCGTTCGAGGTGGCCGAGGGCGTGCGCTGCGTGGCCGCAGGCGATGTCGTGCGTGTGACCGACCCGCCCGAGCGGGTCGTGATCATCGGCACTGGCAAGACGGCGCTGGACACCTGTGTCTGGCTGCTGACGCAGGGCGTGCCGGCCAGCAGCATCCAGTGGATCCGGCCACGCGAAGGGTGGTGGCTGAACCGGCGCTTCCACCAGCCGGCGGAAGGCCTGCCTGCCTTCTTCGCCGGCGTTGGCCTGCAACTGAAAGCCATGGCGCAGGCCACGTCGGCCGACGATGTGTTTGCCCGGCTCGAGGCCGACGGCTTCTTCCTGCGGGTGGACTCCACCGTGGCGCCCACGATGAGCCATGGCGCCATGGTCAGCGAGGCCGAACTCGCCCTGCTGCGCCAGATCGGCGACGTGGTGCGGCGCGGGCATGTGCGCCGCATCGAGCGCGACCGCATCGTGTTCGACGACGGTGCGGTTCCCACCGGCCCCGGAACGCTGCACGTGCATTGCGCCGCCGTCGGCCTCGCGCGGCCGCCGCTGCGGCCGATCTTCGAGGCCGACCGGGTGACTCTCCAGCCGCTGTTCTGGAGCTTCGCCTGCTACCCCTTCGCACTGCTGGGCGTGGTCGAGGCCACCATTGCTGACACCGGCGAGAAGAACCGCATGTGCCCGCCGATCCATTACTGGGATGCGCCCCGCGACTATCTGACGGCCTACCTGGCGCTGCTGGCGCACGAGCGCGCGCGCTTGGTCCACCCCGCCGTGGTGGCCTGGGCCAAGGGCACGCGGTTGAACCCCCTGTCGGGTCTGAGCGCCCACCGCGACCACCCGCTGGTCGCGCAGACGTGGGACATCGTCAAGCAGTACGGCCCGGCGGCTGCGGGCAACCTGGTCAAGCTGCTGCATTGAAGCCCGTCACATCGACGCGCTCGACCACACCATCGGCAGACCCCCGAGACCTCGTCACGCCCAACGCCTGAGCCTTAGGGATGGTTCCGTTCCGAGGGGCTCATGCCCACCTTGCCGGTACGCGTTCTCCAACCTTGCGCAGGCCGTCCAGTGCATAAAAAATACAATCAGACCAATGACTGCACCTACCAAACAGCGCGTTGTCGTCGGCCTCTCGGGGGGCGTGGACTCCGCCGTCACCGCCTACCTTCTCAAGCAGCAGGGCCACGAGGTGGTCGGCATCTTCATGAAGAACTGGGAGGATGACGACGACAGCGAATACTGCTCGTCCAACATCGACTTCGTGGACGCGGCCGCCGTGGCCGATGTGATCGGCATCGAGATCGAGCATGTCAACTTCGCCGCCGACTACAAGGACCGCGTGTTCGCCGAGTTTCTGCGCGAATACCAGGCGGGGCGCACGCCCAACCCCGATGTGCTGTGCAACGCCGAGATCAAGTTCAAGGCCTTTCTCGACCACGCCATGCGCCTGGGCGCCGAGAAGATCGCCACCGGGCACTATGCGCGTGTGCGCCAGAACCAGTCCACCGGCCTGTTCGAGCTGCTCAAGGGGCTGGACCCGAGCAAGGACCAGAGCTACTTTTTGCACCGGCTGAACCAGGCGCAGCTGTCGAAAACGCTGTTCCCCGTGGGCGAGCTGCACAAGACCGAGGTGCGGCGCATTGCCGAAGAAATCGGGCTGCCCAATGCCAGGAAGAAGGATTCGACCGGCATCTGCTTCATTGGCGAGCGGCCGTTCCGCGAGTTTTTGAACCGTTACATCCGCCATGCACCAGGCCCCATCCAGGATGACCGGGGGCGCACGCTGGGCCAGCATGTGGGGCTGAGCTTCTACACCTTGGGCCAGCGCCAGGGACTGGGCATTGGCGGCGTGAAGGCCAAGGGCGCCGAGCTGAAGGCGGCGCTGGAGCGCGGCCAGCGCGGCGTGGGTGAGCATGCGCCCTGGTTCGTGGCGCGCAAGGATCTGGACAAGAACGTGCTGCGCGTGGTGCAGGGCCACGACCACCCCTGGCTGCTGTCGCACCGCCTGGATGCCCAGGACGCGAGCTGGTGCGCGGGCCAGGCACCCGCGCCCGGCGTTTATGCCGCCAAGACGCGCTACCGCCAGCAGGACGCAGCGTGCACCCTTTCGGGTGCGGAAGACGGGGGCGTGTTCCAACTGCAGTTTGCCGAGAACCAGTGGGCCGTCACGCCGGGCCAAAGCGCCGTCCTCTACGATGGCGAGGTCTGCCTGGGTGGCGGCGTGATTGCGTGGGCGGCCGACTGAACGCAGCCACCAAGTCCGCGCGTACCGCAAAAGCGCTATCCAGCGTTTGCCAATGGTTCGCCAGATAGACCGACGCCGGGGCAATTGACCCCGGCGCCCGAATCTCTCGCTAGAAAGTCAGGTGGACCTGCGCAGTCCCTTGAAGCCGAGGCCCAGCAGCGCCAGAGCCAACAAGCTAAGCGTTCCAGGTTCTGGAACTTGGGTGGGACCTCCACAGCCGTTGCTGAAACCCGATGCGGGTTGCGTGGTGGTACCGTCGAACGTGGCGACGACGCAGTCGAGCCGTACCTCTGCGGTGCTCGGCGCCGAGAACTGCATCCAGGTGATGCCCGCGAACAAGTTGCCGAAGCTTGCGATGTAGCCGGTATTCTTCAACAAGTCGCCGGCCAGGTTGCCCGCGTTGACACCTTCATAGAACGTGACATCCGGTAGCGGAAGGCCATCCCAATTCGTGCCCAAGGCAAAGGTGTAGCTATGCAGCACATTCGAACCCGGAAACGTGCCCGTGCCGCCTGTAACCGTGATGGCATTCTCCGCACCTGTACCGTTGCCCGTCAGTAGGAAATAGAACGAATCCAAGGTGAACGTCCCGAACCCTGAGGCATCTGGAGCCTGGTTCGATGAGCCTTGGAGCGTTGACCCTGTCGTTGGACGCGTCATCAATGGCAGCACGCCTTGCGTGCCTTCGATCACACAACTGCCGTTGCCGCCGTTGGTGGAGTCGGCGCAGAGCGTGGAGGATTGAAGGTTGGTGGGGTCGAAGAGGAAATTTCGATCCACGTCGCTGTACCACTTCCAGCCGTTGCTGGCGTCATCGAAGTGAATCAGCTGCGTCACGGTGGTGGCCGTTGCTGCGATTGGCGCAGCCAGCACGCCAGCGGCCAGTGCCGCCACAAACATTGATTTCAACATGTTAGCTCTCCTGGTGATGTGAGATTTCGGTATGAAACCCCTCGCCGGGAAAAGTCACGCATAACTCGTGCCGAGTCATGAAAATCATTTGAAATCAGTGGGTTGCTACGCAGTGGCGGCGCCATGGCCGGCCGCCTGTCAAAGATCTCGACAGCCGCGTCGTGGCATTCAGCCAGGTCATGTGGGAGCCGTCCAAATCTGATCTCGATGATGCAAATGACAACGGGTGCCAGAAGGCACCCGTTGTCATAGGTGGTTGATAGGTTTTAGAAGGGAATGTCGTCGTCCATGTCGTCGAAACCCGAGGCCGCGCGCGGGGCCTGCGCCACCGGGGCGGGTGCGGGCCGGGGGGCAGGTGCTGCGGGGCGTTGCTGCATGGGGGCGGGTGCACGGCGGGGGGCTTCGTAGCCGCCGCCCTGGTCGCCGCCGTAGCCGCCGTCGTCATGGCCGCCACCCTGGCCACCCATGCCCTGGCGGCCGCCCAGCATCTGCATCTGATCGGCACGGATTTCGGTGCTGTACTTTTCCACGCCGGCCTGGTCGGTCCACTTGCGGGTGCGCAGGCTGCCTTCGACATACACCTGCGAGCCCTTGCGCAGGTATTGGCCCACGATTTCGGCCAGGCGGCCGTTGAAGACCACGCGGTGCCACTCGGTGGCTTCCTTCATTTCGCCGGTTTGCTTGTCTTTCCACTTGTCGGTGGTGGCAATGGTCACGTTGGCCACCTGGTCGCCACTGGGAAAAGTGCGCATTTCAGGGTCGCGGCCCAGGTTGCCGACGATGATGACTTTGTTGATGGATGCCATGGTGGTGTCTTTGCCTTCAAAGGGTGAAAGCGCCGGATTTGAGGGAATTCCAGGCGCCAAAAAGCTGCATTGTGCCGCAACCGGAGGCTGCGCTCACGGCCTGCGGCAGGGCCATATTTCAGTGCCCGCCGCCGGCGTTGCGGCCCACGGGCTGCAGGGGCCAGGTCAGCACCAGCCACAGGGCGGTCAAGGCGGCGGTGGCGGCAAACAGCCCGGGGGCGCCGGCCCATTTCAACAGCGCTCCGCCCAGTGCGCCGCCGGCAAACAGCCCCAGCGACTGCAGCGTGTTGTAGCTGCCTAGCGCCGCGCCGCGCACCGGCGCGGGCGCCATGCGCGACACCAGGCTGGGCTGGCTGGCCTCCAGCGCATTGAAGCCGCAAAAGAACAGAAACATCAGCGGCCCCAGCACCCACAGCGTGGGCGTGGCGCCGCTGGCGGCCAGCGCACCCAGGCCCAGCTGCACCAGCAGCACCAGCGCAATCGCGCCCAGCAGGGCGCCGCGCAGTCGGCCGCGCCGCTCCAGCGCAAACAGCCCGCCCATGGCCACGAACGACAGCACCACGGCCGGCAGGTACACCTGCCAGTGGTGGTCTTTGGTCAGGCCGGCCTGCACCAGCATGGCGGGCACGGCCACCCACATCGACAGCTGCACGGTGTGCAGCACGAACACGCCCAGGTTCAGGCGCAGCAGATCGGGGTGGCGCCACACATCGGCCAGGCGGCCGCGCGGCGCGTTCTTGTGCGCGGCCGACTCTGCCGGCACCCACCACAGCACCACGGCCACGCCGGCCAGCGCCAGGGCGCAGGTCAGGCCAAAAAGGCCCGCCAGGCCGATATGGGCCGTGAGCACGGGTGCCGCCACCAGCGCCACGGCAAACATCAGGCCAATGCTGCCGCCCACCAGCGCCATGGCCTTGGTGCGCACGGCGTCGCGCGTCTGGTCGGCCAGCAGGGCGGTGACGGCGGCCGACACGGCCCCGGCGCCCTGCAGCGCCCGGCCCACCAGCAGTCCGGTGAGCGAATCGGCCAGCGCGGCCAGCAGGCTGCCCGCCGCAAACACCAGCAGGCCCAGCACGATGACGCGCTTGCGCCCGAAACGGTCGGAGGCCATGCCCAGCGGCAGCTGCAGCACGGCCTGGGTCAGGCCGTAGATGCCCATGGCCAGGCCCACCAGCGCGGGGTCGTCGCCGCCGGGGTATTTGCGCGCTTCCAGGGCAAAAACCGGCAGCACGAGGAACAGGCCCAGCATGCGCAGCGCAAAGATCAGCGCCAGGCTGATGCTGGAGCGGCGTTCCAGCGGCGTCATGGCCGTGGAGGGGTTTGCGGGGGTGGGCGAAGAGGTTGGGGGGGGCACGGTAATGTCAGACACGCTCAAAAGGGGCCGGTGGGCCTGGGCCGCAGAAGCGATAAAGCGTTTGATTGTCCGCGATCCGCGCACAGGCTGCCCGGACGGCGCCCTGCATGGAATGCCCCGCGTCACTATCATGGTGGGTTTTTCTGCTTTCTGGCGTGCGCCCCACTGTGAACCCTTCCCTGCCCCAACGTCCTGCCGATGACCAGCCTTCCGGGCCCCCGGGTCTTTACCTGGGACATGCCCTGGCGCAGGCGCGCATCAGCATCCGCGGGGCGCGCACGCACAACCTCAAGAACATCGACCTGGACATTCCGCGCAACCAGCTGGTGGTGATCACGGGGCTGTCGGGTTCGGGCAAGTCCAGCCTGGCGTTCGACACGCTGTATGCCGAGGGGCAGCGGCGCTATGTGGAGAGCCTGTCGGCCTATGCGCGGCAGTTTCTGGGGCGGCTGGACAAGCCCGATGTCGATCTGATCGAAGGCCTGTCGCCCGCCATCAGCATCGAGCAGAAGGCCACCAGCCACAACCCGCGCTCCACCGTGGGCACGGTGACCGAGATCCACGACTACCTGCGCCTGCTGTACGCCCGCGCGGGCACGCCGTATTGCCCCGACCACGGCCTGCCGCTGGCGGCGCAGACCGTGAGCCAGATGGTGGATGCCGTGCTGGCCCTGCCCGAGGACACCAGGCTCATGGTCCTCGCCCCCGTGGCGCGCGAGAAGAAGGGCGAGTTCACCGAGCTGTTCGCGCAGATGCAGGCGCTGGGCTACATCCGCTTCCGGGTGGACGGCCAGATCCATGAGCACGAGAACCTGCCGCAGCTGAAGAAAACCGAGAAGCACAGCATCGACGTGGTGATCGACCGCGTGAAGGTGCGCGCCGACCTGCAGCAGCGCCTGGCCGAGAGCATTGAGGCCGCACTGCGCGTGGGCGGGCACGAAGGCAACGGCCGCGTGCTGGCGCTGGAGATGGACACGGGGCAGGAGCACCTGTTCAGCAGCAAATTTGCCTGCCCGGTGTGCAGCTATGCGCTGGCCGAACTGGAGCCGCGCCTGTTCTCGTTCAACTCGCCCATGGGCGCCTGCCCGGCCTGTGACGGCATTGGCCAGCGCGAGGTGTTCGATGCGGCGCGCGTGGTGGCCTTTCCGTCCTTGAGCCTGGCCAGCGGCGCCATCAAGGGCTGGGACCGGCGCAACGGCTACTACTTTGCCATGCTGGAGAGCCTGGCCAGGCACTACGCGTTTGACATCGAGGCACCGTTCGAATCACTGCCCGCGCCCGTGCAGCACGCCATCCTGCACGGCTCGGGCGAGGAAGAAATCGCCTTCAGCTACATCATGGACAGCGGCGCCTCCAAGGGCAAGGCTATCGTCAAGAAGCATGTGTTCGAGGGCATCCTGCCCAACATGGCGCGCCGCTGGCGCGAGACTGATTCAGTGGTGGTGCGCGAAGACCTGGCCCGCTACCGCGGCACCCAGCCCTGCCCCGAATGCCAGGGCCAGCGCCTGCGCCGCGAGGCCCGCCATGTGAAGCTGGGCGAGGGGGCGCAGGCCCGCGCCATCTATGAGGTGAGCCACGCCACGCTGAGCGATGCCCATGCCTGGTTCAACGACCTCAAGCTCACCGGCGCCAAGGCCGAGATTGCCGACAAGGTGGTGCGCGAGATCGCCACGCGGCTGCAGTTTCTGAACGACGTGGGCCTGAGCTATTTGAGCCTGGACCGCAGCGCCGAGACCCTCTCCGGCGGCGAGGCGCAGCGCATCCGCCTGGCGTCACAGATCGGCTCGGGCCTGACGGGCGTGATGTATGTGCTGGACGAGCCCAGCATCGGCCTGCACCAGCGCGACAACGACCGCCTGATTGCCACGCTGCAGCACCTGCGCGACATCGGCAACAGCGTGATCGTGGTCGAGCACGACGAAGACATGATGCGCGCCGCCGACCAGGTGATCGACATGGGCCCCGGCGCCGGCGTGCACGGCGGCCGCGTGATGGCGCAGGGCACGTACGACGAAGTGCGCGCCAATGCGCAGTCGCTCACGGGCCAGTACCTGTCGGGTGCGCGCACCATTGCCGTGCCCCGGCGCCGCACGCCCTGGCTGCCGGTGCTGGAGCCGGCCGCGCCGGTGGTCGAGGCCAAGGCCAAGTCGCGCTTTCCGCAGACCGAGGCCAGCAAGCGCCGCGCCGAGCGCATGGCCGAGCACCATGCCCGCCAGGGCGCCGTGCAGGCGCTGCGCGTGGCGGGCGCCACGGGCAACAACCTGCAGGACGTGACGGTGGATTTCCCCGTGGGGCTGCTCACCTGCGTGACGGGCGTGTCGGGCTCGGGCAAGAGCACGCTGGTCAACGACACGCTCTACAAGGCCGTGGCGCGCCAGCTGTACCGCGCGCACGACGAGCCTGCGCCGCACGAAGAGATCGTGGGCATCGAATACTTCGACAAGGTCATCAACGTCGATCAGTCGCCCATCGGCCGTACGCCGCGCAGCAACCCCGCCACCTACACCGGCCTGTTCACGCCCATCCGCGAGCTGATGGCCGAGGTCAACACCGCCAGGGAGCGCGGCTACGGCCCCGGGCGTTTTTCCTTCAACGTGGCCGGTGGCCGCTGCGAGGCCTGCCAGGGCGACGGCGTGGTGAAGGTGGAGATGCACTTTCTGCCCGACGTGTACGTGCCTTGCGACGTGTGCCACGGCCAGCGCTACAACCGCGAGACGCTCGAAGTGCTGTGGAAGGGCAAGAACATCGCGCAGATCCTGGAGCTGACGGTCGAGGACGCCGCCGCCTACTTCAAGGACGTGCCCACCATCGCGCGCAAGCTGCAGACGCTGCTCGACGTGGGCCTGTCGTACATCCGCCTGGGCCAGGCGGCCACCACGCTCTCGGGCGGCGAGGCGCAGCGCGTGAAGCTGGCGCAGGAGCTATCGAAGCGCGACACCGGCCGCACGCTCTACATCCTCGACGAGCCCACCACCGGTCTGCACTTTGCCGACATCGACCTGCTGCTCAAGGTGCTGCACCAGCTGCGCGATGCGGGCAACACCATCGTCATCATCGAGCACAACCTCGACGTCATCAAAACCGCCGACTGGCTCATCGACATGGGCCCCGAGGGCGGCGCGGGCGGCGGCACCGTGGTGGGCGTGGGCACGCCCGAGGAACTGGCGGCCAACCCGGCCAGCCACACGGGGCGGTATCTGGCACCGTATTTGGGACAGATATCTGGATGAAAATGGCTTCTCGCGCATATCCATCAGGCGTCGAGAGCTATTGCATTGAGGGCTGATCCATGCGTGCGTGAAGCCAGCTTGCGGTACAGCGTCTGGCGGCTGATGCCCAGCTGGCGCGTTGCCTGTGACAGGTTGCCGCGTGCGGCTTGCAGGGCCTGGTCGATGGCCGTGCTGGACAGTTGCTGCAAGCTCAATGCGCCGGGGGGTAAAGGCATGGGCGCAAGGTGGGCGCCAACTGTTCCAGTTCGTGACAGGTGTCGCGGCCCGGCACAGTGCGGTGTTGTCCGTCGCGACAGGTCTACACCCTGGCCGGCAGAAAAACTCCAATGAAATCAAGGCCCCACGCGCCGGCGCGTGCTGGCATGCGTCTTGAGTAGAGGGTGGGTATCGGACGGACCCGCAGGGTCGGCCCGATGCACACAACCCTCGCAGGAGACATGCACCATGACCGTTTACGCAGCCCCCGGCGCCGCTGGCGCCAAGATCGCCTACCAGCCCCGGTACAACAACTTCATCGGCGGCCAGTTCGTGCCCCCGGTCAAGGGCCAATACTTTGATGTGATCTCGCCGGTCAACGGCAAGGTCTACACCCAGGCCGCCCGCTCCACCGCCGAAGACATCGAGCTGGCGCTGGACGCCGCGCACGCCGCAAGCGACGCCTGGGGCAAGACCGACGCCGCCACGCGCGGCAACATCCTGCTGAAGATTGCTGACCGCATCGAACAGAACCTGGAGCTGCTGGCCTATGCCGAAACCGTGGACAACGGCAAGGCCATCCGCGAGACGCTGAACGCCGACATCCCGCTCACCGTGGACCATTTCCGCTACTTTGCGGGCTGCGTGCGGGCACAAGAAGGTGCCCTCTCCAACATCGACGAGAACACCGTGGCGTACCACATCCAGGAGCCGCTCGGCGTGGTGGGCCAGATCATTCCGTGGAACTTCCCCATCCTGATGGCGGCCTGGAAGCTGGCCCCTGCGATTGGTGCGGGCAACTGCGTGGTGCTCAAGCCGGCAGAGTCCACGCCCATCTCCATCCTCATCCTGGCCGAGCTGATTGCCGACCTGCTGCCGCCCGGCGTGCTCAACATTGTCAACGGCTTTGGCCGCGAGGCCGGCATGCCGCTGGCCACGAGCAAGCGCATCGCCAAGATTGCGTTCACCGGCTCCACCAGCACCGGCCGCGTGATTGCGCAGGCCGCCGCCAACAACCTCATCCCCGCCACGCTGGAGCTGGGCGGCAAGAGCCCCAACATCTTCTTTGCCGATGTGATGGACAAGGACGATGCGTTTCTGGACAAGGCCATCGAAGGCCTGGTGCTGTTCGCGTTCAACCAGGGCGAGGTCTGCACCTGCCCATCGCGCGCGCTGATCCAGGAATCGATCTATGACAAGTTCATGGAGCGTGTCCTGAAGCGCGTGGCCGCCATCCAGCACCAGAACCCGCTCGACACCGACAGCATGATGGGCGCCCAGGCCAGCAAGGAGCAGCTCACCAAGATCCTGAGCTACCTCGACCTGGGCAAGCAGGAAGGCGCCGAGGTGCTGGCCGGCGGCGGCCAGGCCCACCTGGGCGGCGACCTGGAGGGCGGCTACTACGTGCAGCCCACGCTGTTCAAGGGCCACAACAAGATGCGCATCTTCCAGGAAGAAATCTTCGGCCCCGTGCTGGCCGTCACCACCTTCAAGGACGAGGCCGAGGCGCTGGCGATTGCCAACGACACGCTGTATGGCCTGGGCGCCGGCGTGTGGAGCCGCAATGGCAATGTCGCCTACCGCATGGGCCGCGCGATCAAGGCCGGGCGCGTGTGGACCAACTGCTACCACGCCTACCCCGCGCACGCGGCGTTTGGCGGCTACAAGGAATCGGGCATCGGGCGCGAGACGCACAAGATGATGCTGGACCACTACCAGCAAACGAAGAACCTGCTCGTCAGCTACAGCGAAAACAAGCTAGGCTTCTTCTGAGGGGCGGCGGCCCACAGACCGTCCCTGGCGTCGTTGCTCCGTCTTGCCGTAGCGTTGCTACTGTCTGCGACGGAGACGCCTAGCCAGAAACGGCCTGTGAACCGCAGGACACGCTGCTGGCGGCGCGTTGTTCCAACGCGCCGCTTTTTGCTTCTTTTGCATCGCACGCTGGAGACAACCATGGTCGAAAAAGTCATCGCCACCCCCGCCGCGCTGGAGCTGGTGGCCTTTCTGCAAACCAAGCACGGCCCCGACTTGATGTTCCACCAGTCGGGCGGCTGCTGCGACAACAGTGCGGCCAACTGCTATCTGCCCGGCGAGATCACGATGGGTGCGGGCGACGTGTACCTGGGCGACATCGGCGGCTGCCCGTTCTACATCGGGCGCGCGCAGTACGAGACCTGGAAGCACACGCAGCTCATCATCGACGTGATCGAGGGAACGGGTGGCACCTTCTCGCTGGAGGGGCCGGAGGGCAAGGCCTTCCACACCCGTTCCCGCGTGTTCACCGCGGTGGAATTGGCAGCGCTGGCAAGGGAAGGCGAACGGGGTGTTGCATCGCCACCGCTGTTGAACAGCGAGAAATAATGCCCAAAACCGCCTCAAATGCGCATCTGGCGCGGATTTCGCCCACGATGTCGGTCACGCGGCGAATGGCGCCCACCACCTCACGGCCCTGCTCGGCTACCGTGCCGGCGGCCAGGGCAGACGGCAAAACCATGCGGGGCTGCACCATCCGTAGCGCAATGCATGGATGCTCGCGCAAAGTGGTATTACGCTCACATCAGGCGATGGCGGCAGCTGCTCGATGGCTTGGGGGCTATCGGCAGGCTGCAGACGCTGGTGAATAATGTCTGGCGTCCCTTTTGCGGAGATCCCCCAGCATGCATTCCATCACCTTGCGCTTTCTGGCCCGCTGTGGCGCACCATCGCCATCCGGCCGCATCCTGGGGGGAATCGTCTTGCGCTGGGCCGACGAAGCGGCGCGCGCTGCGCAGTAAGGCGGCAAATGCCTGCTGCGCCTGGCCCGATGCGGGGCCGCGATCTTCTGGCCGCGCTGGCGGTGGTGGTGCTCTGGGGCGTGAACTTCGTGGCCATGAAGTGGGGCCTGCGCAGCTTCACGCCCTTCCAGCTGGGCGCCTTGCGCTACCTGTGGGCGGCGGTGCCCCTGGTGCTGCTGGTGCGGGCGCCGCGCATGCACTGGCGCTGGGTGCTGCTGTTTGGCAGCTTCCAGGGCGTGGGGCAGTTCGGCTTCTTGTTTGTGGCACTGCAGATGGGCATGACGGCGGCGCTGGCCAGCGTGCTGCTGCAGACGCAGGTGTTCTTCACGGCGCTGTTCGGTTTTGCGGTGCTGCACGAGCGCCCCGGCCGGCCGCTGGTGCTGGGCCTCGTGCTGGCGGGGCTGGGGTTGCTGTGCTTTGCGATGAACTACGTGCAGCCGGGTGATGCCGCGGCGGGCACCACGCTGGCCGGCTTGCTGCTGACGCTGTGCGCTGCGGCCTGGTGGGCCGCGTCGAACATCGTCTCGCGCCTGGCGCAGCAAGCCTCGCCGGGCTACGACCCTTTCTCGTTCGTGGTCTGGAGCAGCCTGGTGCCGGTGCTGCCCTTCACCCTGCTGTCGCTCTGGCTGGACCCCGATGCGAGCCGCTGGCTCGATCCGGCCACCTGGGCCGCCGTGCCGCTGGTGGCCTGGCTGTCGCTGGCGTACCTGGGCTGGGCCGCCACGGTGCTGGGCTACGGGATGTGGACCACCTTGCTCAAGCGCTACCCGGCCAACCGCGTGGCACCCTTCAGCCTGGGTGTTCCGCTGGTCGGCATTGCCGCAGGCATGGGGGTGCTGGGCGAGGCCATCACGGCCTGGCAATGGGCGGGCGTGGCCTGCGTGGTGCTGGCCCTGGCGTGTGTGGTGCTGGGACCGCGGTTGGGCATAAAAAAGGCCTGAAGCGCTTATTCATCAGGCGTTTGTAGCTATTTAATCAATAGCAATCCGGTATGTTGCGCAGCGCCTCTTAGAATTTATCCGTAAATAATGTTGACTGGCAGCTCGATCTTGCGCAGGGCGATGATGGCTGCCGCCAGGTGGTTGAGCGCCAGGAAGGTGTGTTCGAGCTTTTCGTAGCGCACCAATAGTTT
>Ga0207975_100107_pt1 | contig 75444 bp, 66 predicted proteins | sample LakWasMe91_HOW11_2_FD_183913 | JGI IMG/M metagenome (GOLD analysis project Ga0207975, IMG submission 183913) | Freshwater sediment methanotrophic microbial communities from Lake Washington under simulated oxygen tension - Sediment Metagenome... | ecosystem: Environmental > Aquatic > Freshwater >...
TCTTAATCTCTGCATCACTGGCGTTTCTGTCTACACCGAGAAGCTTGTAAAAATCTTCTTTTGCCATGGTTCAATAGTCTATTGTTGGATTTTGGTGATTATCATCTGATTTTGTCCGAGATACTCCGTAAAGAGGATAAGAGACCGGTTGCTAAACCGCAAAAAGAACACGAAGGGACGCGGAGTTTTTGCTTCGCGAGCTTCGTGTTCTTCGTGGTTTTATGCCTTAAGTTAATGCATAGGGGATAAGCTACCCCCAAGCTACATTTTACTTCTTATCGTCATCTTTAACTTCTTCAAACTCGGCGTCGACAACACCGTCATCCGCCGCATGATGCTCTGAAGAAGCATGAGCGCCGGACGCGTCACCTTCAGATGCCGATTTTTGCGCGTAAACGCGTTCGGCCAGTTTACCGGATAACTCGGTTAAATCATTCGTTTTGGCTTCGATTTCCGCTTTATCATCACCTTTAACCGCAGTTTTCAATGCTTCAATCGCATGTTCGATGCTGGTTTTTTCTTCATCGCCGACTTGGTCGCCCAGTTCTTTCAGTGATTTTTCAGTCGCGTGAATCATGCCGTCCGCATGGTTGCGCGCGTGAACCAATTCCGTCAGTTTACGGTCTTCATCAGCATGCGCTTCGGCATCTTTAATCATGCGTTCAACTTCATCATCCGACAAGCCGCTGGAGGCTTTGATAACAATCGATTGTTTTTTGCCGGTCGCCTTGTCTTTGGCCGACACGTTCAAAATACCGTTGGCATCAATGTCGAATGCAACTTCAATTTGCGGAATGCCGCGCGGCGCAGGCGGAATATCGGCCAGATCAAAACGTCCCAGCGATTTATTCGCCGCCGCTTTTTCGCGCTCGCCTTGTAAGACATGAACGGTCACTGCGGTTTGATTGTCGTCCGCGGTAGAGAACACTTGCGATGCATTGGTCGGGATCGTGGTGTTTTTCTCGATCAGTTTGGTCATGATGCCGCCCATGGTCTCGATACCCAGCGATAACGGGATAACGTCCAGCAACAACACGTCTTTAACGTCGCCTGCCAAAACACCCGCCTGAATCGCTGCGCCTAAAGCAACCGCTTCATCAGGGTTAACGTCTTTGCGCGGTTCTTTGCCGAAAATGGCTTTTACCATTTCCTGCACTTTCGGCATGCGGGTTTGACCGCCGACCAAAATCACGTCATTAATATCCGATGCCGATAACTTCGCGTCTTTCAGCGCCATTTCGCAAGGGCCTTTAGTGCGGTTAATCAGTTCTTCAACCAGCGATTCCAGTTTGGCGCGGGTCAATTTGACATTTAAATGCTTGGGACCTGAGGCATCTGCGGTAATGTAAGGCAGGTTTACATCGGTTTGCTGGCTTGAAGACAATTCGATCTTGGCTTTTTCCGCCGCTTCTTTCAAACGTTGCAAGGCCAACGGATCGTTATGAACGTCAACGCCGCTTTCTTTTTTGAATTCCGCGGCCAAAAACTCAATGATTCTTGAGTCGAAATCTTCACCGCCCAGGAAGGTATCGCCATTAGTCGATAACACTTCGAATTGGTGCTCGCCTTCTATCTCGGCGATTTCAATGATCGAAATATCGAAAGTACCGCCGCCTAAGTCATACACCGCAATTTTGGTATCGCCTTTAGGCTTGTCCATACCGAAAGCCAATGCAGACGCAGTCGGTTCATTGATGATACGTTTAACTTCAAGTCCGGCAATACGCCCGGCGTCTTTAGTCGCTTGGCGTTGCGAGTCGTTAAAGTAAGCCGGTACGGTAATGACCGCTTCGGTGACTTCTTCGCCTAAATAGGCTTCGGCGTCTTTTTTCAACTTCATCAAAATACGCGCTGAAATCTCGGGAGCCGCCATTTTTTTGCCGTGGACTTCAACCCATGCATCGCCGTTTTCAGCTTCGACGATTTTATAAGGCACCATTTTGATGTCTTTTTGTACGACATCGTCTTTAAAACGGCGACCGATCAAACGTTTGATCGCAAATACGGTATTTTTCGGGTTGGTAACGGCTTGACGTTTTGCCGACTGTCCAACCAACACTTCATCGTCACTGCTGAAAGCAATAATGGAAGGCGTAGTGCGCGCTCCTTCGCTGTTTTCAATTACTCTTGCGACGCCGTTTTCCAATACCGCGACGCACGAGTTTGTGGTTCCTAAATCTATGCCGATTATTTTAGCCATTGAATTCTCCAGACTTGAATTTATTTAAAAAAGTAAAAGTTGTTACAAATATGAGGCTGCTTTGTTTGATTTCAAGCCTGTTCGTCGATGCTAGGGCTATCTGTCGGTTTTTTTTCGGCTGCTTTGGCAACCAAAACCATGGCCGGACGAAGCAAGCGCCCGTTCAACATATAACCTTTTTGGAAAACGTTAACGACCGTATTGGGCTCGACGCCGTCTACGGCCTGCATAGCCATGGCCTGATGCAGTTCGGCATTAAACGGTTGATTGATGGGATCAATCGCTTCAATTTTGAATTTTGCAAAGGCTGATTCGAATTGCTTAATCGTTAATTCGCTGCCTTCGCGGAATTTTTTCACGTCCTCGCTATCGCCTGTTGCCGCCTGCAAGCCTAACACCAGGCTGTCCAATACCGACAATAGCTCCTTGGCGAAACCTGTCAGGGCAAATTTGTGCGCATCTTCCAGATCCTTTTGGGTTCTTCTTTTCAGGTTTTCCATTTCCGCCTGTGCGCGAACCGCTTTGTCCCAATTCTCCTGAGCTTTTTGCTCGGCTTGGGCCAAAGCCTGTTGTAACTCTCCAATGGTGAGTTCGTGCTCGGCTAATTCGGTGTGCGGCGGTTCTACAACCGTTCCGTTTTCAGTGTTAGCCTGGGACTCAGGCGCTTCCTGATCAGTACTCATTATTTATAGCTCCTTACTATTTAAAATTAATGTGCCTCAGCATCCAATACAATGGAACGCAGATTACGGCAGATAAATATGATGAACACGGATAATTCAAGGACAATCTTATTTGAGCTTAATTATCAGCATCATCGGCGTTCTATTTTTCAAAACAGCTGAATAGTTGCGTTATTTTATAGTGGGGTCGTTGATTTTGGATTCAAGGCGGCGCCCAACAATTTTGCCGTCACATCAACAAAAGGGATGATTTTCTCGTAGGCCATCCGCGTCGGCCCGATGACGCCCAGCACGCCGACCACTTCGTCGCTTACCGAGTACGACGAGGTCACCAGACTGCAATGATCGAAAGCCCGATAACCGGATTCTTCGCCGATGAATATCTGTACGCCGTCGGCTTTCATGCATTGATCCAGCAAATGGATAACGCCCTGCTTTTGGCTGAATGCTTCAAACAGGTTTTTTAACCGCTCCATATCCGACAACTCGGAAAACCCCATTAAATTGGTTTCTCCGGACAGGACATAATCGTCTTTTTTATTGTCCTGATCGAACGCCAGTTGCGCCATTTTTACCGCATCCAGCATGCCCTGGCTCATGCCGGGCTTTCCTGCCCGGCACCCTTCGGGTAAATGCAAATCTGTTCCCGACAGATTTGTCATGTCGGGCTTTCCTGCCCGACACCCTTCGGGTAAATGCAAATCTGTTCCAGACAGCTTTGTCATGCGTTCCTGATCTTCCTGCAACTCTTTTAAAACCGCTTTGCGCACCGCATTGAGGCTGCGGCCGGAATAAATGGAATTCAAATAATTGGCGGCCTGCTGTAATTCGGCGGGGCTGAAAACTTTGGAGGTATGGATGATTTTGTTATGGACTTCCTGCTCATTGGTAACAAAAATGACCAATACGCGGGTATGGGATAAAGACAGGAACTCGATATGCCGCAAGCACACCTGTTCTCTTTTAGGCAAGGTCACTACCCCTGCCATCTGCGTTAATTCCGACAGCAGGCGAGAAGCGACGCCGATTACATCATTGGCATCCTCGCTTAACGACAAGCCTTGATGCAATCGGGTTAAATCTTTCGATTCCAACGGTTTAACTGTCAGTAAGGTATCGACAAACAAGCGGTAGCCGCTAACCGTAGGCACCCGTCCCGCCGAAGTATGCGGCGAATGCACCAATCCCAGGTCTTCCAGGTCGGCCATGACATTGCGAATAGTGGCCGGACTTAAGTTTAAATCCGAATCTTTTGATAAAGCCCGCGAGCCCACCGGCTGACCGTCACTGATATATCGTTCGACCAGCGTTTTTAACAGCTGTAACGACCGCTCATTTAAAAACTGCGTATTACCCACACCAACCTCTGCAACCAAATTTAGCACTCCATTAAGACGAGTGCCAGCGAGGCAAAGTATCAGCTCATTGGGCCATTGTCAACAAACCTGAAATCTCAGTTAATGTTTATCTTTCCTTGATATAGACAGGTCTTGTCGCCCCGGAAACTTACTAACGTCTTTTCCGGACGATTTTATTTTTGCTTGATCGAAACGACGTTATGCTTCCTAAAAACCGTCCCGACCCTTAAGTACGCTATTGGTCGGCATGTTAAACATCTTGTTTCACATACTCCCCGACAAAATCGATTGATGAGACGATGCCTTTTATTACTTTATTTTCTGTTATGACTATATGATTGATTTTATGCTTTACCATTAGCTTGGCCGTTTCCCTGGCCGATGTATCGGGGCTGACTTCAATAACCTTATGCGTACACAATTCCCATGCCCGCTCGGTTTTTGGGTTTTTTCCCCGCTCATGGAAATGCACAATGTCCGAATAACTGATTACGCCAAAACAGCCCTGATTCGAGTCGATAACCAGCGCAAATTTTAATTTATGCAAATCCATTATCTTTTCAACTTTATCGATAGTATCGTTAATGTCGACTGTCGCAATGTGTTTATTCATTAACGATGATATTGGGACATCCATAGCATTAATGCCTAACGTAAAATCAAGAGAAGGCGAGCGCCAGCCTTGGCAAACCGTTTTATCCAGGAGAAAATTTGATTCACAAAAAACACGAAAAAGTCTTAGCTGACACATTGTAGACCGCATTTTTCCCGCGGCATTACCGAGGGTAATGCTTTATCTAAAGCCCAAACTGATTACACCGGCCTGCGCGCCTAGCCCATGAACAGTCCGACTGCAAGCAACTGTAAAAACACCAAGCCCCAGAAATAAAGCCCGAACAACACGGCCTTGACGGGTATCGGTTGCTGAGGAGAATTGCGTTTGACCATAACGACACCGCCCAGAGTCGCCGTCAGCGCAATGGCGACTCCGATCAACGCAATGTTCATCGTTAATCTCTTACCGGCGGCGGCGCCAGCACAACTCTTGAGCCATTGCTTTCCGCAGCGCTGACAACACCGGCCGCCTCCATGTCTTCAATCATCGTTGCGGCGCGGTTATAGCCGACTTTAAAACGTCTTTGTACGCTGGATATTGAGGCTTTACGGCTTTCTGTGACAAATTGCACGGCTTCGTCGTACAAGGCGTCGGTTTCGGAATCGCCATTGCCGCCACCGCCGCTCATGCTATAACCGTCGCCGGAATCGGAAAGTTCGCGTGTGATGTCTTCAAGATAATTCGGCGGCGCGGTTTGTTTTAAAAATTCAACCACGCGATGCACTTCATGGTCATCGACAAACGCACCGTGCGCACGAATGGGAATGCTGGTGCCTGAAGGCAAAAACAGCATATCGCCATTGCCTAGCAAAGTTTCCGCGCCGCCTTGATCGAGAATGGTGCGCGAGTCGATGCGCGATGACACCTGAAATGAAATCCGGGTAGGCACGTTGGCTTTGATCAGGCCGGTCAATACGTCAACCGATGGGCGCTGCGTGGCCAGAATTAAATGAATGCCGGCCGCCCGCGCTTTTTGCGCCAGACGCGCAATCAGCTCTTCAACTTTCTTACCGACGATCATCATCATGTCGGCTAACTCGTCGATGACGATGACGATGCTGGGCAGGGTGCTTAAGGTGGGATACTCTTCGCCTTCTTCCAGCGGATTGATCATTTGAAACATCGGATCTCTGATGGTCTCGCCTCGTGCGGTCGCATCGTCTATCAGCTGGTTAAATCCGGCCAAGTTTCTGACGCCCATTTTAGACATTAGCTTATAACGTCTTTCCATTTCCGCAACCGCCCAGCGTAACGCGTTGCTGGCTTCCTTCATATCGGTTACTACGGGCGTCAATAAATGCGGAATGCCTTCGTAAACCGACAACTCCAGCATCTTCGGATCGATCATGATCAAGCGCACCTGCTCCGGCGTCGCTTTATACAGCAGACTGAGAATCATGGTATTGATGGCGACTGACTTACCGGAACCTGTGGTACCGGCAACCAGTGCATGGGGCATTTTGCCAAGATCGGCAACCATCGGCGTACCGGAAATATCCTTGCCCATCGCCAGGGTCAGCAGGGACTTGGATTTTTCAAACGGCGCGGACACCAATAATTCGCGCAAGGTCACCATTTCCCGTTCCCGATTGGGAATTTCAAGACCGACTACCGATTTGCCGGGGATAATTTCCACGATACGAACGCTGGTCACCGACAAGGCCCTGGCCAAATCTTTGGACAGCGTACTGATGCGACTGACTTTAACGCCCGCGGCAGGTTGTAATTCAAAACGGGTGATAACCGGTCCCGGATGAAAACCGACCACGGCAACGGCGACATTAAAATCGGCCAGAATTTCTTCCACCAAGCGCGACATCTCTTCCAAATCGGTTTGCGAATAGCCTATAACACGGGTGTCCCGGTGATCCAACAACTCCAGGGAAGGCAGTACGCCTTTGCTGGCGTCGTATTTAACGACCGGATGTTTTTTCGGAGGGAGTGTGTTTTTTGCTGTTTTTTCTACAGGCTTTTCAATAGCCGTTAGGGCTTTGGCGCTGATTTTTTTCTTAAGCTCCGCTTTTCCAGGATGCTTAACCAATGTCTGAATGCGATTAACCGAACGTTCCTGCAACAAGCCCAGTACGCCGTTACAAAAAATCCGGCATATACATACGGTATATTTGCCGATGACATCTATCAGAGCGACCCATGACAAGCCGGTAACCAGGGTAACCCCGGCCAACAAGACCACCAATAAGAACAGCGTCGCGCCCGAATTACCGAATACTACCAGCAATGCATTGCCGGTCTCCTGGCCTAAAATGCCGCCGGTATTGCTGGGTAGTTCGATGCCTATTCTTAATAGATATAAATTCAATAATGCCGCGCCTGAAATAATGGTCGCTATCGACCCTATCCATTGCAGCGCGATAATCATTTTTTCGCGGCCTTGCCGGCCCTGAGTGTAAATGAGATAACCTTGCCAGAAGATAATGACCGGAAACAGGTACGCGACCAACCCGAAACAGCTGAGCATAAAATCGGCGATCCATGCACCAAAGACACCGCAAGCGTTAGAGACAGTCTGCACTGATCCGCTGTGCGTCCAGCCCGCATCTTCGTTACTAAAAGTGATCAGCGAAATTAAAAAAAATAATGCACCTGCAATGAAGCCTAATAAAGCGACTTCACGCAAGCCACGAAAGGTTTTTTCTTCCATTACAGCAGCCATATTTCACAACTCGTCACATAAATTACCAATAAAACATAATTATAGATTAATAATACGATGTTTTACATTAGTAATGTCAGCAATGAATTTCTGTTCGCATTTCTGTCATTATCCCCGGCTATGCTGATAAAACAGTTTACGAAACACGCTTTCCTCTTCATAATTAATTTTTTTATCTGCCCCTGCAAAGGATTTTTAATGAGTGATTCCAAACATTGCCGTCTGTTGATTTTAGGCTCAGGCCCTGCCGGTTATACGGCCGCAATCTATGCCGCACGCGCCAACATGAACCCGGTCATCATTACCGGCATGCAACAAGGCGGACAACTAACTACAACGACCGAAGTGGATAACTGGCCCGGCGATGTTGAAGGATTGCAAGGACCGGCACTCATGGACAGGATGCAGAAGCATGCCGAACGCTTTGCTACCGAGATAATCTTCGATCACATTCACACCGCTGATTTATCCGCTCGGCCTTTTAAATTAACCGGCGATTCGGGCGTTTACACCTGCGATGCACTGATTATTGCAACCGGCGCTTCAGCGCGTTATTTGGGCATGGATTCCGAAGAAGCTTTCAAAGGCAAAGGCGTTTCGGCTTGCGCCACCTGCGACGGATTTTTCTACAGAAATAAACCCGTTGCCGTCATTGGCGGCGGCAATACGGCTGTTGAAGAAGCCCTTTATCTATCCAATATCGCATCGAAGGTCATTGTCGTGCATCGCCGCGACAAGTTTCGCTCCGAAAAAATCCTCTCCGACAAGCTGATTGAAAAATCGCAAAACGGCAATGTCGTCATCGAATGGAATCATCACCTGGATGAAGTGCTGGGCGACGACATGGGCGTTACCGGTCTTAGAATCAAGAATACCCTGGATGGTTCGACCAAAGAACTGGATGTTCATGGCGTATTTATAGCCATCGGCCACACCCCCAACACCGGTATTTTCGAAGGCCAGTTGGATATGGATCACGGCTATATTAAAGTCAAAAGCGGCATTCACGGCAACGCCACGGCAACCAGCGTCGAAGGCGTATTTGCTGCGGGCGATGTAATGGACTCCGTCTATAAACAAGCCATTACTTCGGCGGGCGCGGGCTGCATGGCGGCGCTGGATGCGGAAAAATTTCTTGATGAACTGACAGCTTCATAATTGAAACCACATACCCGCTACGAAACCGGTATTAAAAATCAGGCGAAGGGCAAACGAAAAAACCCATGCCCCAACTAAAGCCGTCTTTAGCCTTGCAAAAATGCGACTGACTGTTCTTGATCCTAAAAACCCGGAGCAAGATTTTCCTTTGGCAAGCAAAGCCCTCCGCGAACCGGACGGCTTACTTGCGATCGGCGGATGCCTGTCCCGAAATCGGCTGTTAAACGCTTACCGGCACGGCATATTTCCCTGGTATAACCGCGGCGAGCCTATCTTGTGGTGGTCGCCGGACCCGCGCTTGGTTTTGTTTCCCGATAAACTGGTTATTTCCCGCAGCTTGCGTAAAACCCTGCGGAAAAATATTTTCTCAGTAAGCTTTGACCAAGCTTTTAATGATGTCATCAGCGCCTGCGCAGATCCCCGCAAAGACGCCGACGGCACCTGGATAACGGCAGAAATAAACGCCGCTTATAATCAACTGCATGAAGCCGGATTCGCCCATTCGGTTGAAACCTGGCTTGACGATGAACTGGTCGGCGGATTATACGGTGTTGCCCTGGGACAGGTTTTTTTTGGCGAATCCATGTTTCACACCAGAACCGATGCCTCCAAAGTGGCTTTCGCTACCCTGGTGCAGCAACTTAACGCCTGGGGCTACCGGCTGATAGACTGCCAAGTGCATACAAGCCACTTGGAAAGCTTCGGCGCTCAGGAAATTACTCGGGATTATTTTACAAAATTACTCGATCAATATTGCGACATCCCCGCCAACCCGTCGGCCTGGCAAACTCAATAACCGCCATCCTGCTCAATCCCGCTATCTTTTTTTCCGTTAACGGCGCGCTGTATGCGATACATGGTAAGACCTATGTTGGCCTGTTGAGCAAAATACTTGAAGGTATTAAAATTTTCTTCGCTTAACGGTTGGTTACAGATTCCGCGATCGGTATAAATTAGACCGATCGGTATTTTGTTGGAAAAAATCGGCATCATAAAACATTCGTTTTTGCCGACCACATTAATATCCCCCAGCGCATACAGCTTGCTATTATCCAATGGCTTAGCCCAGAAAGCGCGGCTACCGGACAGGGCATGAAAAAAAAGATTGGCCGGCGTTTCCGAGATATTGAACATAACCTTGTGCTCATAGGTATCTTTACGCCAACCCAAAGACAGCCTTTCTTTAAGGGACTGTTTATCGGGAGACAATAGAGACAAGATAGTTCGATCCATACCGATACCGCGATGAATTCCCTCAAGCACCGTTTCCAGTAACAGATTAATATCAAACTGGTCGCTTATTATGGACGCTATATCCTGTGAAATCTGAAGTTGCAATTGTGTTTTATCAATAACCGGAGCAGGCTCGTCCATGACGATGACTTGATTTAGACGGCTTTGCAGCAGCAAAGCGGCATCAGTGGCTCCAAATTGACAGGCAATATCGGACGCAATACCGGTGTTACTTTGAATCTTTTCATTGATAGCTTTTTTGGATTGCCTGGTAAGCGCTTCAATTTTCCTGACACAAAGCGCATATTTTTCTGAATAGACCCCCTCTTTTAAGGCTTCAGTGATTTCATAACCCAAGTGAACCAAGTCAACTCTGGGATTTTTATTTAATATCTTCGGCTTGATCGATTCTTCAACCAAACTGCCTAATTTCCAAGACTTACTTAAAGAAGCGCCCAGCTCGGTCAATGTAAAGCCCAGCACTTTTTTCTCCGCCTCTTCGCCAGTGTATTTTCCTTTATTGATCAGGTCTTGAATTTGCTCTCCCTGTTCGCCGCAAAAGCACCAAAAAGAAATACAGCCGATATGATTAAGCAACGTGGCAATAAAAACCTCTTCCGGCGATTTATCGTTGACCTCAATCGCTATGGACTTGGCATGTACCGCCGCATGAATAGCCTGGGCTATTTCTTGGCTGGCCTGCTGTTTGTTGACCGCCGACAGAATGGATTCAAAAAAGGAACAAACCAGCGTTAATTCACGAATAACATCGGAACCGATCATGATAATAGCCCGCGATACCGTCACCATTTTCTGACGCGAAGGATTGTAATGAGGCGTATTGCTGATTTTTAATAACTTAACCGTCAGATTCGGGTCCTGCAAAATAACAGAGGCCAATTCCATAGCGCCTTTCCTGTCATCGCTCAAAATGTCATTAATACTCAGCGCTGTATTGGAAAATATCGGCATCTCTTCATTGCACAGCACATGCGTCCAACCATGAAGGGTAAGGGGTTCCGCTATAATTTTGGGGGGTACTACTTCCATGCTCATGTCGATTAAATTGAGACTTAAAGGATCGTTCGTCACTGTCATTTATTTTTTTACCCGTAATACCTTTAACCTTAAACGCTGACAAAACGAGTCAAAACGCAATTTTTTACTGCCGTTATGGGTTCCGGTCATTACGCTAATCATGTTTCATGACAAGATGCTTATAGTTTTTCGGCGATTGTTGTTTTAAATAGTTTGTTAAGAAATCTTTCCAGGTAACGATACCTAGAATAACCTTGTCATTGCCGACGACAGGCAGACAGGATATATCCGCATCCAACATTTTTTGGACCGCAATGTTGCAATCGGTTGAGGGCGTCACGGTATCGATCTGGCGTGACATAATTTGATGAGCACGTTTTTGTAATGTTTCTATATCGCGTAATGTTTCGGAAGCCGTATGAATATAAGGACTTAAAGCGCTCAATAAATCACGATCCGAAATAACGCCGGCAATCGTTTTGTCCGCTTCATTCTCAACCAGCAAATGATGAAAATAGACGTGATCGAAGATCTCCTTAATCTCAAATAACTCGGTATCCATGTTAACCGTAACCGGATTAGCGGTCATAATGTCAGCGACAATCATAATCTGAATCTCCTGCTTTCAATCGAATTTTTTACAATAGCATATCAGTAAATGTAGCTGTTTTTACGACATTTCAGTTCAATTATATAGTGCTGAATCTCTATTCATAGCGCTTTTACGCGGCTTTCGAACGAACGCGACCGCCGAAACCGACTGTTTTTATCTCATGACATTATCTATAAAAAATAATATCGCCTTGCCGCCGAATAAAGCGAGGTCCGTATCGCCAAGGCTCAAGGCGCATACTTAATTCAATATACCGACGTCAAATGACTAAATAGATTCAGCTATTTTAATGCGCCCTCAACACAACGCATGGGTTTTCTATGTTTTTACAAAGTTTTTAGGTTAAAATAGAGAGCTTTCGAAGCTGGACGAGTGAGCAGCGATGGTGACCCCGAAAATGCACCTCACTCGGCTTTGAGCTACCTGCAATGTATCCGACGCATTTCATCCACTCCGATGGCTACCGCCACCGCGGTCTTAGGTTGTGTGACTGCGGTTATGGTATGTAGCCCACCGCCCCGGTACGAGTCCTCAACAAACGATCATCGTTTATTGAGAGCGGTCACCAAAAAAGTTTTTTATGCCCAACTTTAGAGTAAAAACATGACAGATTTAGCGCATTACAGAAACATTGGCATCTTCGCTCACGTTGATGCCGGTAAAACCACAACTACCGAGCGGATTTTAAAACTTACCGGTAAAATCCACAAAATCGGTGAAGTACACGATGGCGCGGCAACCACAGACTTCATGGAACAGGAGCAAGAGCGCGGCATCACCATTCAATCTGCTGCGACTACTTGTTTCTGGAAAGACCACCGTTTCAACATCATCGACACCCCAGGCCACGTTGACTTTACTATTGAAGTTTATCGTTCGCTGAAAGTGCTTGACGGCGGTATCGGCGTTTTCTGCGGTTCAGGCGGCGTAGAGCCCCAATCGGAAACCAACTGGCGTTATGCCAACGATTCCGAAGTCGCCCGCGTTATCTACATCAACAAGCTGGATCGTATCGGCGCCGACTTCTACCGCGTAGTCAAACAAGTCGAAGACGTGCTCGGCGCAGTACCGTTGGTTATGACCCTGCCCATCGGCACTGAAGACCAATTCTCCGGCGTCGTTGACCTGCTGACCCAAAAAGCCTGGATATGGGATGATTCCGGCGACCCGATGAACTACGAAATCAAAGACATTCCCGCCGACATGGTGGCTGATGCCGTAAAATGGCGCGAAAAAATGATCGACCAGGTTGCCGATCAGTTTGACGATGTCATGGAAAAATACCTTGAAGGCGAAGAACCTGATATTGACACCATCAAACGTTGCATCCGCAAAGGCACAATCAATCTGGATTTCTTCCCGACTTTCTGCGGTTCGTCTTTCAAAAACAAAGGCGTGCAGTTGGTACTTGACGGCGTTATCGATTACCTGCCTTGCCCAACCGAAGTTAAACCACAGCCTGAAGTCGATCTGGAAGGCAACCCAACAGGCACTTTTGCTATTGTTGATGCCGACAAACCGCTACGCGCGCTGGCATTCAAGATTATGGACGACCGCTTTGGCGCGTTAACGTTCTTGCGTATCTATTCAGGCAAACTGGAAAAAGGCACTTCGGTACTAAACACGTTCACCGGCAAAACCGAGCGTATCGGCCGTATCGTGGAAATGCATGCCGATACCCGTAATGAACTTGATTCAGCGCAAGCGGGCGACATTGTTGCGGTACTGGGCATGAAAAACGTGCAAACCGGCCACACGCTGTGCGATCCGAAATTCCCTGCAACACTGGAACCGATGGTCTTCCCTGATCCCGTTATCTCACTGGCGATTTCACCGAAAGACAAAGCGGCTTCCGAAAAAATGGGCATCGCACTGGGTAAAATGATTCAGGAAGATCCGTCTTTCCACGTTGAAACCGATGAAGACAGCGGCGAAACCATTCTTAAAGGCATGGGCGAACTGCATCTTGATATTAAGGTCGACATCTTAAGACGTACTCACGGCGTTGACGTTATCGTCGGCAAACCCCAAGTGGCCTACCGCGAAACTATCACCAAATCGGTTGAAGACGAATATACCCACAAGAAGCAATCAGGCGGTTCAGGCCAATACGGCAAGATCAACTACATTATCGAGCCCGGCGAGCCAGGCAGCGGTTTTGTGTTTGAATCCGCGGTTACCGGCGGTAACGTACCCCGCGAATACTGGCCTGCGGTTGAAAAAGGCTTTAAAAGCATGCTGGATAAAGGCGTTCTGGCCGGCTTCCCTTGCTTGGACTTTAAAGTTATCTTAACCGACGGTGCTTTCCACGCGGTTGACTCGTCTGCGATTGCATTTGAAATTGCTGCGAAAGCGGCGTTCCGTCAATCGATCCCCAAAGCGGGTCCGCAATTGATCGAACCGATCATGAAAGTTGACACTTTTACGCCATCCGATCATGTGGGTGATGTAATCGGCGACCTTAACCGTCGCCGCGGCATGATCAAATCCCAGGATGCCGGTGTAACAGGCGTTCGCATCAAGTCTGACGTGCCGCTGAGCGAAATGTTCGGTTACATTGGCGACTTACGTACCATGACCTCAGGTCGCGGTCAGTTCTCCATGGAATTCTCGCACTATTTACCGTGCCCGAAGAACGTGTCCGAAGAAGTCATTAAAGAAGTGAACGAACGCAACAAAAAGAAATAAACCGGAAGCTACGCCGGGCAGTTCGCTGCCCGGCTACACCGCTATACTCCGCACTATCTTCCCGTACTCGCTCGACAAACTACCCACATACTGCTTATCGCCAGCCGATCATTCAGTAAACCTAAAAAATCAATCACCCGTAAAATTCATGGAGATCCTAAATAAGGCACACGATGCTGGATTTGGCATTTGAATTTTATCAAGTTCCAACAGGCTTTTTTGCCTGCCAAACACCCAGCTCAGCAGCGCCAAATGAATTGGCGGCGCGCATCAGCCGTTCTGGCGACCCACTCAAATCCGGGAAACAGAGACTGAAATGCCATGGCCGCCGTCATCATTTGCGGCGGTATCGGAAAAAATGAGGATTCCGCCCAAGGTTAGGCCGTGCAATTTTTGAAAACCGCTTATTTCCTTCCGGATAAAAAAGGCACGAAAACGACCGGCTCCAAGCCCTCAACTTCATAGCCGCTTTCCGTACGCGTTACTTTCTGTAACTGCTGGCTGCCGCCTTTGCCGATAGGAATAACCATCACGCCACCGACAGCCATTTGCTGCAACAACATTTCCGGTATTTCAGGCGGCGCAGCGGCAACCAGAATACCATCATACGGCGCATGATCCTGCCATCCCCAGCCGCCATCGCTGTGCAAGTAACTGACATTCTTGAGCTTTAAACCCCATAACCGATCCTTGGCTTTTTTCTGCAACGGCGCGATTCTTTCAACCGAATAGACATGATCGACCAGCTGCGCCAGAATTGCGGTCTGGTAACCGCAGCCGGTGCCTATTTCCAATACTTTTGCCAATCGGCCCGATGAGGCCAGCAGCAGCTCTGTCATTTTTGCGACGATATAAGGCTGGGAAATCGTCTGGTTGTAACCGATCGGCAGTGCGGTATCTTCATAAGCGCGACTGGCCAAGGCCTCGTCCATAAAAATATGCCGGGGCGTATTGCGTATGACATCCAGAACTTTATTGCTTCGGATGCCTTGCTCCATTAGCCGATTGATCATGCGCTCACGGGTGCGCAAAGAAGTCATGCCTATGCCTTGCAGGCTTTGAATCATAAATCATGCTCCTTGGGTAACCAGGCCTTTAAATCATTGATCCGCTCATACCAGGTCAAATCCAGCTGTAACGGGGTAACCGACACGAAACCTGCATTAATGGCATAAAAATCGGTTCCGGGACCTGCATCCTGCTCCGCTCCCGGCGGTCCTACCCAATAAATAACACGGCCGCGCGGATCTTCGCTCTTGATGACCGGCTCCGATTTATGCCGCTGCCCCAACCGGGTTGCCTGATAGCCCTTTAAGTCCTTAATCGCGACATCCGGCACATTGACATTAAGAATAGTGTCTTGCGGCAAGGGATGATTAATCAATTGTTGTAACAGCGTCACCGCAACATGCGCGGCGGTTTCAAAATGACTGGGGTTAGCGCCCGCCAACGAAATGGCGACGGCGGGCAAGCCTAAAAAACGCCCTTCGGTTGCCGCCGCAACAGTGCCTGAATAAAGCACATCGTCACCTAAATTGGAGCCATGATTAATCCCGGCAAAGACCATGTCCGGCTCATGTTCCAGCAAGCCGGTTATTGCCAAATGCACGCAATCGGTGGGCGTGCCGTCGACTTTAATAAAGCCGTTATCCGTGGCGTAAGCGCGTAACGGCATTTCCAGCGTTAAAGAATTACTCGCCGCACTACGGTTTCTATCCGGCGCTACCACCGAAATTTCAGCATGTCCGCGCAACGCATCGGCTAATGCATTGAGTCCTTCGGCCAAGTACCCGTCATCATTACTTAACAAAATACGCATTATCAATCGCCCTGAAGCCGATTAAGCTATAAAATCAGCCATATTAGCAACAATACTTAACAAAATCAGCTTTCGTGGCAAAAAAAAACCTTACCCCAGAAGACCGCGATTTATTTCGCCTAACTATCGGCAAAGTACAGGCTGTAAAAAGCGATAAAGTACTCTTAACGGAAAATAGAAAACCCAAGCCCTACCCTAAACAGCAGCCGATTGACACAGAGGAACGCTTAAACGACGCGGCTGAATTCGATGTTGAAAAACTCGGACTTGAAGACTCGCTAAGCTTTACAGCGCCCGGACTACAGCATAACGTCCTAAAAAAACTGCGCAAAGGCCAGTTCGAACAGGAAGCGGAAATCGACCTGCATGGCCTGAACAGCAATGCAGCAAAACAGCAACTGCTGAATTTTTTGCATGACAGCGTAGCCAGGGGCTACCGCTGCGTCCATATCGTCCACGGCAAAGGTTATCGTTCGGAAGGCAACCATCCCGTACTCAAGAACAACCTCAACTTATGGCTCAGGCAACACCGAGACGTTCAAGCCTTTTGCTCGGCATCGCCCAAAGACGGCGGAACGGGGGCGGTTTTGGTGTTGTTGCGGCATAACCACTCAGCCTAAGCAGCCGTTCAAAAGTCTTTTTAATATTTTTTATTCACCACGAAGGAAAACATAAAACTTCACGTCCTTCGTGGTGAATCAATCAGTTAATCCGGGTTCCGGCGCAACCCGGCTTTATATCGGCAAGGCGGAAAAAGCGTCCAACTCCTCAACAGCTGCCGCCGTTCGGCGTATTAATTCCAGGTTGCAATCCAAATTCATCATGCCGCCCACCGCAAGCGTGACCACCATGGCCTCAAAGGCATAAACAAGATGGGCGCGGTAGCGTTGCATCAAACGGGTTTTGTCAATATCGACCCCATTGGCCGACAGCATAAGCGCATAGTTGGCGAGCAATTCCGCTTCATGTTGCCTCCGTGTCTCTATACTCAGCGCGGTTGACAAAAAATAAGCCACATCGCTGACGCCCTCGCCGATGCGAACCAATTGCCAATCGAGAAAACCTACCTTTGCTCTACTCTTGTCCCAGAATAAATTACCGGGATGACAGTCGTGATGAACCAGGGTTTTGGGTGCGTCAGAAAGAAAGCGCATCGCCGTTCGACGATGCCGGGCATAATGAATAGCGGGAACGTGCAAAGCGGAGGGCACATGCGGAGCGGCCTGCCGCAAGCCGCGTTTCATCAGCGGCACGGCCAATGCCGTACCCAACGCATCTTCTACAAACCGGATCGGTCCGGCCAACCAGCGGTATTTGGGGTCGAGATGCACGTTATTCCAAAACCGCGCATGGCTACAGGCAAGCTGCTCGACAACCAGAGCCGCTTGTGCGAATGTCAACGTATCGCAGGCGCTACTGGGAACGCCATCGTATTCCGCCACATCGGCAAGCACCAGCGTAGAACCGCGACCGAACCGGCTTTGCGCCGCCAGGCAAACAGGCTTGCTAAGAGGCACCGCTTCCGCCACTTCGTTATAAAAACGCACTTCGGTTTGCAGCAGCCTGGGCAATGCGGTGATGATCCTCGCCCGCCAAGCCAATGACGGCAGTTTTACAAACCACCGGGTCGGCAGGGTTTCCGGGCCGTTATGTTCGACGGCGACGCAAACCCGCGTTGTTGTGCCCACGTCAACGGCGACCACATCCACCTTGGCAACGACGGTGTTGGAGTCATGTTGATCGACAATTTGCTGCGCCCAGGAAACCGTTAAATCACCTGGATGGCTTACGAGAATAGTCTGCTTCATTATTATTATTGTTGTTGTTGTATCTGATTTTTTGCTGCGTTTTGTAGCCGATTTTTTTATTCACCACGAAGACACGAAGGTCACGAAGTTTATGTTTTTTGGTAACTGTTCGGCCTATGCTAAAGGAGTTATAAACGTTGTAAGTTAGACCTTCCAGGTTTTAAAAACCTGGAAGGTCTGATTGTGTCGGTTCAAATTTCCGCATCCACCCGCGTGAGGTATACGTTGTTTCTTCGTGTCTTCATGGTGAAACTGCACGCTTAATAATGCGGCGGCACTTCCTCAACATTTTCACCGCCGCTACCCTCAACAGACAGGCTTTTAATGCGCTCGTTGAGCATTCTGCATGTAGCATCCAAGCGAGCTATCTGTTGCTGCTGCCCGGCGACTATTTTATTTAACGCTTGCAGCAAATCTTCCTGATAAGCGGCTTTTATTTCCAATTCGATGAGTCGTTCGTCATTCATGGTCGGCTTAGATAACTTTTGAAAATTGTTGTTGTTTTTGCGCCAGATATTTGTCGAATACCATGCAGATGTTGCGAATCAATAGACGACCGACCGATAATACTTTGATGCCATCCGCTGATAAAACCAGCAAACCGTCGGCCTGCATCGGCGCTAATGCCTCAAGTTCCTTGGCAAAGTAATCACCAAAGTTAATCGAAAACCGCTGTTCGATAGCGGCAAAGCTCAAATCGAAATGGCAAATCAGCTGGGTAATCACAGCGCGGCGCAGCTGGTCGTCGTCATCCAGTTCGACGCCTTTAAACACCGGCAATTTATTCCGGCTGATCAGTTGATCGTACTCGTCCAGCTCTTTGACATTCTGGATATAGGCATCGCCAACCCGGCCGATTGAAGTAATGCCCAAGCCCACCAGATCGCAATCCGAGTGCGTTGAGTAGCCCTGGAAGTTGCGATACAAATGCCCTTCGCGCTGGGCGACGGCCAGTTCGTCGTCGGGCTTGGCGAAATGATCCATGCCGATATAAACATAACCGGCCTGAGTCAGTCGTTGTCCGACCATTTGCAAAATAGCCAGTTTAACGTCAGGGGTCGGCATATCGGCATCGTTAATCTGGCGCTGGGTTTTAAACCGTGAGGGCATGTGCGCATAGTTGAAGATCGAGAACCGATCCGGCTCTACAGCCAGGATTTTATCCAGGGTAAGGGCAAAGGTTTCGACCGTTTGCAACGGCAGGCCGTAGATCAAATCGATATTGGTCGAGCGAAAACCTTCGGCTCTGGCGGCTGCTAAAACGCTGAAGGTCTGCTCTTCGCTTTGCAGGCGATTGACAGCTTTTTGCACGGCCGGATCGAAATCCTGCAAGCCTAAACTGAGCCGGTTAAAACCCAGTTCGCGCAGTTGCTTGATGGTCCGGTCATTGGTTTCCCGAGGATCGACTTCTATCGAATATTCGCCCTTGTCGTCGTCCCTTAAGTGAAAATACTCACGGGTGACAGCCATCAGGGTAAGCATCTGCTCGTAGCTTAAAAAAGTCGGCGTGCCGCCGCCCCAGTGCAATTGATTGACAACCCGGCTGGAATCGAACAAATCGCCCTGCATCGCAATTTCCTTGCACAGGTTTGCCAAGTACGGTTCGGCGTGCTTGCGGTTTTTGGTGACGATTTTATTGCAGGCGCAATAAAAACAGACGGTATCGCAAAAAGGAATATGAAAATACAGCGACAGCGGCCCGCCTGCTGCATTGGATTTGGCTATATGCTGACGGTATTCCTTATCGCCGAAGCCTTCGTGCAACTCCAACGCGGTCGGGTAAGAGGTATAACGCGGACCGGCCTTATCGTACCGGTTGATCAGGCCCAAATCGAATTGTATAGATTGATCCATCATTTTATTTGGCTATCGATAACTATTTTATGGGCCTCTTTATCAGTCAACGCAACCTGTTCGATAACGCCGATCAAGTCGCCGGGCTGCTGCATCGCATCGCCGGATTTGGAAATGCGCGCCAGCAGTTTGACTTGCTCGAAATTCGATAACTTCATGGTCGGCATCATCGCCATCGCATCGGTCAGGTTGACGGTTAAGGGCAATTCGGAAACCTGTTTACGCACGATAGCCAGCGGCATTTTGGGGCCGGATAAGGCCTGGGCATAAATAAAAACAGTGTCGTTAGGACCGGCTGATTTTTGCAACTCGGACGCCAAGCTCACCTGAACATCAATGCTGACCGCTGTGGCCGGTTTTGCTTCTTCTTGCGTAGCTGCGCCTTCCGGCATCTGCGTTGCAAGCTTCGCCAACAGCACTTGTATCTCCTGCTGGGCTTCCGAGCCCTGCGGCAACTGCGCTTCAAGTTTTTCCCACAAAGCCATTGCCGCTGCAAAATCGCCTGTTTGCGCTTTTGCCATGCCGCCCAACCATAGGCCGGTCACGTTATTGGGCTCCATCGCCAAGGCTTTAAAAACCAGTTCGGCGGGTTTTCCGGCCATTTGTTCATTGCTTGCAAAGGCCAGGGCATCGGCATAAAGCAACATAATTTCCGGCTGATCGCCTATTAACCGGTAGGCGTGTTCAAACGCTTCGACGGCTTTAGGATATTGCTGCAAATATTTGTAGGATCGGCCTAACATCGTCCAGCCCATCGCATCGTTCGGTTGTTCTTTCAGGCGCTCGGCAAGCCCGGCAACCATGTTTTTCATTTGCTCCAGTTCGGGCGCCGCCTGATTAGCGGCCGCAGGTTGATCAACCTGGCTTAACGACTGATAGTTACCCAGTGTCCAGTAAAGCGCCCCCGCTACCAAAGGGATAGCCAGAACCAGTACGAACGCCATCCAACGGCCAGATGATTTCGAAGCTTCCGCTCCTGCTAACGCCCCTCGCCTACGTCCTGTAGGCGATGTCTTCGCTTGGCTCTGTATGTCGAGATCATCGCTCAAAGCCTGTTCAAGCTCGACCAGCTGCTCGTCATAAAGCGCCTGAGTTAACGCGCCTGCTTGCAGTTGTTCCTTAAGCTCGGCCAAGCGCTGCCGGGCAATGGCGATATTACGCTGATCCTGGTCTGCCTCGGCAAGCGGGTGTTTTCGCAGCAACGGCGGCAACACAATCAGAAAAGCGCTTAAGATCATTACGCTGACAATCAGCAAAAATAGCATATTCAAGACTGATCATCCTTCTCTAACAAATCACGGATTTTCGCCAATTTCTCAGCGTTCTCGTTCCATGTGTTGGAATGCAGGACGGAGGCGGTTTTTTTACGCCGCGCAAACAAAAACACCGCAATCAAACCGATTAACAAAAATACCACCGGCCCTATCCACAGTAGGCCGGTTTTGAGCTTGAACGGAGGATTATATAAAACGAAATCGCCATAGCGATCGGTCATAAATTGGGCGATGTCCTGCCTTGATTTGCCTTGTTGCAGCATTTCGTAGACTTGTCTGCGTAAATCAGCCGCCAGTTCCGCATTGGAATCGGCGATGGTCTGGTTTTGGCAGACCAGACAGCGCAATTCCGAAGTCAACGTTTCGTAAGCTTCTTGCTGCTCAGGATTGGCAAACTGCCGGTATTCGACACCGGCACAGGCTATGCCGGACAGTAACACCAGAAAAACGATAGATAAATGCTTCATTAATTTTCGGCTTGTAACTTGGCGATCAAAGGTAGGAATACTTGCTGCACATCTTCAGGCGTAACGGGACCGGTATGCTTGTAGCGGACCACGCCCTGCTTGTCGACGACGAAGGTTTCCGGCACCCCGTAAACGCCCCAGTCGATGCCGATGCGGCCATCCTGATCCAGGATGCTGACATCGTAAGGATTGCCCAATTGCGCCAGCCAGCCTAAGGCGGCCTCAGGCGCGTCCTTGTAATTTAGGCCGACGATAATGGCGGCTTTTTGCTGAGCCAATTGGTTCAATATCGGATGCTCGGAGCGGCACGAAGCACACCAAGACGCCCAGACATTAAACAGCCAGACTTTGCCTTTTAAATCGGTTTGGGATAATTTTTCTGTCGGATCTTGAAGCTTGGGCGCGGAAAACGCCGGGGCCGGTTTGTTAATCAGCGGCGATGGAATCTCGCCGGGATGAAGGTTCAATCCCAATGCCAGAAATACCGCAAGGACGACGAATAATATTAAAGGCAGAAGGTACTTAAGCATCAACCGTCACCTCGCGCGCCTAAATTCTTGCCGGGCAATGGCGTTTTATATCGTCTATCACAGGCAGCGATGAAACCGCCCGCCGCCATGAACAGCGCCCCCAGCCAAATCCAGCGGATGAACGATTTGTAATAAATCCTAAGGCTCCATGCGCCCTTGTCGCCCAGCGGTTCGCCTATCGCAACAAACAAATCCCTGAACAATCCGGCATCGATAGCCGCTTCGGTCATCGGCATTTTTTGCACCTGATAAACCCGCTTTTGCGGCTCCAGTTTAGCAACCTGCTTGCCTTCGTAACTGACCGTTACAAAAGCCTGTTCGGCTACATAGTTAGGCCCCTGGGTTTGTTTGACGCCGTGGAATTCAAAGATATAACCGGACATATCCAGCTTGTCGTCAGGCGCCATGCGCACATCTTTTTCAACGCTGTAAACCGAGGTCAGGGTAATGCCGATCACAAAGACGGCGATGCCCAGATGCGCCACGGTCATGCCGTAAAAACCGGCCGGTACGGTTTGCAGCCGTTGCCAGGAAAACCCTTGCGGTCCCATGCGGTCAATAAAAGACATCGCGGTAATCGCAACCGTCCACAACGCCAGCGTCAAGCCCAAAACCGCGCCCCAGGAATAAAACGGCATGCCCAACGGGATCAGCAATCCGCCGGCAACACAGGCCAAAACGACCCAGCGCACCTGTAAGGCAATCACGTTAATATTGTCTCTTTTCCAGCGCAACAGCATGCCCAAGCCCACGGCAATCGCCAGCGGCGCCATTAACGGAATGAACACGGCATTAAAATACGGAGGGCCGACCGAAATCTTGCCCAATCCCAAGGCATCAATCACCAGCGGATACAAGGTGCCCAGCAAAATACTGGAAGCCGTTACCACCAGCAGCACATTGTTCAGTAATATTGCCGACTCTTTTGAAACCAGTTCAAAAGTCGCGCTGCTTTTGACGTAAGGCGCTCTTATCGCATACAGCAGTAACGAACCGCCCACCACAATCGCCAAAAATACCAGAATGAACAAGCCCCTTGCAGGATCGCTGGCAAACGCATGTACCGAGGTTAAAACGCCGGAACGTACCAAAAACGTACCCAGCAGGCTTAACGAAAAAGCAAAAATCGCCAGCAATACCGTCCATGTTTTAAATGCGCCGCGTTTTTCAGTGGCCGCCAAGGAATGAATCAACGCGGTGCCGACCAGCCAGGGCATGAATGAGGCGTTTTCAACCGGGTCCCAAAACCACCAGCCGCCCCAACCTAATTCGTAATAAGCCCACCAGCTGCCTAAGGCAATGCCGATGGTTAAAAACATCCAGGCGATATTGGTCCAAGGTCTCGACCAGCGCGCCCAAGCCGCATCCAACCGGCCTTCGAGTAACGCGGCAATGGCGAAAGCGAACGCAACGGAAAAACCGACATAACCCATATAAAGCATCGGCGGATGTATCGCCAAGCCCGGGTCCTGTAACAAGGGATTTAAGTCGCGTCCTTCCAGCGGCGCAGGGAACAGTCGCTCAAACGGATTGGAGGTCAGCAATAAAAACAGGATAAAACCGATGGAGACCAGCCCCATCACGCCTAAAACGCGGGCGACAGTCGCATCGGGAATAGCGCGGCTGAACATCGCAACCAAGCCTGTCCAGCAGGATAGCACCAACGCCCAAAGCAATAACGAGCCTTCATGCGCGCCCCAGACGCCGGAAACCAGATACAAAACCGGCAATGCGGTATTTGAATTAGTCGCAATGTATTTGACCGAAAAATCATGGGTCAAAAACCCATAAGTCAGACAGCCATAGGAAGCGACCATGAAGAACAGTTGCCCAAATGCGGCGGGTCTTGCCACCGCGACCCAGCCGGATATGGATCTGGAAGCGCCAAAAATGGGCAATATCCCCAAAATAACCGCCATGCATAAGGCCAGAATCAGTGAAAAATGTCCCAACTCTGCAATCATGATTTTTGGCCTGCAACAACTGGCTCTGGTTTATTTTTTAAGCTGTCTTTTACTTCCGGCGGCATGTAATTTTCATCATGCTTGGCCAGCACTTCTTCGGCGATAAACACGCCCTGTGCATTTAACCGGCCGTGGGCAACGATACCCTGTCCTTCCCTGAACAAATCCGGCAGGATGCCCGTGTATTCGACGGTTACATCTTTACTGAAATCGGTCAGTTTAAAGCGCACCATCAGTCCGTCATTCGGCCGCTCCACTGAGCCTTTAATGACCATGCCGCCCAAACGAAACAAGGCGTCTTTGGGCGCTTTGCCTTCGACGACATCGGTGGTCGAAAAAAAATACATCAAATTTTCATTAAAGGATTTAAGCGCGAATCCGGTGGCTAAACCGGCTCCGATGACCATCAGGCCGATAAGCATTAAACGCTGTTTTCTGGCTGGTTTCATGATTTACTGCCGTTTCTGTTTGAGCGTCAGGGAACGTAAAAGCTGCCTGCGTTGCACCACCGGAATAATAATATTGGCGAGTAGCACGATTAAGGTCAGGCCGTAAGAGGTCCAGACATAAAAGGCGTAGCCGCCCATTGCGAAAAATTCCTGCATTGTCATTATTGAGACTCCGAAATCATGTTCTTCACCCATTGCGCATTACGTTCGCGCAACAGCAACTCGGTGCGCGAACGCTGCAACATCGCAATCAGGTAATAAAACTTGAACGCTATCGCCATCAACAACAGCGGTATTAACATGCTGACATGAATGGACGGCTTATCCATTTTTGTTACCGTCGGGCCTTGATGCAAGGTATTCCACCACTCGACCGAGTAATGGATAATCGGAATATTGACCACGCCGACCAAGGCCAAAATAGCCACGGCTCTGGACGCAGTGCGCTTGTCATCTATTGCGCCGTACAATCCGATAACGCCAAGATACAAGAACAACAATATCAATTCGGACGTTAGCCGCGCATCCCAGACCCACCAGGTTCCCCACATCGGCTTGCCCCATAAGGAACCGGTCACCAGCGCGATAAAGGTAAAGCTTGCGCCAACCGGCGCGCTGCTGATCGCGACAATCTCCGCCAGCTTGATACGCCAAACCAGTCCTATTCCACCGGCAACCGCCATGACCATATAAATGAATAACGACATCCAGGCGCTGGGCACATGAATATAGATAATGCGATAGCTGTCGCCCTGCTGGTAATCCGCAGGTGCCAAATACAATCCGCCGTAAAGACCTGCGGCGGTTAGCAGCAGGAAAATAACCACCAGCCACGGCATTAATCGTTCGGTGAACGCGTAAAAATGCGGCGGCGATGCCATACGGTGAAAGAAGCGGACTACGGGATCAGGAATTAAAAACATAGTAAATCAGGCGAAAGGTACAAGGAAAGTCTGTTTTCAGGCTTTGCAGTATGAAGGAATCCAGCTGCGTTCAATCATATAATCAGGCAATTCATTAAAATCAAAAGCGACGCCGTCTTTAATCATCCGCTCAACATCAAACAATTGCCCGACTTCGGGAATATCATTAAAAAACATCGTGTAAAAAGGCTTTACTAACCATTTTGAAACTTTGATGCCTATCGGCCCGACAAAATTTCTCCGCTGTCCGACATGCGCCACTTCATCAATGGTAATTTCATCCAGCAATTCTTTTAAACGGTCTCGCACTTCCGGCTCATCAGCCAGCACATCATCAAACAGGCGATGTAAGTGACAATAGAAAGTCACGCCCATCAGTTCGGTGACGAACGCCGGTGTGTCCATTAAAAAGCCGGGTAATTTGGGGAACTGCTCGTAAATTTTTTCTTTGATCGGACCTAAAGGCACCCATTCCACTTTATCCAGTCCGCAAGTGCGGAGCATTTCATCAAACAGGCGTACATGGCAAAATTCTTCAGCCAAATGCACGCGACTGATTTTATCTTCTACAGTATGTGAATTCGCCATATCCGGCACTGCATCCCAAGCGCCTTTAATGCCCACCCATTCATGCCGGGCAAACTTGTAAATGCCGGTCAACATCAGCGTCATGCGATCCAGCGACTTAGGGTCGTCTTGCATCTCAACATAATTGCGATAAAAAGCCTCAGGATCGGCCAGCGGCCGGCGCAATTTAACCGGGTTATCTTGAAAATGTTTTAGCCGCTCCCTTTTCTTGGCTAAATTCTTCTCGTCTTCCAACAATTCTCCACCATGGTGTTGGGTAAACTCCCAGTAATCGTCGAAATTTTCTTTTCTTTGTTGCGGAGTAGCGGGTGCAAAAACGGACAAATATTTAGCGGATGCCATCATCATTTCTTCCAAAGTCGATAATATGACCGATTATTCTACGAGATATTATCAATTAATACTCATTTTTAATGCTGCCGCCACCGGCAACGGCGCCAGCACTAAAGCCATCAATAAAATGGCAATCAAAATATTAATCTGCGCATCGACGGGTAGTCCACCGCCGGCCATTTGTACGGCATTGCCGGCAAAAATCAACACCGGAACATATAACGGTAACACCAGCAGCGACAAAATCATGCCGCCCCGACGCAGCCCCACGGTCAGCGCCACACCGATAGCGCCTATCAGGCTTAATACCGGCGTTCCCAGCAACAAGGTTAGTAACAGGACGCCCAGAGCATGATTGGGCATGCCTAAAAAAACCGCCAGCAGCGGAGCGACAATCAACAGCGGCAAACCTGTCACTAACCAGTGAGCGACAATTTTAGCTAACACCAATACCGAGGTCGGATGAGGGCTTAATAAAATCTGTTCCAGCGAACCATCGTCAAAATCCGAACGAAATAAGCTGTCCAGCGACAGCATCGCCGCCAGCAACGCGGAAACCCAGATAATGCCAGGCGCAATGGCCTGCAATAAATGCGGTTGCGCGCCGATACCCAACGGGAACAAGGTTATCACCAGAATAAAAAACAGCAGTGGATTGGCTATTTCCGAGCGGCGTCGTAAAGCCAAAACCAGGTCGCGCCGAATAACGGCAAAGAATGCACGGGATAAAGACATCAGGATAAATTAGTATGCCGGACATCGACACCATGCAGGTCTATGTCATGATGCGAGGTAAGAACAATCATTCCGCCGTTAGCGCAATGTTCGATCATTAAGGTTTCAATGAGGGCGATGCCCTGCTTGTCCAATGAGGTGAAAGGCTCATCCAGAATCCACAAGACATTTTCGGTAATCAGCAATCTTGCCAGGGACAGTCGTCTTTTCTGGCCTGCCGATAAAGCCTGAACCAGAACATCGTCATAGCCTGCCAAATGGACCTTGGCTAAAGCCGCGTGAATGGAATACTGTCCGGGGCTACTCAAGGCCAGCGACATTTTTAAGTTTTCCAGTACTGTCAGTTCTTTTTTAATGCCATCCAAGTGACCGACATAAGCCATCTGGGCATAAAACAGGCTGTCTTTTACCGTGTCCCCGCACCAGTAAATCGCGCCTGAATCAGGCTCCCGGAATCCACACAAAATGCGTAATAACGACGTCTTTCCGCTGCCGTTTTTGCCTTCCAGCAATAAAACCTGCCCTGAAACCAGTTCAAACGCCAGTTCTTCAAATAGAACCCGGTCGTCGCGAATACAGCTTAAACCCGCGCCTTTAAAAGTGCATGTTGATTTTGCTTGCATTGTTTATTTAAGAGACGAGCAAGCGTTGCCGTAAAGTTTCATAAAGCAGCACGCCGGTTGCAACCGACAGATTAAGGCTTTCTACCCGGCCCAGCATCGGCAGCTTGACCAACACATCGCATTGCTCTTTGGTCAAGCGTCTTAAGCCTTTGCCCTCAGCGCCCACGACCAACGCCAGCGGTACCGTAAAATCGGTTTGATAAGCAGTTTGCGTGGCTTCCCCGGCCGCTCCCATAACCCAAATACCTTGCTCCTTGAGCCAACGCAAGGTTCTGGACAAATTGGTCACTTGATAAACCGGCACCGTTTCTGCGGCCCCGCTTGCCACTTTACAGACCGTCGGAGTAATCCCGGTGGCGTTGTCTTTGGTAATAATCACGCCATGCGCGCCGGCAGCATCGGCGGTTCTAAGACAGGCACCAAAATTATGCGGATCCTGGACATTATCCAACACCAAGAATAAAGGCGTCCCCGACAGCGTTAAGACTGCATCCTTTAAGTCGCTTTCCGATAACTCGGCAGGCATTTCCACTTCGATGACGATGCCTTGATGACTATTGCCTTCCGCAAAACGATCCAGTTTTTTCCGATCGGTTTTTTCCGGTTCGATGCCTAGGTCGAGCAAGCTATCAATTGCCTGCATCAAACGTTTATCCTGTCGTTGTGCGTCTACCCAGGCTTTGCTGATTCTTTTCGGCGAGTAATCGAGTGCGGCTTGTACCGAGTGCAAGCCGCAGAGTTTGGTAAGTTTCATTGTCATTACAGAAGCAATCTCAATGGATCAGGTATTGACTTATCGCTGAGCACATCACTAAGCGCTAATTCTTTATTTAAAAACCAGTACGATCTATAGGATTTAAAATAGCTATTGTGTGAATAAGTTGATTTGCTTTGCGCCTTTTCTTCTTTCTCAAGCTCTATACCTTTGGGAATAGCTTTATAAACAGCTAGATAGCAATTCTCCATCAGTTCTTTATCAAACCCGCCTGATTTTTTCATTAACTTATAAATACCATAGGCCATCAGTTCGTCGGCAAACAGAACAAAATCCGAGTCATGCTTTTGAGTCTGGCGTTGCGCCACAACAAACTCATAAATCCAAAATGTTTCAAGAAGTTGTCGGTATACAGGGGAGTCTTTGTTGCCATTAAATAAAGGATATAAGTTGTTGTTCTTATTTGTTGTGGCATCAAAAAGTTCTTCCAACACCTTAGATTTCGCACTTTTTGCCCGTCCTGGCTGTTCATAAAAAGTGGCATACCAAAACTTGAGCACAGTTTCGCTATGGACTGATTTCTGCAAAGAAATGCTCAGCTTATTTTCAAACGTTTCACCACGTTTGCTTAAATAACCAATGCCTGCGTTAGCAAATATTTCTTTGGTGTAATCATTAAAACGGCGGGTACTGATTTTATCACGGTAATTAATCGGCGACTGGGTATTAGTCGCTTCGGTAATTTTGTCTATCAGTTCATGGTCAGTTGTTTCGTAAAGCCTGACCACCACGTAAACATCTTCTAATTTGCTGCTGTCTTGTTGATAAATTTCATAAATAACATGCGTGGTTTGCAAGCCATTGACGATGACCGGATTAACCACTTCAAGCGGATAAAATCCCGCCTGCATTTCTTTAGGGATTTTTACGCGCTCGGCAATAATGGTGATGCCATTATTTAAAAAAGGAAAATATTCTGCATCATCGCCTAATAGCGTATCGCGTATGTTTTTATTGGCTTTGTTATAGCGTAAAAATCCCCGGATATTATCGCTAAATATCGTATCAATATGCTTGTTTGTGCGTTGTTCGAGATCTAATAGCTTGCAAAGCTCCAGAGCAGGCAATCGAAAATTTACGGCTTTGACATTTTGAATGGAAAATGAAATTAACGCTTGGGGATCGCTACGCAGAGAAATATTTGATTTTTCCGCCATGAAACTGAAGCTAACAGGCTTACGCTTTTTTCTTTCAGCAACCAGACTATCAATTTGTTCGTACAGATCCTGGCTATCAAAAATTTGCAGATTATCGGTATTTTCAACATGACGATCAATTCGAGGTTTTTTGTCTCCGGCTTTTTCACCATTAAAAACAAAATACAAACGCGTTTCAACGACCCGACCTGAACTAACTAACGTTTGATAAGTTTGCAAGGCTGAACTGACTTTCTCGTTTAAAGGCAAATTTAACGAATTACCGTAGACAAATACAGTGCGAAAGTCATTAACGAATTTGGCTAATTCATTGTCCCCAACAGAATCAGATGATTTTATCTGAAATACATGCAAGGTATTTTCATCTTCGTCTTCTTCCAGATAAATCCCGTCAAACCCACCATCATTACTTCCGCTACCTTTTACAAGCGTAGACGCATGGGCATATACTTCATCGAAACTCAAATCCAAAATGGCCGCTATCGCCAGAATTTCAAATGCAAATGGCTTTTGCAAACTGAATTTTTCGGCAATTCGATCAATATAGCCCCTAAAAAAAAGTTCTTTATTCATGACTTCTTACGACGTCTCTTTTTAGGCTTATCCCTAGCAACTTGTTTTTGTGCCAGCTCAAAGTCAATCTTCTTTTCGTCCAGATCGACACGTGCGACTTTGACATTGACGCTGTCGCCCAACCGGTAATTAATGCCGGTACGCTCGCCTCTTAACTGATGACTGGTGGCATCAAAATGAAAATAATCCTGCGCCAGATTACTGATGTGGACCAAGCCTTCAACATAGATTTCGGCCAGCTCGACAAAAAAGCCAAACGAAGTAACTGCTGAAATAATGCCGGGGAATTCTTCACCGACCTTATCCATCATGTATTCGCATTTAAGCCAACTTACGACGTCCCGCGTAGCATCATCGGCACGTCGCTCATGAGCGGAGCATTGCTCGCCCAACACAACCATGTCGGGAACCCCGTAAAAAAAGCTTTCCACCGGCTTGTCCTGCAAACAATGCCTGATCGCACGATGCACCAGCAAATCGGGATAACGGCGGATAGGCGAGGTAAAATGCGCGTAAGCTTCCAACGCCAAACCGAAATGGCCTTTTAACTCCGGACTGTAGACAGCCTGCGACATCGAACGCAACAATACGGTTTGAATCAAATGTGCATCAGGCCGGTCTTTAATTGATTCGATCAGCTGCATATAATCCAGCGGCGTCGGTTTAGCGCCTCCGCCCAAGCTCAAGCCCAGCTCGCCAAGGAAGGTTTTCAAGTTAAGCAGTTTGTCTGCGCTAGGGCCGTCGTGTATCCGCAACAACTTGGGCATTTTTTTATTATTTAAAAAGCGCGCCGCCGCCATGTTCGCGGTAATCATGAACTCTTCAATCAATTTGTGCGCATCGTTACGCACTACCGGCACTATCTTTTCAATTTTACGTTCCGTACCAAAAACAATTCGGGTTTCCTGAGTGTCAAAATCCATCGCGCCGCGCTGTTCACGACTCACCCGCATAACTTTATAAAGCGCATAGAGCTCCTGCAAATGAGGCATCAACGCTTTATATTTTTCTGTAAGCGCCCAATCGCCATCGACAAGCATTTTTGCAACTTCAGTGTACGTTAGTCTCGCATGAGAACTCATCACCGCGTCAAAAAAACGCGACCGCGTGACGTGGCCTTGGTCGTTGATAAGTAACTCGCAAACCATGCATAATCGATCTACATGAGGATTAAGCGAACATAGGCCATTGGATAAAATTTCCGGCAACATCGGTATGACCCGTTCCGGAAAATATACAGAGGTGCTGCGTTTTTGCGCTTCTTTATCCAATTCCGAATTAATCTGCACGTAATGCGAAACGTCGGCAATCGCAACCAACAGTTTCCAGCCTTTTGGTGTTTTTTGGCAATAAACGGCATCGTCAAAATCGCGAGCATCTTCGCCATCAATGGTGACTAAAGGCGTTTTCCGTAAATCGACCCGCCCCTCTTTTGCCGACTCAGGCACTTCTGCTTTTAACTGTTTAATTTCTTCCAGTAACTCAGCAGGCCATTGATTAGGCAGTTCATGTGAACGAATCGCCATTTCGATTTCCATTCCCGGCGCCATATGTTCGCCCATGACTTCGACAACCCGGCCAATAGGCTGCCGAAGCTTAGTCGGTTGCTCGACAATTTCCGCAACAACAATCTGTCCTTGTTTGGCTGTGCCGACACCGCCTTTTTGAAGCAGGATAGTTTGAGCTATATTTTTATTATCCGGCACCACATAGGTAAAACCGTCTTCCTTATAAAGCCGTCCGACAACATGGTGAGTATTTCTCTGTAGAATTTCAACGACAGCCCCTTCCCTGCGACCTTTTTTATCAACTCCGGCAATACGCACCAGCGCCCGGTCATTGTGCAGCAACGGATTCATTTCCCGGGGCGATAAAAACAGGTCATCAGATCCATCATCAGGCTTAAGAAAACCGAAGCCGTCCGCATGACCGATAATACGCCCGGCAATTAAATCTTCGTTATTAACCAGACAATATTTCTTGCCCCGATTAAACAGTAATTGTCCATCCCTTTCCATTGCCCGTAAACGGCGGCGTAAAGCCTCCAGTTGGTCTTCGCTGTCAAGAGAAAACGCCTCGGCAATTTCTTCACGGCGCAGCGGCTTTCCAGCATGTTCGATAAATTGGAGAATTAATTCGCGGCTGGGAATAGGGTTCTCATATTTCTCAGCTTCACGCTGAGCATATGGATCTTTTGTTGAACTAAAATCAACGTCTTTTTTAGACTTCAATGTCATTTAAATAATCAAATTAAGGGAAGATGGATACAATAAGCATATCTTATATATAAGCTTAGTATATCGATTAGAATTGAAAGAGAAAAGTTTTTGGGTCTTATGTAAAAAACTATTCCCCTATTCACTCAATGCTAACTTCATTGCGTTTAACTCGAAAGCATTTAAGTTCAGGTAAAAACCTCACACTTAATTGACAAACACAAAGAGGATAGGTATAGTTCGCGCTCACTTTAGCTTTTACAGCTAACCTCTGCCGAGGTGGTGAAATTGGTAGACACGCCAGCTTCAGGTGCTGGTGGGGGCAACCCCGTGGAGGTTCAAGTCCTCTCCTCGGCACCATCAGATTATATCCCTTTCTTATTGGCTTTGCCCTCTTCTTAACAAAAAGAGGAAAGCAAATTTCTCTGCATTACACACAAGATACCGAACAGAAGAGAAACCCCCTTCCCCTAATGCCTTATTAAGCGCCGCCAGCCTATATATAACAACAAGGCATCCGCATTAAAATTTATCGGAAAAAAGCATATTAGCCGGAAAATAACCATCTCAAACAGCCTGGACATGCGGCGTTTTCAGGAAGACTTAGCCTTGAAAGCCCCTTTAAAAGCAGATTCAAGACCTAACGTTGGATGGAAGCTTACTTAAAAGGGCAACCATTGATTTAAACCCCAACAAGCGCTCCATGCGGATAAAGCATGCTTTCCTTGTGGGACATACGAGTCAAGGAAAGACTATCTTCAATTTTTGAGCAACTACTCTGAACAATGGGCAGCACTGTATCGCTCACTATTAAAATACTAACATATCAATAATATAGCTCATAAAAACTGACAACCTGCATCTTCAAAAACTGCACACGTTAATCTTCCTGATGCATATGCCCCCGTATCCATACCGATACGATTATGACGCATTTCCGGCTCATCGGTAACAGAGTGCCCATGCACAATCACTCTACCGTGAAACACATCGCTATTTAAAAATTCTTCACGAATCCACAACATGTCTTCGGGACGCTGACGCTTCAACTTAACTTTAGGCTTAACGCCAGCATGAACGAAAAAATATCCCCCTATTTCGTAATTAAGGACTAGCTGATCAAAAAAACCTAGATGCGTCGCAGGCAATTTTTCTCTGAATTCAATCCTTAATCGCTCCAAATCTTTTGAAGTAGGTATGCCCTGAACCCTTACATCATAACTAAGCAGAGTCGATAAGCCACCAAACCTGAACCAGTCATGGGCAATCGAGGGCTCTTTACTCCTTAAAAACTGCAACAACACTTGTTCATGATTGCCCAATAAAAACATTTTTTCAAAATCAGAGAAACTGTTCCCCAACAAACAATCAATAACCTGTTTAGAATGCATGCCTCGATCAACGTAATCACCCAGATAAACCAGTATCTTGATGCCGTTAAAATTCAACGCATCATTCGCAATTTTTTGATGCGCCTCCTCCAATAAATCTAAACGCCCATGAATATCACCAATGCAATAAAGCCTGTGATTTTTTGGCAAGCCAATCGGTAAAGGCTCACTTTGCTTAGAATTAAGGATTTTTTTGAATAAAGATTTCAAGATCAAGAGAAAAATTTTTCCAATCATCGGGAGAGTAGGCTAACGCTTTTTCGACAAACGGTTTACTCTGAGGGTGCAATGCGACAAATTCGACTAGCTTTGCGGTATGAAAAATCCATGCAACAGGTATTTGCTTTTGCCATAGCCCCTGCATTTCTTCATTGAATTCATTATAGTAATCAAAGCTAAATGCTAGACGCGACATTAACAGCTCAGGTTCGACGCGACCAGCGTAAAAAGATAAACGCAACGCGTTAATAATCTCTGCTGACGGCCGCTTAAGCATTTTATCAACTGCCGCCAATCGAAACCACGCATATGGATCAACTGGAGATAATTTTAATCCCTGAATAATCGATATATGCGCTTGTTTAAGCAACTCTTGTCTTTTTTCAAGCGGCTGCGACGTCGATGTATTTAACAGTGATAAATAAAACAACGCCTGTGCTTGCCAATATTCGGCATTGTCATACCAAGCTAAAGCTTGGCTTAAGTGAGAGATACTTTTTTCATAAATTTCCGGAGAAAAATTTTTATCAGTTTGTTTAAGCGCAGATTCCGGATAAAGGGCATATAAACTTGCTATAAACCGAGGAACAGCCAACATTAATAATCCGCAACAAACAACCACACCAAAACCGGCAGCAATCCGCTCACCTCGCAATGTGCTGGCTTTTTGCATCGGCATCTTTAACTCGTATAATATTGATTATAACGGCCATAATGATAATAATAACCGGAATCCCCATACCCATAACGGCCATATTGTTGCAAATTAACTTTCTGCAAGACGATTCCAGCAATATTAGAATGACCATCTTTACTTAACAAATGCAACGCACTATGTACCACTTTTTTCGGTGTTGAGTCCCAATTTAATACAAAAATAGTTTTATCAACCAATCCACTTAATATTCTAGTGTCAGGGACCGCCATAATGGGCGCAGAGTCCAAAACAACCAAATCAAACTGCTCACGCAAATCATCAACAATCGATTTCATTCTTAGAGAAGCAAATAAATCAACTGGATTAACATAGGCAGATTTGCCTCGGGTTAAAATTTTCATACCCGTCTCAGGATCATTAACCAGCACTTCATTTAGCGATAAATCGTGATTCATCAATAAATCCGTTAACCCTAGCGTACTCTCTTTAAGGTTAAATGTTTTAGCAATAGTCGGACGACGTAAATCCGTGTCAACCAAGACCACGCGCTGCCCTGCGCTGGCTGAATGCCGGGCTATCAAGGAGGAGAGGGTACTCTTACCTTCGCTTGGCACCGAGGATGTCACCAATAGCGACTTAACCTGGGCGTCCGGGTTAAGTAAACTGAGTGAAATACGTAACGTATTTACGGCCTCAGCTAAAGCTGAGTGTGGTTTATCCAATAAATATTGATGCGGGGCGACAGTCATATCCATTACTTTAGGCACAATACCCAGCGTGGACATATTAAATAACGCCTGAATTTGTTCGGGCGAACGAACCCCCGGATTGAGCATTTCAAGGACAAATACCAAGAATACCGCAAAGAATATCGACCCTATCACACTAATCGCAAGCAGCATATTTTTCTTTGGGAATGAAGCCATCAACGGAATTTCCGCAAACGATATTACCCTCGCATCCGCCTGGGCAATCCCTTGAGTCGAAGCCGTTTCTTTAAAACGCCCTAAAAAGGTTTCGAATAGCGCCTTATTGGCGGTCGCCTCACGTTCCAGAGCGTGCAATTGCACTTCCGCCTGATTGCTGCCGCTGGTTTTGGACTCCATTTGCCTTAAACTGCCTGACAACGACCCCTCCCGCGCACGCGCAACTTCCATACTGTTGCGCAAACCAGCCGCAATTTTTTTAACTTCCGAACGCACTTTTGCCTGAATATCTTCCAATTCAGCCTGCATTTGAATCATACGCGGATGCCGCGGGCCAAACTCCACCAGCATTTCCGAATACTTGCGCTGCACTTCCGACTCTTGTTGACGCAAACTTGATATTAAAGCCGAATTTAACACTTCAGCAACGCTGTCAATATCGCGCCCACTTCGGGCAATAGCTTCTACTTGTTGATATTTAGCTTCAGCTTCCGCTCTTTGTGCGCGAGTAATAATTAGCTGACTATTGACTTCTGACATTTGTTGCTGTGAAAGCCCCACTTCTTTGCTCACTTCCAGCAATTCATGGGTTTTGCGGTACTGCTCTACGGCGCGCTCTGAAGTCTCAACCTTTTGTTTTAATTCGCCAAGCTGGTCATTTAACCAATCGGTAGCTTTTTTAGTGGCATCAAACTTAGCCTGTAATTGCCCAACAATATATTTATCTGCAATTTCATTGACGATTTTAGCCGCTAATTTAGGGTCTTCGGATTCAAACGCCACATTAATCACCTGCGAACGTTTAACCTGCGAGACTGTCAGCTTGCGAAGAAAAGTGTCGGTTAACCGCGTTAAATGAGCCTCTTCTTTTTCTTCAGCAGTGTGACTATCAATTTCAACTAGCCCTATCGCTTCTTGCCAAGCTTCAGGCAAGATATTTTTGATGCTAAACTGTGCTAAAAACCCAGGCTTTCTAAGATCAGGGTTAAATTCTTCATATTGCTCTAAATGTAAAATATCAATAATTTTACGAGCCAACTCACGCGATTTAAGCACCTCCATCTCGCCAATAACCGCGGCATCACCATTCAAGTTACCGGTCATAACCTCTTCAATATCTACAACCTTAGCAGCATTGATACCAATCAGTAATTGTGTAGTCGCGGTATAACGAGGCACCAACTGAAAAATAATTAATACCGCCAAAATACTGAGCGAAAACGTCACACTCATCAACAAACGCTTTCTCAGCCAAAGGGTATGCAGAATATCACTCAGTGAAATTTCTGCATTGTCATTTTGCAGCGATTCGCTGGCCATCAAAGATTGTTCTTTTGAATCGTACACGGATTTCTCGATAGTGTTTAAAAATGGAGGTATTCTAGAATTTGAAAGCACAAGCCGGAATATTCGCACCAATAGTCGGATTACAACTATCGCTTAATATAATATCCAATACTGCTTACAAGATTGAGATATGCTAGTCATATGTGTAGTTAAATTTTTAATCATCTACATTCATTTCCGATCAAAAACTATAGAGCAGACACTAAACTAAGATCGTTAATAATATCCATCCTCTTTGGGAAAAGGAGTAGAAGGGTTTTAAAAAACTGTTTAGTGCATTTTTCGCACACACTATGTCGTAACTAAAAAAACCGTTCTTTCACGTGAATCACATCCCCCGGCAACACCCTTTCATCCATCTTGAGCGTAAGCTCTCGTTTCTGAGGATCGTTCATACGAATAACCACGACATGGTCTTCCTTAGCACGATAGGTGTAACCACCAGCTATGGCGACAGCATTAAGATAGGTCATGCCATCGACATAAGGATAAGACTTCGGTTGCTTAACTTCACCCAAAATATAAAAAGGACGATAATTCAGCACTTGCACGCTAACACGAGGATTAAGTAAATAATCAGGCATTAATTTATCAGCAATCCCTTGCTCCACCTGTTTTGCAGTTAGATCTTTAGCATTAACATCGCCAATCAACGGCAACGAGACCTGACCAACACCATTAATAGTGTAATCACCTGACAAATCTTTCTGATTGAACACCGTAATCTTCAATAAATCACCAGAACCCAGCCGATACTCCTGGCTGGCTACGGCATCTTTCTGCTGATTTTGCACATGTTGCTCATTGTTTTCTGCAGCGAATAAAGCCGCAGAGAACAATGCACCACAAAAAAACAGTTGCGAAAAAAACCTAATACGAAACTGACTCATTTTTTCTCACTGAAACATCAATAGTTGTAAAACGGCGACAGTCTATCACACGAATATATGGCGGATAGATTAGAACTGACCTCTTAAGTTAAGCATAACTTGATGTACTTCATAGTTGCTAAACACATAGTTAACATCTCGACTTTGATAATTATACGCCAAATCGGTAGATAAGTTTCTATTCAATAAATATTTAGCGGCGACATTACCCCCATAAACCTTATCATTACGATTTTCCAGATTTGGAGCAATAAAGCCTTGATAGTCATTATTGGTAAAACTACCACCTGCACTAAGAACAACATTGCGCATTAATTCGTGCTCGGCACCTAAACTTATGCCGCTCGCCAAAATACCTGCAACACCTTCTTGCGTAGTTTCCAAAATATCATGGCTAAACTTTCCGTTAACCGTGGTTAACGCTGTGGGCCGCCATTTCAAATTAACAAAACCATTAATCCCGGAAATATCCGGCAATCTGCTATCTACATAGCTACGCTGCAAATAACCGACAGACATGTCGCCAGTGACCAGATCAGTCAAATCAAATGCCAAACCACCCAAGGCATTGTATCCAGTAGAATTACGGTTATAGGCTATACCGGCACCACTAGATCTTGTCAAGGTGTCATAATCAGCTTCTTTGTAAACGAATTTTACAAAAGCCTCATATTCAGGCTGAATTTCATAACCCAACCGAATCGAAGGGGCATACTCCCAATGGTTCCGAGTAGACATAAGTAAGGGCGTATTCAACGAAGTGAGCACATCTTGATAATCATAGCGAATAGTGTCCAGCCCGCCCTTAACAGACACTCGGTTCAATTTGTGTGTATAGAACGCGTCAATAGCCTTAGTATCGTAAAAAGTCGGACTTAGACCATTAATCTGATCAGGCGAACCACGATCTTCATGCACACTGTTATAAGCAAAGCCTGTGTCTAAATGACTGTCGCGAACAACATCCAATCTGCCATCCAGGCGGGTAAACAAGTCCTCATAATTATTTTGATTACCCTGAGTAGCGTATTGCGTCAAATCGGAGTCGAATTTCAAATTAAGCGCGTGTCGATTCCAGTTAGAGCGCACATCCACGCCGGGCTTAAAATGGGCAACATAGCTATCGATCTCCGCGTTCGGCGCCGAAGTTTTATCGCGTTTATAGATATTGGAATCGTACTGGTTAGTCATATCCATTTTAGGCAAAACAGTAAAAGCACCTGTGCGTATGCCTTGCTGCGCATACTCACCGCTTTGACGCTCTTTAACCACTTCGACATCATCTTTAGCATCGTAAGCCCACGCGCTGCCACCACTGGCAACACTTAACATCGACACGATCAACAGGTTATTTTTCTTATTCATATGTTATATTTCCAAAATACAGACAAAAGGAGAGTCTTTTCAGCTATTACTAGCTGGCGCTAGCCGCTGCTTGTTGTGTTGATGTCTTAATATCAGTTATCAAAGAGTTGTCATTACTAATTTGCTGTACCTTGACAATAATCGCAGAGGCTAACAAACCCAATAAAGTTGCATTGCTGCTACCTGATGACTGCACAGCACTAACAGCGGCGGCAACTTTACAAGTAGTATTTGTGCCGCATGCAGAAATTTTATTTTCTAAATTGGTTGTTATGACATTTTGTGTAACAGAAATGCTATTAGTTGTCGACTCTGATGTAGATGTAGATGGCTGGGCAACAGGAGGAGGAGCCGCTGCTAACACTTGCGTAACAACCGCTTCAGTAATGGCCGTTGCCGCATCAGGCGCAGACCTGACTGCCGCATTTGTGATAGCACCCGCCTTAGAAGGCACGGCAGCAACAACTTCTTTAGCAATAGCGGACGCTGATTTGGGCACTTCCTTCACAACAGCTGTTACGATCGCCGCCGAATTTGCAGGCGACCCTTTAGCGGCTGCCGCAGCAATGGCTGACGCAAAAGCCGGTTGCGACTTGGCCACCGCTAACGCAATGCTTGCCGCCAAGGAGGGATTTGCCTTCGCCGCCGCTTGAACTAATGCGGCAACTTGCTCTTTGGTTTTACCTTTAGCAGCCTTTACGACATCACTTTCCACGGACGCACTCACAGAGAATGCCATACCCAGAAACATGACCAGGAGCATTACCCTGATTTTTTGAATTAATGTATTCATCGCTTTACCTTCTACTCTATATTGTTAAGTTATCTGTGACCATTAAAAAACGCCCTAAATGCGCGCTTCCTTATAAGCAATCATACTAATTTATTTTTTATTACTGTTGCGGATTATAGTTATTTTTTTCTCATTGTCTAGGGCAAACATCTAACACCAGAAAAACAGAGCCAAAAAACACTATAACATTGACTTTTTTGACCTCCCCCCCCAATGTCAACTCATATAAACAACCCATTGAACCATTTGCAATCTGGCATCACGCTTGAAATACCGCCACAAGCCCCCCCTTAGCCAAACTAGTAATCAGACAACAAAAATAGCGTTCTAAATGATTTTATTCACAAATAAATGCGATAAAAAAACGACTGAGTAACAAAATATTTACCCTTCCCCATCTACAGACCCATTCTAAATGATACTCGACAAATTTCGTATTAAATCACGCCCCATAAAAACTTTATTTGCTAGAGAACACATCAGTCGTTATGATAATCCCTATAAGGCCTGCCTCAACAGATACTTATAGGGGCTCTCAAGCCCCTTAGCGAAGGTAACTAGGGAACAAAAACAAAGCTGGCTAACTTATTTCCTGACACTATTTAGCGTCTAAGTTAGCAGTCAAGAAATTTAGCAGCTCCACCCACACTAACACCTATGTTCAAAAGCTAACTTGATTAGCTAGATGCTTCAGCTAGCACCGTCATTCCGGCATGGATGCCGGAATCCAGAGCCATGGATGGTAACTTGTTGATACCGCCGCATGATTTAGGCTCGGAGGATGCCGTCTGCTATAGCTTCACGTCCCTGCGCCTGGATTCCGGCTTCAGGCCGGAATGACGCACTCTTTGGAGCCAGCTGAAGCATCTGGCTAATCAGGAAAGCTAATACCTATGTTCAAAATTTTTTTATATGCAATACTCTTAGCACCCATTCCGTTTGGCACCAATCGTCCGTGGGCTTGGAGTTTATATGCAATACTACTGGCATTAACCGGCTTAATCGCTTGTGTTACGGCATTGTTAAATCGCACTGAAATGCGCATCAGCTTACAACCTGTCAAGTATCCATTCTACCTAGTCTGCGCACCAATTGTTTGGGGTTTACTGCAACACTCTAATCTTACACCGGATAGCTGGGCACATCCTTTCTGGCAATTAGCCAGCGAACAATTGCCAGGACATATTAAGACGCACATCAGTCTAACACCGCAAGAAACAATGACCGCATTAATGAAACTTTACAGTTATCTGTTAGTATTTTTCATCAGCTTACAATTTAATCGTAACCGTGAACATGCCGCACTCACTTTTAAAAGCATTGCTTATGCCGGATTAATTTACGCCATTTATGGCTTGATTATTTATTTAGGCCAGTACAACACCCTCCTATGGTTTGATGCATGGTCACCTATGGGTGCGGTGAACAGCACTTTTGTTAACCGTAATTCATACGCCACTTATGCCGGCTTAACATTACTAACCAGCTTTCCATTGCTGTTTGAAAAAATTCAGTCCAGTTTTCAATATGGCGTTAATAGCCACTATGGCAGACAGTACTTGTTTGAACATATACTTGTGCGCGGCTGGCTTCCTATGTTACTCATCATTATTATTACGACAGCGTTATTTTTGAGCCAGTCTCGCGGTGGTTTTTTGAGTACTGCACTGTCAGTATTAATGTTTTTTATCATCGTACTCCTGAGCCGTAAAATCAGAAACAATGCCGCAATTATGGTGCTGCTAACAGTCATTGCCGTAGCCTCTTGGGGAGTATTGAATCAGAGTGGTGATAAATTAATCGAGCGTCTTGATTCTACAGCACTCGAAAACGAAGAGCGTTTTTTAGTTTATGATGTTTTAGCGAAAGCCAATGATGAAAACCGCTGGCTAGGCGTTGGATATGGTAGCTTCCACAAAAGCTTCAAACTATATCGAGATGAAACAATTTCGGCCTATTTCGACATGGCACACAATACTTATTTGGAAAATATTTTTGAATTAGGCTTGCTGCAAGCCTCCGCCTTATTTGCAGCCATTTTTTGGACAGCTTTAATATGCCTTCGCGGCGTTTGGGTGCGGCGCAAACACTGGATTTACCCGGCCATTGGCTTTTCCGCAAGCTTGCTGGTAGGCGCGCATTCCTTGGTGGATTTCAGCCTGCAAATACCGGCAGTGGCTTTTACTTACGCCTTAATAATGGGTGCCGCCGTTGGACAAACCAAGCCAACTCGAAAAGAGTAAAAACCATGCATCTTGCATACGACCTCAGCATGATCACATAGAAAAATACTTACCATCCTACTTTATTAGCATCAAGTCATAGTACAATGATATACACCGTCTTGCCTTGGCATCTATCACTTTACTTAAAAACACGTCATACAAAAGCATGGACTGCCGCTACCAGTACTCATGAATATGATTAGGTCCTTGACTTCAGGACTCGGGCAATCCCTGCCGAAAGACATTTTCGTTAAACTGATAGGCGCTAAGACATACCACCACCACCAACACCAACACCAACACCAACACCAACAAATAAAACCCAAAACATTAAGCTATGCAACATTTAATTAAATATATTGGCGTATTTAGCGTTTCTTTGCTAACTGTTTTGATTTTCACCCCCCTCTTTATTAAATTTGCACCCAGGCTTGGACTTATAGATCATCCCAATAAGCGCTGCGTACATACCAACCCCACCCCATTGGCTGGAGGAACAATTGTTTTTCTAGGCTTTCATGTCGCTTGTTTTGCTTTATACCATTATCTTTGGACGCCATTTTCGGGACAATTAAATTTGAAATGGTGGCATGCGTTTCTGCTTGCCTCATCTTGCTTGCTCGGCGTAGGCTTAATTGATGATCGTTTTAATATATCCCCCATTATTAAATTAGCAGGTCAATCGTTCGCTGCGTTATTGTTGTATTTTTTATCCGGCTATCAGACTGACTTACTCGGCTTGAATTTTTTCTGGGGGATGATATTCGCGCTTCTTTGGAATCTTTCCATTATTAACGCCTTTAATTTAATCGATGGCTTAGATGGTTTATGCTCAGGACTAGCACTCATTTCCGGCATAGGTTTAGCCGTTGTTTTTATTTTTCGCGGCTCCCCAGGAGACGCTTTAATATGCTTAGCCCTAATCGGTAGTTGCTTAGGCTTTTTACATTATAATTTTTTTCCGGCAAAAATATTTCTAGGCGATACCGGCAGCATGTTTTTAGGTTTTTCGCTTGCCAGCATTAGCTTGCATGCTGGCGGCAAAGGGTCATTTTTGGTGTTAGTCGCAGCCCTCTTTTTTGTTGCCGGAGTACCAGTTATTGATACCTTACTCGCAATATGGAGGCGTTCTATTCGTAAAATACTGGAAAAAAATAACAATGAAATATCGATAAACGTAATGGGTGCGGATCGCGAACATTTACATCATCGCTTACTTGATTCAGGATTAAAACAAAGCCATGTAACTTATATTCTTTATACCGTTAATATCGTTATTGTTGCTCTAGGTATCATATATTTCGTTTACAGGGAGCTGGCAACAGGCATGCTTTTAATCATGCTGATTATCGCATCATACTTACTAGTTAGACATATCTTAAAAATTGAATTATGGGAAACCAGCAGGCTATTTTCCAGAAATTTTGAACACCCCATTTTTACCGACTTTAGCCTGGCCCTTTATCTGACATTTGATTTAACATGGATGGCTTGCATGGTATGGGTTTCCGGCACTATTGTCTTAAGCGGCGAGCAACCCTTTAGCTCATTCGCAGAATGGATCAAGATACTACCCTTTTGGCTTTTCCCAATATTTGTTTTAATGTTTGCATCTAACACATACTTTAAAGTATGGCGCAACAGCTCATTTAAAGATTACTTTTTTTTAATTCTGGCTATTATTATCGGCTCTTTATTTAGCTTAGCTTTTATTTTAATGAGCACTCCTAATGGAAATAACTTTATCACCGTGAATCAAATTTTATTATTTGATTTTTTCACCCTTTTAGGTATTTCAGGCATTAGGACTCTTTATCATTTGTTTCGTGAATGGTGTATCTATAATCCCAATCCAAATAATAACGCCCCCCCGAGACGCAACGTTTTAGTGTATGGCGCAGGCCAACATGGCGGCTTATATTTACGAAATCACTACCTGAATTATGCTGATCGACTTGGAGAGAGCTTTATTGCAGGGTTTATCGATGATAATCCTGCCCTCCAAGATAAATACACCTTTGGCTTACCGGTATTAGGTGGAATTACCGATCTTGAAAAGATTGTGCTAAAGCTCAATATAAATGAAATTATTTTAAGCACATCAATATCTAGCGAACATCTTTGTTTACTCAAGCAATTAACTATTAAGTTAAATATAACTTTACTTGAGTGGCGCGCCCATACTATCTCAATATAATTTCAAACCCTCTATTATTGCCTCTCTTGCATTGAACGATTTGAATATAGATTAACTCGGCTGGACATTTTCTTAAAAAGATTGACCCATTGTTAGCCAGTACAATACTTAGGGCGTCTCCAAGTATCCGCTTTTCCTTTTTCAATCACCTACTGCAATCCCGGATTCAAATCAACATCTTCGTAGAAATCCGCCAACGCACAATGAAGTCCAATGCTTGTGAATTCAACAACAGTGTCCGCTCCTTCAAAACTGAACAGCTCCCAACGTCTATTTTCATTAAGTCGAAACGCTTCGACAGAGTAAGCGTCTGGATCAATCAGCACATACTCCCGCAACGTAGGGAGTTCCCGGTAAACAGCAAACTTATCCCCACGATCATAGTCCCGAGTTGACGGTGACAAAACCTCAACGATAAAGAGAGGTGATTGTTTCATAGTCTTGTAGTTACGGTCTTCCTGATCACAAGTCACCATAACATCGGGGTAAAACCATGCTTTATCTTTGGCGTTAATTTTGACCCGCATATCTGCCATGTATGTACTACACCCTGTGCCACGAAGGAGAGTCTTGACCGAGGCAGCGACATTAAGACTGACTTTCACATGGGAATCCGTCGCTCCCGCCATATCGGTTATTGCGATGCCGTGCAAGAGATAAACAAAACCATTGAGGTATTCGTGTTTTTCGCCGGCTAACATTTCCCCAGCCAAATACTCTTCTTCAGTGATAAAAGTAGCTTCTGCAAGATGATGACGCATGGTTGCCTCCCCAGTTAAAAGTGATTTTCAGTGTAGCATGGCATATCCCCCAAAAAGAAGGTTGATAATACCACTTCAATAGATGCGCTAAAAAACAGCAAGTCGATTAATCTCGCCGCTCATTTGCTCCCATATAGAGCCCGTAGTTGATAAAACGACATTTGCTCCTTCTCCTCTTTATCGAGAGCGAGAGCGAGGGCGCGATACAAAACAATACTCTACAGACAAAATCCATCTTTGGGTATAATCACCCAAAAATCAAAGAGGATAGTATGACTGAACAGGATGATGAGCGTATGGTCAGCACGGAAACCTTAAACGACGATTACGACAGCCCGTGGAAAGCTGCCGTTGAGCATTATTTCCCCGAGTTTATGACGTTTTATTTTCCAGATGCCCATGCTGAGATCGATTGGTCCCAGGAGCATGTGTTTTTGGATCAGGAGCTACGGGCCGTCGTCCAGGATGCCGAGCTGGGTAAGCGCTTTGTTGATAAACTGGTCAGAGTGACCTTGCTGAATGGCGATGAAAACTGGATCTATATCCACATTGAAGTACAGGGAACCCGGCAGACTGAATTTGCCGAGCGAATGTTTGTTTACAACTATCGCCTTTATGATCGCTATCGCCGCCCTATTGCCAGTATGGCTGTCCTGGCAGATGAGCATGAGCAATGGAAACCGACTTCTTATGGATTTGAAACACTGGGATGTAAACATACCCTGGCATTTCCAGTCGCCAAACTGACCGATTATCACGACAAAGTCAATGAACTGCTGGCATCGGATAACGCTTTTGCATTGATTACGGCGGCACATATCCTGACCCAGCAAACCCGTAAGAAAAATCAGGCGCGCTTCGAAGCCAAACTACGCCTGGTAAGAATACTGTATCAGCGACATTGGAATAAACAACGAGTCATTGACTTATTTATTGTTGTAGATTGGTTAATGAAACTGCCAGAGTGGTTAGATCAACAAGTCTGGCATGAAATTGAAACGATTGAGGAGAGTGAAAAAATGCAATACATCACGAGCGTAGAAAGAATAGGCATTGCCAAAGGACGGGTAGAAGGACGACTGGAAGGACGACTGGAAGGACGACTGGAAGGACGACTGGAAGGCGAATCCAAGCTACTTAGAAAACAGCTAGAACGTCGCTTTGGCGCCTTACCTACATGGGCAACAGACAAGTTAAATAGCGCGGCGGAACAGGACTTAGAATCTTGGGGCGAGGCTGTTCTCATGGCGCCGACCCTGGATGCCGTTTTCGAGGATGACGCTACGCATTAATTATAGGCGTTTCATTTTCCTTTCAATACCAACCCCGACCGGAAAAATTTCAAATAAAGATCAAGTGTCAATCACACGCAGGACGATGTAGGCGGCAAGGAGGGAGACAGGCAAATACTGTTCCGAGTAATCTTGGCATACCTGGAGGATAACATAAATAAGGTATCTACTTTAAAAAGCAGGGTAAACTGTATGACATTATTTTTTACTATATTGATTATTATGTAATTTATTTTTCATGCAACAGGTTTTACCCTGAAATTTAAAGTAGATACTAAATAAGGGTAGCGTCCCCTTTATTCCCATAGGTATCTACACAAGTGCCAGCCCCTTCTCCCTTGAGGGAGAAGGTTGGGATGAGGGGGATATAAGTGGGTGTTTTTATTCTCCTCACCCCAACCCTCTCCAGCAGGAGAGGGAGCTGGATAGACCTATAACTCATTGTATTTATAATGCAAAAAGTTGTGTAGATACTTATGTTTTATTCCAGGGTAGCGTCCCCTTTATTCCCCTTTATTCAAGATCAGCACCTACAAACACTCAACCGCCTTTACATAACGATCAATAACAATTTGCTCATCAAATTGTTTCAAAACTTTCTCACGCCCGTTTAATCCCATTTGCAAGCGCTCGGATTCTGGCAGCAATAACATTTGCTCCATTTTCGTTTTAAGGTCGTCAGCATTTCGTGGCTCACATAAAAAACCATTCACGCCATCATCCACCACTTCACGACAACCTACTGCGTCCGTAGTAATAATAGGCTTACCTACACTCGCCGCCTCTAACAGCGAACGCGGCGTACCCTCGCGATAAGAAGGCAAAACCACGCAATCCGCTTGCCGCAAAAAATCCACGACCGAATCGCTTATACCCAAATAGTTAACGACACCTTCATTCACCCAAGCCTGCATTTCTTCGGAAGAAACCGCAGATGGATTTTTAGCATCCAAAAATCCCAACAGTTGGCATTCAATATGAGGATACCGGTTTTTTAAAACCCGCATCGCTGTAACCAACTCAATAACGCCCTTGTCTTTCAACATCCTGGCAACAAATAAAAATACAAACGTAGTTCGAGGAATGGAACTTGCTGCGGGCGTAAAACGATGCACATCAACGCCGGAACCGGGCAATAAATCCGTCAGTTCTGCTTTAACCAAGCCCCGATCAATAAAAAGCATTAAATCATCTTTATTTTGGAAAAAGACTTTAGCAGATTTTCTTAACGAGACAATATAAAGCCATTTAACAATTCTAGTGACCAGATTTTCCCTAATAAAAGCCGTTCCTAAGCCAGACACATTATTGATAATAGGCTTACCTAAAAAACCAGCGGCTAATGCGCCATAAATATTGCATTTTGGCGTATAAGACAATATACAACTTGGTTTTACTTGCAGAAAAAGCTGCACAAACCGAAAAATTAACAAGCTATCTTTGAGCGGATTAGTGCCTTTGTTATCCATAGGCAACGCAGTAAATTTAATACCATATGCCGCAAAACGATCAGAATAATTATCTGGCGGGGCAACTGCAACAACCTCATAGCCCAGGCCTTGCAGACGCAGGATTAGATTCAATCTAAAATTAAATAAATACCACGAGGTATTGGCAACAATGATGATTTTTTTGTTCAAGATTTTAGCGTAGTAAAGGATTGCGACTGAAACATCCTGCTAATTGAGTTAAAGTTATCACAGGGGCCTTAGTGTGGTAAACCCGGATAAAATTCCGAATTGAGAAGATCCTCATGAGCATAAGGATATTGGGCAGGAAAAGCCGATTCCTCCATGCCGGTTTCTTTAGCGGCTAGTAAAATGGCATCTTCATAAGCATCTGCGATAAACTCATCCAATCTTGCATGAAGACTGGGATTATCCTTTAACAGCCGTTGTAGCTGCCGCCGCTGTTCTTTAATCGTAAGTTGCCAACTCCGCCCCCGAAAAGAAGGTTGATAATTCCACTTTAGGATATGTGCTAATAAAACAGCAAGCCGATTAATCAATTCTCGACGCTCACTTGCCCCCATACTCTCTATCTCCAGAATTAGATTTTTAAAATCCACATCCGCCAGATTACCTGATTTAAGAAGATCAACCTGTTGCTGAGTCCAAGCATAAAAATCAAGATCATGCAGTAAAGAAGACATTGCCATAACGAAGCCCCGTAATGATAAAAGATTGCTCATTGTATCACCCGCCTTAAAATCAACATATCCGTCAGATGATACTTGCCGGCATGTCAATGTTTTTTATTGCTTGGGTAATTTTAAACTTGCTTGCTATGGTATCGGCCCCGTTGGAATACGGGACGTCAAAGCGTGGGGACGATATAATGCAACTACTGCTCTTCCAGCCATGCTTGAAACATCAGCACAGTCCACAACTGCGCCATCCAATTGCGCTGCCCACTCAAATGCTCAGCCCACACTCGCCGAATCGGTGCGGGATGAAAATAACCTTCACGTAGCAAGCGCCCCTCATCTAATAAATTTTCCGCCCAATCACGCAATGGGCCGCGCAGCCATTCGTGTAACGGTACAGCAAAACCCATTTTGGGGCGTTCAATTAGTTCGCGCGGCACATAGCGGTAAAGCACTTGCCGCAATAGCCACTTGGTTTGTCCAGCGCGCAATTTGTAGCTAAGCGGCAAACTCCATGCGAACTCCACGACCCGGTGGTCAAGAAACGGCACGCGTCCTTCCAACGAAACCCCCATCGCGGCACGATCCAACTTGACCAAAATATCATCCGGCAAGTAACTGATCATATCTAATGCCATCATTCGTTCCACTGCATCCAGCGCTTCCAATTTGAGATGCGACTTCATCAGATGCGTAATTGGTTCGTAGCCATCAACCACCCAGGCAGACGGATTGCTAAGCAGCGATACCATGCCCAGATACAACTCATCCACCGAGCGACTATGCAGCAAATCAGCTCCCTTGTGCAATTTATCACCGAACATGTTAAATTGCCCCGCACTGGGAATGAAATGAACCAATCTATCCCAAGCATTAGGCGACAAAGTTTTGATACTCCTAGCTGCCAATAAACGCAATGGTATCGGTACGCATGACAGTTTTCCCCATAGACCCTTCGTAAACAGGTAACGGTTGTAACCGCCAAAAAGCTCATCTCCCGCATCACCCGACAACGACACCGTGACATGCTGTTTAGCTAATTGACTCACCAAAAAAATGGGTATTTGCGATGAATCCGAAAACGGTTCGCAATACAAGCCAGGAAGGCGGGGTACAACATCGATCGCCTGAGCCGGTGTCACATACAGCTCGATATGATCCGTTCCCAGATGTTCGGCCACGGCCTTGGCATATTCGGCCTCGTTGTAGCCATTCTCGTTATACCCGATGGTAAAAGTCTTCACTGGGCGAGATGACTGCACTTGCATCAATGCTACGATAGTACTGGAATCAACGCCCCCCGACAAAAATGCACCTACCGGCACATCCCCCATCATTTGTTGACGCACTGCGTCTTTGAGAAGCATTTCAAGTGAGTCCGCTGCCTCGTCTGCCGTTCCCGTAAATGGCAGTTCCACTCCAGCGCATGCCACTGCAACAGAATCCCAATACTTCCATATCTTGGGCTCAGGCTGCGCCAATGAAACAGATAATAAACAACCCGGCTCAAGCTTGGCTATACCGTGGTAAATGGAATAGGGTGCGGGAATACAGTTGTGACGTAACAGCAAGCAAAGCGCACCACGGTCGATATCTGTCTTAAATGCCGGATGTACCTTGAGCGCCTTAAGCTCCGAGCCAAACAAAAACACCCGCTCGCGGCCACTGCCCTGCCAGCCGTAATACAAGGGTTTTTCCCCTAACCGATCCCGTCCCAAGGTCAGCATGCGTGTTTTTCTGTCCCATACAGCAAAAGCGAACATACCAATACAACGCTCAATCGTTTTCTGAATTCCCCAAATCGAAAAACCAGACAGCAATGTTTCGGTATCCGAATGCCCACGCCATCGATCACCGTAGCCATTACCAATGTCAGAAAGCTGCCTACGCAACTCGATGTGGTTGTAGATTTCTCCATTAAACACAATCACAAACCTCTCACAAAGTGAAACCATCGGCTGACGACCGGAGGGTGATAAATCCACAATTGCAAGTCGCCGATGACTAAGTCCGATACCTTCATCGCCTGCCAACCAATAATCAGCATAATCTGGACCACGGTGCCCTAAGGTGTTACCCATGTTTTTGAGTATTTCAGTGGCACTCGCATCAAGCGCTCTTGATAGAGCAAGGAAACCGCTTATTCCACACATAATTAGGAGATTACCGCTACGAGACGCGTCCGACTAAGCACGCGACGAGCTGCTATCAAACCCATGCAGTGAATCAGCAGAACAGAAATAAAGAAGAGTCGATAGTTCCTCATGAAGTCGCCTGAACTCAACATAAGAAAGAACGACATTAACGTGACCATCGCGGCCACGGCCTGTTCCGAGCGAACTGCACGTCGCGCAATATTAACAAAAAGGAACGCAAAAAAACCAGCAATTACAATTGCACCAGGAATACCGAACGTCAACGACCACGATAGGAGCTGTGAATCGATGACATTGAGGCCGTAGCTCCGCGCTGGCCCCCATCCAAGCCAAGGCGAACGTTTGATATATTCGCTCACGTCGTTGGCGATATCGAGCCGAACGGAGGCTGTTTCAACCTCAAAAAAACCACTGCCACTACCATCCAGCGATTGAAGCAATTCCTGCAGTCGAACGAAGCCCTGTGCAGTTTCGGCTAACTTGCCAAAATTGTATATAAATAGTGCATGGAATGCGATGAAAGTCGCCATATGAATAGGATTTCGAAAGGAGATCACCCTCAGTTGATTGACATACGCCAACAAGACTAAGGGCATTGCAGATACCCAACCCGATCGTGATCCGGTGACGAACAAAGATATAACAGAAAGCGCCGCAAATTTCAGAGACCGCTCGAAAAACAGGAAGTACGAAAGACAGAGCATGAAGATCAGCGCAGCAAAGTTTGGGTTTGTGAATGGAATACCGATGCGCATGAACTCATAATCATAGTTAACCTTTGCATCTGCGTAAATCAGCATCAGGGCGTTTGAAACAACCGGGATGTCCGCGAGTAAAGCAACTGCTGCCATGATGTTGAACACGACAACCAGCTTGAGCGCCAGCGAGATCCCTTCGATGTCGCGCTCGTCAATCGCCGAGCCGATGAAAAGAACTAGCGGTAAGTAGATTACGAACCGGAATAGGTCAGGCAGATCGACCGTGCCGATCTTGCCACCACTAGGCAAGATATAGCCATACAGCATACTGACTATCCCGAGCAAAGAGAACAGGAAGCAGAATAACAACCACGCGAACGGACTGATTCCCGCAGTAGGCCTGACGCGGCGACGAAGCACCAAAAACCAGTACAGAGCGATGCCGATCTGAACACCCAACCATGTCCATTCGATTGCCCAGTCGAGCATGTGTCCCGGTACGAACAGAACGAGCAAGATCGTGAGAGGAATACCTGAGTGGCTACTATATTCTGCGCGAGGAGTTACCTTAAGTCTTGTAGAATTCATTAGTTAGCTCGTGTGTTCGGCCTTTCCTGCGCCGTCAATAAGATAGGCGAGTGCGCTTTTGCGCGATATGATGCTGGCCGGGATACCTCCCAGTGTCACGTACGGCTCATCACAGGTCCGGTTAATTACCGCATTCGCCGCTATGGCGACCCCCTCTGCGATGCTGATCGCGCCGAACAGTTTTGCCCCAGGGCCAATGTAACAGTTGTCTCCAATAGAGGGCGCCTGATTCTGCGTACCTGCTGCGGTACCTATATTGACACATGAATGAATTCGGCAATTCTTGCCGATACGTGCATACGGGTTGACAATGATCGGACCGCGATGAGCCAAGCTGAGACCTGGCCCAAAAACAAAGGGTGGAATCTCGAAGTTGAGCCGAATGCCCAGCTTATAGTGCCTGTAACGCCAAAAAAGACGAGGCAACAACGACCAAGCGTTGCGCGGACAAGAGAGCCAGTATTCATAGTTGCGCAGTGCACGCTGATATTTCCAGATATCATCACCGAAGATGCTAGGACGTACGCGATGTTTGCCCAGCGAGATACGATCAGCCTCCTTGTAATAACAAAGTTCTTGACGAGTCTTCATGACCGCAGCTCGGCACTCAATTGCTCAACGATACGCTGCGCTGTATCACCGCTGCCATAGGGCGATACAAAATTGCTACCACACTTGCCGAACGCTCTCCGGGCAGCTTCAACGATGTCATCGTTGAGCACGTCGACCAAGCTGTTCCAGCCCATTTCGACCAATTCGTTCCATTCGGTCTGGTCGCGCAAGGTGAGGCATGGCACCTTGAAAAAGTAGGCTTCCTTCTGCACCCCCCCTGAATCGGTAATAATGAGACCAGCCCCCTGCTCCAGCGCCAGCATTTCGAGGTAGCCCAGCGGCTCTATGATATGCAGTCTGTCGTGTGCAAAACGATTAAATAATCCCATGGAATCTAACCGGGCTTTGGTTCGTGGGTGTAAAGGAAGCACGACAGATATCTCGCCCGCCAGCATCGCAAGAGCTTCGAAGATGCGCGCCAGCTTGAGTGTGTCATCGGTGTTTTCTTGTCGGTGAATTGTGGCCAGCACATACTCGGCGTCAGTCAACTTATAACGCAGACCGACATGGCACGACTCCTTGGCGACCTTACCAAAATGCAGTGCCGCATCAAACATGATGTCGCCAACTTGATGCACGCCACGGTTGATACCCTCAGCTTCTAGGTTCATTACCGATGTCTCGGTGGGACAGAACAGTAGCGCTGACAAGTGGTCGGTGAGCACACGGTTTATTTCTTCTGGCATGCGGCGGTTGAACGAACGCAATCCGGCCTCGACATGGGCGATAGGAACATGAAGCTTGGACGCCGTGAGGGCACCAGCTATCGTCGAGTTGGTATCGCCGTATACCAGTACCAAGTCTGGCTCTTCGGCGGCAATAATCGGTTCGAGTGAATACAGCATCTGTCCAGTCATTTCGCCGTGCCCCCCCCCCGATATGCCTAACGCATGGGTGGGCGCGGGGATACCTAGCTGCTCGAAGAACACGTCCGACATACAGGGATCATAGTGCTGCCCTGTATGCACAATGACTTCATCGAAGCAGTTCGACTCACCCAACGCACGGCTTAACATTGCAGCCTTCACGAACTGGGGTCTCGCACCGATAATGGTCAATATTTTTTTCATGCTGCCCCCACCTTTCTTGACCGCAGCCAATTGGCGATCTTCGACTTAATGCGCAAAAGTTGATCTATACGTGCTGCGTTTGACGGATAGTCCAAGTGCGACTTACGCGGCCCGACCAAAATGGCATCGAATTCGGTTGGTGATACACCGAGCTTCTTGGCAACATAGAGTTTGTCCTGTTGCGCCTCGTATACGTCGAATGGTGGCTTTTCCAATTCTTCAAGTGCCTGCTGGCGCGTAATCTCACCCGACACTACCAAACTGGCCATATGAGCGCGGCGCTTATCGTAACCAAACTTAGTGGGCAAGTAGTAGGATTGAAAGAACTTGGTGAACCTGGATTCATAATGCTTGCCACCATAATCGCGCCAACCGAAACGCTGCGTCAAGAACTGCTTAACCTGATCCTTGCGGTAATCCTCGAAGTTCAATATTTTTAGAATCTTAATCTTGCGCACGTACGGCCACCAAAAAGTGTACTCGAACAGCGAATAGATCGGAAACGATTTCAGCCGTCTGGTACCGAACCGCTTTTGAATCGAAGTTAGGTGCTTAGCGTCGATGCTTATATATCCCCAACTCTCCGGCAGAATAGACTCGGTTTGCAAGTTATGACCGCTAATAACCCAACGGATACCCTTCTTTGCGGCGAGTTTGAACAACACAGCGACGAATGCATGATCCTGCGGAACGTCGCAATTGGCGACGCCAGACTTCAGAAAAGCGAGTTGCAGGTCACGCATTTCATCCCAATCGATCACAGCGGTGAACAAATCAATGTTCAAAGCGTGAACAATCTTTTCGATGTTACTGACTGCGAGTTCTGAATTCCAGCCGGTGTCGACATGCACGGCAAGTGGTCGCAAGCCAAGTTCAATCACGCGATTGGCAACATAACTACTGTCCACCCCGCCCGACAGCCCGATGATACAGTCGTATGCATTACCTTTACCGTCAGCCTTAATCTTGGAGACGTAAGTGTCGAGTGCGCGCCTACCCTCATCCCCTTTGAGTATTTGGAGTTTCTGTAACGTTTCGAAATCGATGCAATGGTTACATATCCCGTCGACGTTGAAGTAAATTTCCTCATCCGTCGTGTCCATCACGCAGCTGGTGCATATCTGATAAGGTCTAGTGGTCATATTCATATTCATTCGTTGGAAAAAAGGCAAGCACGAATTTCACGTGCGCTGGGGTAACTCAGCAGAACAGCTCGGTGGGGGCCACGGTAAACAAACAGCGCTCCGGCAGCAACGGCCGAAGCGCCGGACTGCTGGACAGCACGAGCCAGATCGTCCGGCCCCGAAGCGCCTCCCGCCGCAATGACGGGAAGCGATGTGCGAGCTGTTACAGATTTGATTAGCACATGATCATAACCCCTCATTATACCGTCTTTGTCGATCGAATTGAGCAGCAATTCACCGGCACCCGCCTCGGTAATGGCATCGACGGTGCGCAGGAGTTCGTCGGAGAGACACTTGGTGCCGGATCGTGTGAAAACACCATAACCACCAAACCAGCGTTTCTTGACATCGATGCTAACCACAACACTCTGGCTTCCGACGGCATCAGCGGCAGCACGTATAAGCCGATGGTTCTCCAGTGCCGCTGTATTTAGAATCACTTTCTCAACGCCAAGCTGAATGATTCGCTCGATCTCGGCCGTCGTTGTGATGCCGCCGCCATAAGCCAGTGGCATGAAACACTCGCTAGCCATTTCGCTGATCATGTCGAAGTCGGGGCCACGACGTTCGCGCGTGGCCGAAATGTCGACAACGGCAATCTCATCGACTTCCTTTTCGTTAAAGATACGAAGGCTATTGATAAGGTCACCCACATAAGTAGCGTTTCGGTACGAGGTTGTCTTGACGAGGCGCCCTTTGTCGACCTGCAGACAGGGTATGACGCGGAATGGATTGAAGGCGGATTGTGCGTCATGCATTGTCATACCCCACAGGCAAAGCAGCGAAGTTGCGGAACAGTGCTAGGCCGTAGCGGTGGCTCTTTTCCGGGTGGAACTGCACGCCATAAACACGGCCACGCTCGACGGCGGCGGTGAATTCAATACCGTGGCGAGCGACACCAGCTATGTCGTCGGCATGGGTGCATTCGAAATAGTAGGAGTGCACGAAGTAGAAGCGGTTCAGCTCGCTGAGCTCCCCAGCGAACAGCGTAGACCGACCCTTCGGCTCTACTGAACACCAGCCCATGTGGGGCACCCGCAACGACCGATACGCCTCTACGCCCTGCAGATCGAAGCGGCGGACGCGCCCAGGTACGATGTCAAGCCCCGCTAGACTGCCCTCTTCGCTCGACGTCGCCAGAAGCTGCATGCCCACGCAGATGCCCAGCAGCGGAACGCCCTTAGCCACCGCGCAGCGGATCGCCATCTCCATGCCATCAATACAGTCTAGCGATCGTCGACAGGCGTCAAACGCGCCGACGCCCGGCAACACGAGCCGCTCTGAATTGCCCACTTCTGCGGGCATGCGCACGAAACGGACGTCGGCACCGGCGCGCCGGATCATATTAGCTACGGAGTTGAGGTTACCGACCCCGTAGTCGACAATGGAGATAGTGGGCTGGCTCATACGAAAGTCGCCAAATGGCGGCTGCGGAAGGTCGGAAAATCCGAAGCGGCGATAAAGCCGTGAAACTCTTCGGCACTTCGGTGCAACACACATTCAGCCGAGTCCAGCACTCTAATGACCTTGGCTGGGTTGCCGGCCAGCACTTGGTAGCCACTTTCAAAGGATTTAGTAACCACTGCGCCCGCACCAACGATGGTGTAGCTGCCCAGCGTGACACCGGGTAATATCACCGCATGTGTACCAATCCAGCAATGCGATCCGATGCGAACTGGTGGGCTCGGCAAATGATAGCGATTGTCGGTCAACGCGTGGTTGGAGCTGATGATCGACACGCCAGCCGCGACCTGCGTGTAATCACCGATCTCGATGCCATTGGCGCCCTGAATATAGCAGCTAGGCATCAGACCGGGAGATGTCTCGATCCCGATGTGGATGCGCTGCGGATCGACCACCACGCTTGATGCATGGGTGGGCCAATACACATGCCGGCGCAGTCCAAGCCTGAAGACAAGCAACGATAAGAGCGGAATAGGTGTCTGCGTCGCGCGGGTGCGATAGACTGGACTCAGCATAGGTACACTGCGCATCACGACCCAATAGATTGATTTAAGCAATCGCTTCATTGCAGATCTCTGGCTATGGCGGGATGCAGTCGAGCGTTCAGCGACATCTTCGCGAACTGCATCGAGCGCGTGCCGTAAAGTATGTATACGCTGCAAAGTATGCCTGCGTAGGTCAGCAAAGCCGCCTTCAACGGCAGGGAACCTGCCTGCGCGTATGTAAACAGCACGACGGTAGCTACAAAACTCAAACATTGCGAGGCAAGGTCCTCGCTGTGGCGATTGGCCAAGTAGTAGTTGTAGCTAAGCGGCGAAACGACGAGACGGAAGAAGTACGCCAGCGCGAGGATCTGAACGAGTTCACCGGTCAATGACCACTGGGTGCCGAACACCAGCTGGAAAAGCTGCGAGGCAAACGCGAGGCAAATAACGGTAGGTATAACGGCGATAAGCGTTAGCGTACGCATTGTCTGCACGGCCACAGTCCAGTAGTGCCCTTCAGTAGCCAGGCACTTTGCGGCGGACTGCCTGTACGCATCTGAAAATGCTGAGCCGATCAGCATTAGTGGAGTGCCCAGCGTGCGTTGTGCTAATGCGTAAGCGCCTGCGGCGGCTACGCCATAGGTAGTGCCAATGAAAAGCATCGGCAGGTTCGCACCCAGCACGTTCAGCAAGTCCGAAGGCGCGGTGTACTTCGGAAAGCGCCGGAAACGTACGCCACACCGTGCGATCAGGCTCCAGCGCAACCCGGTGACGAAGGGCCGGCGCCGATCACGCAAGGAAACCAATGCTGCAACTCCGACAAACTGCCCGGTGATCGTCGACGCGATCAACGCGGTGCCGGTGGGCAACCAGAAGACGCTAAGAGCTAGGGACAATCCGGTAGTCACCACCGCTTGGCCGACCCTCACTTTGGCCACAATGGCAAACTGCTCAGCACGAAACAGCATCGATATCAGTGACTGGGACAGCCCAGCCAACATGAAACTGATCGGTAGCCACGCGGCGTGCGCGCGGTCGACCGCAAACCATCGAGAGCCAAACCACGCGTTTGGGGCGAGCTGGATCACCAGGCCCAGCACCCCGGCCAGCGCGGCCGTGGTGACCACACAGATGACAAAGACATGGAACGCCGCCACCGCGTTCTTCGCTAACAGTACGGCATGGTCGTACTTGAGGTTCGCCACGGCTGCAAGGATCGATGCCGCTGCCATGAACAGACCAAACTGGCCGAATGACTCGGGCGAGTATAGGCGCGACAGCAGCGGCGCTGCCAGCAGAGGCAACGCCTGCGCGACAACCGATCCGGACAGCAGGATCGAAACCTTATGCGCCAAAGAGCCGCTCATGCAATTCGATCCCTAGCTGTTTCGGTGGATTCATAACGCGTGCGCACCTGCTCAATCGTCGGATGAAAATCTGGATGCAGCTTCCAAACCCCGCAAGCCAATTGCATCAACACGCAGATGCTGTTGATCGCGCCCCATACGCCCAAGCGTAGCATATTAGCACCGACTGCGAGTGTCGTCAGAAAGATGGCGGCCCAAGGCAGAAAAGGCGCGACAACAATGGCACCCAGCACGCTCGCAAGCATAATGTACCACTCCGGTTTGATTCTAGCGAATTCGAGGAAGCCACCATTCCTAATTGTAAGCAGTGTCACCTGTCCCGCTCCATAGAACTTTTTGCCAAGGTGTGACCGATAAGGAACGATTACGCCAAACAACTTGCGCCATAATGAAAACCTCGGGGTTTTGTGCATCACCAACCTCTGATCGTGCCACACCACGTTGATGTCGAGGCGTAAGAGACGGCTATAAAGCTCTAGTTCCTCATAGGCGTAAAGGATGCCTGACCAATTTCCTGCCTCCAGCACCTTGATTCGCGGCAGTAACACTGCGCCACCAAATCTGCTACAGTTTGATCCATCGCTATTTCCATAATAATGAATCAATTTACGTTTGCCATCCGGGTAGACATTCTCAGTGAAACCACACATGCCGACATTTAACCGGTCCGAACGGACGAGATCGACGATAGCAGGAAGAATATCCGGCGCCAATTCCATGTCACCATCAAGATATAATATCCAGTTTCCCCTGGCATGCAGCGTGCCGATACGACGGGCAGCGCCTGCATTGAGGAACGAGTGCGGCGCAAGGCAAATCACCTTGTCGAAGAGGCTTTGTGCAATATCCGGCGACCCATCGCTTGATGCCGAATCAATGAACAATGTCTCGTAATGAATTTGAAGCGCATCGAGTTGGCGCAAAGATTCGGCAGCCGCGCGCAAGTAGCGACCTTCGTTGCGACCAATGACGCAAACACTGAGACTGATTCCGCAGCCAGAGTACAATGGTTGTTTTAATTGCCCCATAATCAACCTTCTCCTTTGTGTTCATTGATTAATTTCAGAAAGAGGGCGTACTGATACTCGCGGCTGAAAACGGCCAACTGTCGCCGATCACGTACTGGCATTGCGCCCATAGCTTTTGTGGCTACGAGATGCGATAGCAAGCGTGCAATCTCATCTTGATCGGTATGCTTCGCACAAAAGGCGCTCGCATCGTCAGCAAGCAAACTGTTAACGGCCATATTTTTCGGCCCGATCGATACGATCGGAAGACCGGAGGCAATATACTCGAACACTTTGCCCGTGACAACCTCATCGGCGCCGTCTTCACGCGTGTGGAGGATAAGTAACGCGTCCATGGTCGCCATTTTTTCAAGGGCTTCGTGATGAGACAGCTGCGATCCCACGACAAGCCGCTCGCCTAGAGCGTTCTGCCACACAGAAGAGATTTTGATCGAGCCGTAGAACTCTAATCGTAATTCCAATTCTGGTCGTTGAACCATTGCCTCAAAAATGCACTCTGGATTACGGTAGCTGTTCTTGCCGTCGTCTATCGCACCGAAGTAGCCGAGACGCAACGGCCCGTTTTCGCGACTAAAATTCCTAAACACACTGAGAATCATATTGTCGAATCCGTTTGTGATCAGATATGCTTTCGCTGCCAGTGGAGATCCGAAAAGCTGCTGTAGCTTTTTAAGCATAGGGCTGCTTATGTAGGTTAAGCAATCACACTCTGCAAGCACACGTCGCTCAAGGAATTCGTTGAGCTTCTGCAATACGCGATTGCGTTTACGGAACAACGATGTACCGTTCCAACTGTCGCGGTAATCGACAATCCATTGCGTTTCAGAGAATTGATTCTTCAGCCAACGCCCAACAAGATGAACGCTGTGCGGCGGCCCGGAAGTGATAATTGTCATGTCTGGATTATCTGAAACAATCGAACATGCAGCGCGGCGCATACAACCAATCATTGTGACGGCAGTATCCGGAGTCAAGGTGTCGATGACAAAACATTTGAGGTGTGATTTTATCACTGCCTTGCTTCTCCCGAATATAGTCTCGTTGTTTTCGGGTCTATTGAAGGCTCGTGAAGCAGCCTGCGCGGCAGGGTCGTCGACGTAAGTTATAGCCAGCGAATTCAGTAGTTCATCGTAGCCGAAGGTGTCGAAATGTGCGGTACGCACGCAGAGCACATGGACATCACAGCTGTTCTTCTGTAAGAACTCAGCTAACTTAAGCATCCTGATGGCACCCCCCAAGCTCTTGATGTGTGGTGGAAAACCGTAGGTGATAATAAGAACAGGCTTATGGAACATATTTTTCAGTGCCTAATAGGTAAAGGCAGAACCAGGATGCACGTCCACGAGCCTGAACTGTCATCTCATGCCAATCGACTAACTCTGGTTTCATTTTTTCACCTTAGCAAGAATTCCGCGAAACTTGTAGCACTTCAGGTGCCATCGACGTAGATTCCTTAGACTGCACGCAAGCGTGCGCTAATGCCTCAACAACGCGATCCTGTTCAGCACCGGAGAGGACTGCGCTCATAGGCAAGCTCATCACTTTCTTTGCCAACTCTTCAGCTACAGGAAAACTCCCTTCTGATTTGTTGATGTGTGCAAATGCCGGTTGCAGGTTTAGTGGGATGGGATAATGCACAGCCGTAGGTATACCAGCTTCGTTAAGTTTTTTATGAACGCCTTCACGATTTTCGATCAATACGGTGTATTGGGCATAAACACTGGTATTGTGGGGTTCGATGTAAGGAATAATAATTGTCTTTTTTCCTATTTCCTCTGCCTCTTGCGGGAGAGGAAAGCTTAAAAGCTCGGTGTAACGGGCACCGATCTCGGCACGGGCTTTGACTTCTTCGTCAAATACATCAAGTTTTGCTAATACAATAGCTGCTTGCAAAGTATCCATGCGGCCATTGATGCCTATGATAGGGTGATGGTAGCGGCGATCCTGACCGTGTACCCGTATTTCGCGCATAAGTTTTGCAAGATGGTCGTCATCAGTGAACAACGCACCTCCATCACCATAGCATCCCAGCGGCTTCGATGGAAAGAAGCTGGTGCTGCCGATACTCGATAGTCCGCAAGATTTTTTCCCTTTGTAAGTCGCGCCAAAACTTTGCGCTCCGTCTTCAATAACTGGCAAGTCATATTTTGCGGCAATCGCGTTGATGGTATCGAAGTCGGCGCATTGTCCATACAACGATACGGGCATAATAGCTTTGGTTTTGGGAGTGATAGCGGCTTCGATATTAGCTGGGTCAATGTTGTAAGTACGTGGATCAATATCCACAAACACTGGAATTGCTCCTAGCAAAACAATCATTTCACCCGTAGCAATGAAGGTAAAAGGCGTGGTAATAACTTCATCACCCGCTTTAATTCCCAACGCCATCATCCCAATCAGTAAGGCTTTGGTACCATCGGAAACGGTAATGCAGTGTTTGACACCGACATACTCAGCCAGTCGATCTTCCAGTTGTTTTATTTCCGGCCCCATGATGTATTGGCCGTGACGCAATACCGTTTCAATGTTTCGCTCCAGTAGTGGACGAATTGCTGCTTGTTGGGTTGCTAGGTCAATAAAGGGGATTATGCTTGGTATGGAAAGCGTTTCTTGCAACCAATTGAGAGCTTGTTCAGGTGATTTGGATGAAATTTCACCTAGCGTGTCGAAGGCTTGATCTTCTGTGACAATACAAACTGGCTGCCCACCGAGGCTACGAGCCGCCGCTGCCATTTGAGCATCTTCAAAGTCGCGGGCGCGTTGGTAAACTGCTTGCTGTTCAAATCCGTGATTGCTGAGTATTCCGACAACGGTCAGTAACTCTTGAATGAGCTGAGGAACAACTTGAGTTACGGCCTGTGGCGGCAAGCCGCGCCGTTTGAAGGCACAGCGAGCCACATAGTCCAGTGTAGACAGAGATGCGGCAGTCAACCAGAAATGGATACTGGGTTCTGTTGGCTGTTCAAGCAGTGCCATTGTAGTTTGCGCGGAATTGTCCTTTAGCCATAAATCAACAATAACATTGACATCGAGAATAAGATGCTTATCGACCAAGGTATTTTTCCTCAAGGTGTTGATGCCGCATTTCTTTATAGTCTTGTGGTGTAAAAGACTGACCTTGAGCCAGTAGTTCTTGGTAGGGCGCGAGGATGGCATCTATTCGTTGTCGGATACCAGTCTCTTGGTATCTCTGTTCTAGTTCAGATGATATTTGCAGTGTATGCTCAACTTCAGTTATAAGCTCCTGTTCAGGCACTTCAATTTTTACTTTGAAATAGTCGTGACGAAATGTGAGTCCAGACGGAAGTCGGATAGCACCTTGTTCGTAAGTAGCTTCAATAATCATTGTGTTTACTCTATCGTGGTTAGTTTGTTATTCACCAGAGCATAGCCTTTTCCAGTATGCGGGCAAGTTGTCGTACTTTCGCCCGTCAATGGTAAATCCAGCTTTTCACCATATTCGCTCATCCAACCTATCTGCCGGGCGGGTACACCCACCATTAACGCGTAGGCGGGTACATCGCGGTTAATAACCGCTCCTGCACCAATAAAGGCATACTCGCCAATGCTTATACCGCAAACAATGGTACAGTTCGCACCCAAGGTTGCGCCACGTTTAACCACCGTATTGCGATATTCGTCCTTGCGTGACACGGCAGAGCGAGGATTATATACGTTGGTGAATACCATGCTGGGGCCGCAAAATACGTCGTCCTCAAGTGTAACATTGTCGTACACCGAGACATTGTTCTGAATCTTGACGTTGTTGCCGATCTCCACGCGGTTGCCCACGAATACGTTCTGACCGAAAGAACAATCGCGACCGATTTTAGCGCCGCCGCAGATGTGTACCCAGTGCCAGATGCGGCTGCCTTCGCCAATTTTTGCGCCTTCGTCAACGATGGCGGTGGGGTGTATGGTAATGTTCATATATCTCTACAAGTTTATGAGTTCTGCGCTAAGGCGCGAGCGGTGTTCAATTAGCTACTTGGACTTAGTATTCGAGCGGCAGAGCAACCCGCTTGCCATCGCGAGCGGAGAGATACATCGCGACCAGCAATTCCAGAGACTTTAGCCCTTCCCTCCCACAAGTTTCAGCTTCAGCTTCACCACGCAGGGTCTTGATCACGTTATCGTAATACAACGGATGACCAAAACCATAAACAGAGGTAGTCTGGTAGTTGGCATCTGTAATTTCAGCGTCTTCGGGACGAGACTCGGCAAATGCCCAAGTCTGGATCTCATTCACGGCCACGCCGCCAATATGCACAGTGCCTTTTTCGCCCAGAATAGTAATGCTGCCTTCCATGTTTTTAGGATAGGTTAGCATGGTGACGTTAACGGTACCCATGGCACCGCTACGCCAACGCAGGGCTGCAACGCCACTGTCTTCCACTTCAATGTTGCGAGCCAAGGTGGCGGTGTAAGCCATTACGCTTTCCACTGGGCCGATCAGCCAATCGAGCAAGTCAATGTAATGGCTGGCCTGGTTCATAAAGGCCCCTCCATCAAATTCCCAAGTGCCTCGCCATTTGGCACTGTCGTAATATTCTTGCGGACGGGTCCAAAAGACATTTATTGCTACGGAGTAGATCTTACCAAAGCGGCCCTGATCAACAGCTTGCTTGAGCAATTGTAGGGTGGCATTTCGACGGTTTTGCTTGACGACGAACAGGCGTACATTGGCGTCATCACAAGCTTTGACCATACGCACGCCATCGTGCCAGCGGGTAGCCATGGGCTTTTCGGTCATTACATGGCGACCAGACAGAGCAACCTGAATAGTCTGATCTGGGTGCAGACCGCTGGGGGTTGATAAGATCACCATGTCTGCTGTAGTGGCTTGTAGCATTTCGCCCAAACTACCGTATCCATTGGCCTGCGTGCGGGCAACAGCCCGTTCCAAGGCAACAGCATTCACATCGCACACATCAACCAGCTCCACGCGATCAGCGTGCTTTTCAATAGCACCGAAGTGATTGACGGCAATCCGTCCGCAGCCTACAAGAGCCAAACGAATTTTTCGTTCATTAATCAGGGGGTAATTGTACATAATGCAATCCATAAATTCTATGTATTGTAACCAGAAAAATCAATAGGGTCAGACTCGATTGATTTTATTTTTTAGCGTAGAGACATGGCATCATGGTTTTCAACCCACAATATCTTTAACATACCATTTCAGCGTCTGATCAATGCCAGCGCCAATACGGTGACTTGGGCAATAACCCAACAGGTTTTCAGCTTTGGATATATCGGCAAGTGAATGCCTTACATCACCAGCGCGAAAGTCTTGATAGCGGGGTTTGAAGTTTTTTAAGTGCGGATACCCGTTTTCAAGGCCTGCTCTTATTAATTCGAACAAATCGTTAAGTGTGGTCCTGTCACCAACTGCCACGTTATAAACCTGATTGGCTGCTTCATCACCGGCAACTGCCGCCAGAATATTTACCTGGACGGTATTGTCTATGTAACAAAAGTCCCGACTGGTTTCACCATCGCCGTTAATAACCACCGGTTTGTTGGTAATCATGGCCTCTACCCATTTAGGGATGACGGCGGCATAGGCACCGTTTGGGTCTTGCCGCTGCCCAAAAACATTAAAATATCTAAGCCCGATGGTTTTAAAGCCATAAGTTTTAGCAAAAACCTGCGCATATAATTCATTGACCAGTTTGGTAACCGCATAAGGTGAAAGTGGGTTACCTATTTTATCTTCCACTTTGGGTAAGTCTGGGTGGTCACCGTAGGTAGAGCTGCTGGCAGCATAAACAAAGCGTTTAACCCCGGCATCCCGTGCGGCAACCAGCATGTTCAAAAAACCGGTTATGTTGTTTTCGTTAGTTTTAATCGGGTCGGCGATGGAGCGAGGCACAGAACCCAGCGCTGCTTCATGCAGAACATAGGTAATTGAGCCGCAGGCATTTGCGCAGGTATTTACATCCCGAATGTCGCCTTCTATAAAGGTGAAGTTATTCCATTGCTCGGCGTTTACGCAAGCCTTTACCTGATCAAGATTATGTGGATGGCCGGTTGAGAAATTATCAAGCCCTACTACTTTTTGGTTATTTTTTAATAAGGTTTCTAACAGGTTGGAGCCTATAAAACCAGCAACACCGGTTATTAACCACTTTTCTGGTTTTTTGTTTAGTTGGGCCAAAACTTCTTGGTATTTAGTCATGTTGTTTGGGTGATGCATTTAAAGTAGTGGATGGAAGCAACGTATATCGTTCCCACGCTCTGGCGTCACTGCCATTAAGTAATGGATAGACAGTCCCTTCTCCCTTAGGGAGAAGGTTAGGATGAGGGGGCAAACAAAGCTTTTTTCCTTATTTTTATTCTCCTCACCCCAACCCTCTCCAGCAGGAGAGGGAGCTTTTTTCTTAACTTAATGGCAGTGACGCTCTGGCGTGGGAACTATGCAACTATGCCGGGCGTCGTTCCTACTAAAGTCTTCCATCGCTTTTATCAGCCGGCAGGATATGTTTAATGTCGTAAAGTACGTGGTTTTCTTTACCTAAGGCTCTTATTTGTTGCTCGCCCATCTGGACAAACTGGTCATGTTTTACCGCTAATATGATGCCATCATAGGTACTTGGTTGCGGCTTATCGATAGGTGTAATGCCATATTCATGCTGGGTTTCTTTGGGGTCAACCCAGGGGTCGTAAATATCTACTTTAGCGCCGTAGCTGTTAAGTTCTTTAATAATGTCGATAACACGGGTATTGCGGATATCAGGGCAGTTTTCTTTAAATGTTAAACCCATGATTAATATCTTTGCTTCATTAATATGAAGACGCTTTTTAAGCATGAGTTTGATAACCTGGGTAACAATATAATTTCCCATGTTGTCATTTAAGCGTCTGCCCGCCAAAATAATTTCAGGATTATAACCGACTGCTTGGGCTTTGTGAGTTAAATAGTAAGGGTCTACACTAATACAATGTCCGCCGACCAGGCCCGGTCTAAATGGCAAAAAGTTCCATTTTGTTCCGGCGGCAAGTAGTACTTCTTCGGTATCTATGTCTAGTTTATTAAATAGTAAAGCCAGTTCATTAATTAAAGCGATATTGACATCGCGCTGGGTGTTTTCAATCACTTTGGCCGCTTCTGCCACTTTTATACTGCTGGCTTTATGTGTTCCGGCGGTAATGATGCTTTTATATAATGCATCCACTTTATCCGCTGTCGCTTTAGTTGAGCCTGAGGTTATTTTTAAAATATTAGTTACGCGATGCTCTTTATCACCTGGATTAATTCTTTCCGGGCTGTAGCCAACAAAAAAATGGGTGTTAAAAATTAGTCCAGAAATACGCTCTAATATGGGTACGCAAATTTCTTCGGTGGCACCGGGATAAACCGTTGATTCATAAATGACGATGTCATTGTGTTTAATGACTTTACCCAGTAATGCACTGGCTTTTTCCAGCGGGGCAAGATCCGGTTGCTTAAATTCATTAATGGGTGTCGGTACCGTAACAATGTAAATATTACATTGCGCAAGCTCATCAGCAGAGGTGGTATAGGTGAGTTGCGTTGCTTCAGTTAACTCATCATTGCTGGTTTCTAAAGTACGATCTACACCGGTTTGTAATTCTGCAATCCGCTGTTGGTTGATATCAAAACCAATGGTTGGGTATTTTTTACCAAACTCTACCGCGAGCGGCAAGCCAACATAACCCAGACCAATAACACCAATCTTCAAATTATTCATCTTTTCCGGTTTTTTATTTTTTTAAAAAATTTAATGGTGAACGCAATACCTACATGGCGATTTATTTATTCGCGGCGAAAGCGTTGCCACCTACAGTATTGTATCGTTCCTACGCTCCGGAGCATATCAAAATAAGGAGGCAAAGGGGTCAGACCCATTTATTTCAAGGTATATTGATATGGCTGTTTTAGTTTTTCAAAAAAATGCCGTATTGAAAAATCATTGTTCACTCGCCTTTTGTAAAAAGTTGTTTAATTTCCGATTCTGGCAAGCCGGTCACTTTAGCGATTATCTCAATGACTGTACCTTCTTTTGCTAGGCTGAGGGCTATATTTTGGGTTGCCTGATTTATGCCTTCAGCAAGACCTTCTTCTCTGCCTTTTTCTTCTGCCGAAGCGATTTTGCTTTCTACATCGGCCAAGGATTGCATGCGTGTTTCATAGACTAGACGTTCTTCTTCATCAAACATACGATCTACTGCTTCTATGGCTTTAACTATATTTTTGTCGGATGCCAATTCTTTTGGCATATGCTCTTTGTCTAGTTTATCGGCTTTAGTTAAAAAGGTGCTCCAGCGATCAAGGGCGCTGTTAATTTGATGGTATGTTTTTTTGAATTTTTTTAATTCTATGTAGTGCAGCTCAAAAATGTCGTGCAGTTTATCATCCTTTCCTGTCGCGGTATTAATGATTTTATAGCAGTTATGAACTTCTGTGGTATCGGGAATAAAGTTGAAATCCAGAATGCTGATGCTGATGGTTTTTTTCAGCTCTTTAAACATCATGCCTTCACTGAGTTGTTCGGTGACGAGCTTAGCCCAGTAGTAGATAGCGCGCTTATCGAAGTTGTAGTCTTCACTGATTTGCATTTCAACATTAAACCAGCGGCCATTTTCAGCCTTTGCCTTGATGTCAAGAATGGACATTTTACCGGCCCTATAATCGGCTAAATTGTAGGGATTTTTTAATTCTACTTCAACGACCTGCTCTTGTTCTGAGACAATGGCATTGATCAACGAAATAAGCAGATCTTTATTTTCTTCACTACCAAACAGTTTTTTAAACGCGAAATCTACGCGGGGGTTTATTTTGCACATGTGTTTTTATCTGTTGGCTGACGGCAAAGGAATAATAGGGAACAGACCACTATTTCTATATCCTTCTCCCATCACTTTCCCAACCATCTTTCCACGTCTTCCTGTATCGAAAAATCCAGCAAAGCATCGCCTAGCGCTTCTAACTGTCCGATGTTTAGATGTTTTATCCTATTTTGGGTATCTTCTCCCAATGTCCCAAAACGGCGAGTCAATTGACGCAGGATCAATTTCGCTTCGCCTTCTTGTTGCCCTTTTTGCAGTCCTTTTTGCAGTCCTTTTTGCAGTCCTTTTTGCTCTCCTTCTTGACGACCTTTTTGTATGCCTTCTTGTTGCCCTTCGGCATACACGTCCTGATAGAACCGGGTTTCCTTTAGACTGATATCGTTATATCCAAGCATTTTCTGTATCTCCTCACGGCTGAGTTTGGGAAATTTATACACCAATATGGTTTCTATTATTTCCAATATTTGCGCTTTATTGTCCACTGCCAATTCGCCGCTTTCAATCGCTTTGATCAGTGCTTGCGCGACTTTCGGCGCTTGTTTAATGTCTTCGGTGATTAATTGCACCAAACGTACCCGCGCTGACTGGGTCGGTTTGCCGGCCAGTTCATCCAGATAGAGCCGCTGTACTTGCTGACTTTCCAGTAGCACTGAATAATGCAGCTTGCCACTGACTTCCATGTTCCGTGACGGATAAATCACCACCGCGCGCCACGGATGCACTGGTTGGTTTTGGCGCAGATAGAAGAAAATTTCGCAGAAGAACCGACTGTAAAATCCATGATCGACTTGAAACTGCACTTCGACAAAGACCAGTGGCAGGTTTGGCTTTTCCGAAGGCGGCGTCAACACACCATCCAACCGAAACGAGGTCTGTTTGATTTCTTCAGAACGGAATTGGTAGTTCTCCGCACCAAGCAGCTCCAAGTCGGCCAATTCTAACAGCAATTGTGGAGTTTGCTGAAAGAGTTTGTAAAAAAGACTATCGGTTTTCATATCAGAATCGAAAAATCAAGTAATGGTAACGAAGCTCGTAGACAACGCTTTTCTGACTACCACCTACCACATTGATCAGCTCAGTGATTGGTGTAGCTATAGATCCCGAAGTTGGTAAAGAGGCACAAAGCCCTCTCGGCAATTGCTCCTGCATTGCTCTACCTCCTGCATAGTCCACAGGGATGTGGTGAATGCAGATATTGCAGGAGCAAATGACGCCTTACTAACTCCGGACTCTATAACACGGCAGGCAAGAATGACTGCTTTCATTGCGGATTTCTTTCTAAATAATCTGCATAGGTCAGCGCTATACCTCTGGATAAATCGATTCCCGACGACCAACCCAGATCACGGATTTTCGAGACATCTATAATTTTACGCATAGTACCATCCGGCTTACTGGTGTCCTGCACAAAGCCACCTTGATAACCTGCTACTTCAGCAATCGTTTCTGCCAACTCACGTATGGTCAAATCCTCACCAGAACCAACATTGATAAGTGGGCAACGTGACGGCTCGACCAGCACGTCATAGCGCTCATCATCTAATGACGCTAAAAATACCAGTGCATTTGCCAGATCGTCCACGTACAAAAACTCGCGTTTGGGCATACCGCTCCCCCACAGCACTACCTCTTCAACCCCGGCAACTTTTGCTTCATGTATTTTACGTATCAAGGCGGGCAATACATGTGAATTGTTCAGATCATAATTATCGCCCGGACCATACAAATTAGTGGGCATAGCCGCCAGCCATTTCGTGCCGTATTGGCGATTGTATGACCAACACATTTCAATACCGGCAATTTTAGCCAAGGCATAGGGACGATTGGTTGCCTCAAGCGGCCCGGTAAGCAAGTATTCTTCCTTAATCGGTTGCGGACAATCACGCGGATAGATGCAAGAACTGCCTAAAAATATCAAACGCTTCACGCCTGAGGCATAAGCGGCACGACAGACATTGGACTCAACCAACAGATTGTTCATCAGGAATTGCACCGGATAGCTGTTGTTGGCATGTATGCCGCCGACTTTAGCGGCGGCCAGAAATACGATCTCAGGCCTTTCCTGCTCGAAAAATCGGTGAGTAGCTGCTGCATCTTCCAAATCCAGTTCGGCACGGGTGCGCCCTATCAAGTTGGAGTAACCTTGTCGTTGCAACTCACGCACAATAGCGCTACCCGCCAGCCCCCGGTGTCCGGCAATATATATTTTTGTGTGCTTATTCATTGCTGATGACTTACTCGTGATAATCGTAAGCGGCAAAGCCGTGCTTTTTAACCAGCTCGTCGCGCTCGGCCGCCTTAAGGTCTTCACGCACCATTTCGGAAACTAATGCATGGAAAGTTATCTTCGGCGTCCAGCCGAGTTTTTCTTTTGCTTTACTCGGATCACCCAATAATGTTTCGACTTCGGTAGGCCGGAAGTAGCGCGCATCAACCTGAACGATGCAGCGACCTTGCTCATCGTAACCCTTTTCTTCTACTCCGCTGCCTTGCCATTTGATCAGGATGCCCAGCTCTTTTGCCGCAATCTCGACGAATTGCCGCACACTATATTGAACTCCGGTCGCAATAACGAAATCATCTGCCTGCTCCTGTTGCAGCATTAACCACTGCATCTCGACATAATCCTTGGCATGCCCCCAATCACGTAGCGCATCGAGATTGCCTAGATAAAGACAATCTTGCACACAGAGCTTGATCCGCGCTAAAGCACGGGTAATTTTTCGAGTAACAAAGGTTTCGCCGCGTCTTGGACTTTCGTGGTTAAACAAAATGCCATTGCAGGCATACATGCCATAAGCCTCGCGATAATTGACGGTAATCCAATAGCCGTAAAGTTTGGCAACGGCATAAGGTGATCGCGGATAAAACGGCGTAGTCTCTTTCTGCGGAGTTTCCTGGACCAGGCCGTAAAGCTCGGAAGTAGACGCTTGGTAGAAACGGGTCTTCTTTTCCAGGCCGAGAATGCGGATAGCCTCAAGTATGCGCAAGGTGCCGATACCGTCGGCATTGGCCGTATACTCGGGAGTGTCAAAGCTCACCGCGACGTGACTCATCGCGGCAAGGTTATAAATCTCATCCGGTTGAACTTGCTGGATGATGCGAATCAGGTTGGTTGCATCGGTTAAATCGCCGAAATGCAAAAAGAAGCGCGCATTCTTGACATGCGGATCCTGATAGAGATGATCGATACGATCAGTATTAAACAACGACGAGCGTCGCTTAATGCCATGCACCACATAGCCTTTTTCAAGTAAAAATTCAGCCAGATAGGCACCGTCCTGTCCAGTAATTCCAGTAATAAGCGCAACCTTAGTGTGATCGACCTTATTTGCTTTATCTGCCATAATGATCCTCAAATCGCATAATATCATCCTCACCCAAATAACTACCCGACTGCACTTCAATAATTTCCAGCGGGATCGTGCCTGGATTATGGAGACGGTGGACTTCGCCGAGCGGAATATACGTCGATTGGTTTTCCGTCAGCATAAATGTTTGATCGCCGCACGTCACTTCTGCCGTGCCTTTCACTACAATCCAGTGTTCAGTCCGATGAAAGTGTTTTTGCAAGCTCAAACTCGCCCCCGGCTTCACTTGAATACGCTTCACCTTAAAGCGCTCGCTCTCATCGATACTGTCATACCAGCCCCAAGGGCGATGCACCTTGCGCGGCAAGCGATGCTCTGATCGCTCTTGCGCCTCAAGGGCACTGACCAATTTTTTAACATGCTGGCTTTGATTACGATCGGCCACTAGCACGGCATCGGCCGTCTCCACCACAATCAAATTATTGACACCCACCGTACTCACTAAGCGACTGCCGGCATGGATCAAGGTGTTGCAGGTGTCTACCGTTAATGTGTCGCCCTGCGTCACATTGCCATTGTTATCTTGCCCGCCCACTTGCCAAACTGCGTCCCACGCCCCCAAATCATTCCAACCCGCGTCGAGCGGCACCATCTTGATGGCAAATGGAGAATTGGGGCATTTTTCCGCAACGGCATAATCGATGGAATCACTGGCAATTAGCGCAAAATCGCCTGAATTGGGGCGCACAAACTGCGCGTCCGTCGATTTGCCAGCCCATGATTGCTGAGTAGCTTCTACAATATCCGAACGGAAGTGTTTTAATGCTTTGAGCCAAGTGCTCGCTTTTAACACAAACATGCCGCTGTTCCAGAGGTAATCACCACTTTCCAGATATTTTTCCGCCATTTCCTGATTGGGTTTTTCGGCAAACTGGGCGACAACGTATTCACCATGCCGCCCCACGTCACCTTGACGCCTAATGTAACCGTAACCCGTCTCAGGCTTATCCGGGGTAATGCCTAAAATCACAATCGCCCCAGTATCCGCAACACAAATACTATTCTGTAACGCTTGCGTAAATGCCTCACTATCCATCACCGTTTGATCGGCAGGCGTGACCACCAAAATAGGATCTTCCCCATTGTCAGTCGCCTGCAATGCAGCCAACGTTAAAGCGGGGGCCGTATTCTTACCAATAGGTTCCAACAACAACGTGGCTGACACAGCCTTCATCTCTCGTAACTGATCCAATGCCAAAAAACGGTGTTCTTCGTTAGTCACCACCACAGTTGCACCCACCGCAATCTCAGCAGAGGCTAAACCATTGATGCGCTCCACCGCTTGCTGAAACAAACTCGTCGTACCCGATAACACCAAAAACTGCTTGGGAAAACCGGAACGCGATAGCGGCCAAAGCCTTGTGCCCGAACCGCCACACAGAATGACCGGAATAATATTTAAGGTGTTTTTTTTATTCATTTGAATTAGCTCATGGACATATTCTGTTCTAGACTTTTTTCTGCTGCTTAAGCAATCCAGGGCGCTGTTAATTTGATGGCATGATTTTTAATTCCATGCAGTGCGGTTCAAAAAATACCGCTGATTTTATCATCTTTTCCTGTCGTAATGTTGATGATTTTATAACTGCCATGAACATCCATGAAGCGGCATAAATTCAGCACACAGTAGCATCCTTAACCAATCAGTCATTGGCCGGGCATTAAAATCTATTTTTTAACTGCGTCATGAATAATGCGCGACTTTTTATCAATTCCGCACTTAAAAGCCATTACTTTTATCCCCTAACGTCTCACGCCAAAATCCAAACGACCATGACCCGTTATTTCCCGGCAATCGAATAAAACATAACGGCAACAAAACAGCCGCTTAAGCCACCCCACCGGCAATCACTTGCCACCTAACCGCGTCAACTTTATGGCAACAACCAAATTTAAAGCAAAACATACTAACCAATATACTGATTATTATTGATATTTTAATAAATGGCATACCCTTCGCTTTTGTTATTGCAACGTAATAGTTCCAATCTACGAGGAAACGTCCATGACCCCTAAATCAGCAAACTTAGCGATTATCAGCAATAACACTTTTGAAGCAACAAAAGCAGTTAACCTCGATAATTATGACATTAGTAGCGCCTTGCAAACGACGTTGGAATTCAATGAACTGATCGCGATCTTCAGCAGCAAAATCGCCTATAAGATTCCTCATAGCGCCTTTGTTTATACAAACGAGGAATTTGGCCTGGAAGTAAAAAGCGGAGTTTTTACACGACACTCTTGCAGTTACGCGCTTAAGGTTGAACAACAACAACTGGGTAAATTAAAACTGATGCGCAACCATCGATTCAGCGACTCGGATCTCCAGCTACTGGAAACGCTGCTTTGCTGTTTAATTTATCCGTTGAAAAATGCAACATTATTCCATCAAGCTTTGAAAATGGCTCATACGGATCCGCTTACCCAAACCAATAACAGAGCGTCATTCAACGACTCCATTAAACGGGAAATGAGCCTTGCCATACGCAATGCCACAAATTTATCGCTGATTTTCTTTGACATCGACCACTTCAAAGCCATCAATGATACATACGGCCACGATTGCGGCGACACCACACTGGCTTTTTGTGCAAAATGGATTAAAGAAAGCCTAAGAAATAGCGATATTATTTTCCGCTATGGCGGCGAAGAATTCGTGATCTTATTAAGCGACACCGACGCCAACGGCGCAGAATTGCTTGCAGATCGAATTCGCGCCTCAATCGAAAATCATACAATAGCCTACGGCATGGAAACCATCAAAATCACAGCAAGTTTGGGCGTCAGCACCTTACGCAACAATGATACTATCGAGTCGTTCATTCTGCGCGCGGATAAGGCCATGTATACCGCCAAAAATAAAGGCAGAAACCAAGTTGTCTTGGCTAAATAAATTAACGGCAGAGACCCGGATTACACCAAGCCCTGCGCCTTGCGGGCAATCCGACTCGCGCCGTTATCGCTTTGCTGACTTATGCGATTTAACGTCAGGCTTGGTCAAGTGCGCAGGCTTTTCACTTGCCATCCCCGCAAATTCAAACAGCAAGTCCAGTTCTTTATCGGTCAACTCATAAAACGTACGGGCTTTCAGTCGCTCCGGCAATACCACCGGCCCATAGCGCACCCGCATTAAACGGCTGACGATAAGCTCCTGCGACTCCCACAATCGCCTTACCAACCGGTTACGACCTTCGGCAACGATAACGTTGTACCATTTATTGGCGCCCTCGCCGCCGAAAAATATAATATCGTCAAACTTGGCTTTGCCGTCTTCAAGCTCCACGCCTTGCTTGAGCTTTGCCAAGGTCGCATCCGAAACCTCGCCCAAAATACGCACCGCGTATTCACGCTCCACTTGCGTTGACGGATGCATTAATCGATTAGCCAGTTCGCCATTATTGGTAACCAATAATAATCCTGACGTATTGATGTCCAGGCGGCCAACCGCTATCCAGCGGCTGACCGCCAATTTCGGCAATTGGGTAAACACCACCGGACGACCTTCCGGATCGCGACGGGTAACCACTTCGCCGACCGGCTTATGATAAAGCAGCACGCGGGTAGGCTGTTCGACAAACTTTTCCCAATGAATAACCCGATCATTGATCAACAGATGATCCCCTTCTTTCAATCGGTCGCCCAAGCCGGCAGACTTGCCATTAATCTTCAACCGCCCTTCATCAATCCAGCGCTCAATTTCCCGCCTGGAACCGACGCCGCCGCGCGCCAGCACTTTCTGGATACGTTCGCCGTCGACCGACTGATTAGCATCGCCCCTCCCCCTTTGCAAAGAAGGAGATTGCTTCGGGGAATTATTCGGTTGTTGCGCTGAGCCTTGCGATGGTTTCAGCGGCCTGCCCGACGGTTTCGGTGATCCGCCCGGCTGTTTCGCTGAGCTGCCCGACGGCTGTTTGGGTGACTTGTTCGGTTGTTTCTTGCTCTTCACTCTTTACCTGCATGGGTTGTTGCGTAGTATCTAACGACAAGTCAAGCTCCTGAATCTCTTGCAATGTCGGCAGTTCATTTAATGACGTAATATTAAAATAAT
>Ga0207975_100110_pt1 | contig 74323 bp, 57 predicted proteins | sample LakWasMe91_HOW11_2_FD_183913 | JGI IMG/M metagenome (GOLD analysis project Ga0207975, IMG submission 183913) | Freshwater sediment methanotrophic microbial communities from Lake Washington under simulated oxygen tension - Sediment Metagenome... | ecosystem: Environmental > Aquatic > Freshwater >...
GACCTTCGCCTTGAACTCGGCCGTGTGCACCTTGCGCTTCTTTGCTTCACCCATTTGCTGTCATCCTTTCAAGGACGACAGCTTAAACTACCCCGTGGTCACTGTCTCAAAATGTGGATCCACTATACATTGAGGTCGGCGGGCCGGTAAGCCTAAGTACTCGTTCATGTTCACGCTGCGCTCGTTCTCTGTCCAGCTTTCTCCTTCACGTGGGCCACGTTACTTCCAAGGTTAAGTCAAAGCCTGGGTAGTGGCGGTCGACAAAGAAAACCGGGATTTTATGGGACCGCGCTTTCTCGATCGCGCGCACCCGAACATCATGGTCGGCGGACATTCCCACAATGATTGCGCCAAGTGTAATACCGGTAGGCATTGGGACAAAAACTGCTTTCCTACTTGGGTCGACTAACCGCCATTCCTTCTCGTAGGCCCACTCAACTCCTTTCGTGGCTAGCAACCGCTGACATACGCTTCGCGGCGAAAAAAGCACTTCCGGCAGCGGGATCTTCGAAAGTGTTGTTGTGTAATTCACCGGATACGCAAAAAATGTAGTGTCTGATGCAAGCTTTTCCCGCTCTACAAAATATTGAAGACACAGGCCAGCATGACCTTTCCCGTAGTGGGACCACATGAGGGGAATGTTCCACTCTGTAGAGAAGCACGAAATTCCGAACTGCGCAATACGTTTTTCGATCGCATCATAGACATGAATAAGAGCACTGCTACGCTTCCCAGCCCAACGCTCTAACGCTGCCTTGATTCCATCGTCATAGAACCAGAAGTCACTGTAGTCCGGCCAATGCCTTATAACAGCGGCGAACGCGGCTTGCAGGACCTCTACTGGAAGGCCGTTGTTCTCGGTAATGTCGAGCTTTAAGTCAAACGGGTCGTTGAACCGTGCAGGGTCGCTCATATACAGCTTTCGAGGCGTGAGCGTCCTTAGTTTTTTCGGGTCCATCCATTTGAAACAGGAAGCCCCTGAATCTAAGTGCCCGAAAAATTTAGATCTTGCCTTTTCCTGCGCCTTAGTCAATCCGGGAGTTGCACGAAATCTGTTAAAGCTCATACGTGTTCCATATCGTTTTCGGTACATGCGGTGAATGGTGCACTGGGTCGGCGGCCATTTTAACGCCATTGCAAACAATTTTTGCGAGCAGAGATCGATGACGCTATAACGCGGAGACGTGCCAGTTTGGGTAAGCGATACAGGCTGGTGTGAATCGCCGAGCCAGCACCTAGTTCTTCTCAGGCGCACTCGCATCTCACCCACTGGCTGCAGGATTAAACGCCTAAGAAAAACGCCTGCTTGCTCTTTTTGTAACGCGTCCGTACACTGAGCTTTAACTTATGGTTCTTCGAGCTTTCGAAATCCATCGTTAACTGACTTTGACCAACGACCGGCGTGCCCATCTACCTCGTTCTTCTTATGAAAATTGACTACGTCGAACTGAAACAGTACCGAAACTTCGCGGATGCACACATTAACTTCGCCAAGAACAGCTTAGTCATCGGCAGCAACGATGTTGGAAAAACGAACATGCTCTACGCGCTGAGGCTTTTGCTAGACAAGAGCTTGTCGGAAGCGGATATCGAGCCGTCGGCCCGTGATTTCCATTGCGCGCAGGATGGGAAGCAGGCCAACTCTTTTTCGATCCGGATTGCGTTTTCCGAAGTGACCCAGGATGCGGTGCTTTCCCAACTCAAGGGCTTCGTGAGTGCAACCGGTCACTTTTTCCTTGAGTTCCGCGCCTACCGCGCGGACCATAGTTATGAGATCGCTGCTGGCCACGATCTTGCTTCGATGCAAGTGATCCCCAGTCGTTTCTACCTAAAGTACCTGCATCTAAAGTACATCCATTCGCAGCGTGACTTAGTGCGATATATCCGCTCAGAAAAACGACACCTGCTGCGTCTTGCCCAGGACGCGCGCGACCAGGTACAGGCAGATGCCGACGCCAAGCAACTGCATGCGCTCGGCGAGCTGCTAGCATCTGTGAACGACGGCGTGAAGAATTTACACTACGTAGCGGAAGCGACCAAAGACCTCAACAACGAACTGAGAGCGCTCTCGCACCATCATGCCGGATACAACGTTTCGCTGGATACAGGTGCGATTGACATTCAGCAGTTCATCGAACAGTTGGAGCTCGGGGCAAGCACCAACGGCTCACGTGTCATGCTTGGGGGCGACGGCCGCAACAACCAGATCCTGCTCGCATTGTGGAAGGCGAAGAGTGTGCTCGAGCACGACCAAGAGAGCGAGGTGGTGATCTATTGCGTCGAAGAGCCCGAGGCGCACCTGCATCCCCACCAGCAGCGTAAGCTCGCGAGCTACCTCATCAGCGCGCTGCCCGGCCAGACCATCGTTACCTCGCACTCTCCGCAAATCGCTGCTAGCTATCAGCCAAACTCAGTCGTGCGCCTACTGCGCGACAACGGAGCTTCCCGTGCAGCGAGCCACGGTTGCTCCAATTGCATCAACCGCGCATGGACAGGGCTTGGCTACAGGATAAGCATCCTTCCTGCAGAAGCGTTCTTCGCGTCGGCGGTGATGCTAGTTGAGGGACCGTCGGAAATGCTTTTGTATGCAGCGCTAGCCCGGGCGCATGGCTTAGACCTTGACCAATACAACGTATCCCTGCTGTCTGTCGATGGCGTGTCGTTTGAGGTTTACAAGTGTGTGTTAGACGCGCTGGAAATTCCGTGGTCCATGCGAACCGACAACGACATCTCCAACATCCTGACCGGGCCCCAAGGTTCGCAAATGGTATGGCGGCACGTAGCGGGCATGAATCGCGCGCTCGCCCTGGCAGGTCTGCCTCGCCAGCCGCACCGCCCAGTGCCATACGATCAAGCAGCCTCGCTGGCGGATGGCAGCTGGCAAGCGGTAAGCGCAGCTGTCGAACCCTTAGGGATATTTCTCTCGCAGATCGATCTAGAGAACGACATTGCTACCGAGCTCCCCACACTGCTAACCGGGTTCAACGGTCATGCGTTGCCCCAAGCTGTCGCTTACCTGCAAGGCAAGAAAGCCATCCGCATGCAGGAGTTCATTGTGCACTGCGGAGCTTCGCTCCGTGTACCGCCCGGTGGGCATTTGTTAAAGCCGCTGATCCATTGTATGAACGCTGCTGCGAAAGCCTAGCAATGGCGACCTTTACAGCAAGTGTGGAACAGGATCAGGCAATTCAATGCCTGATCAACATGGTGGTCGTTGCACGTCCCGGCAGTGGAAAAACTAGCGTCTTGTCACGCAAGGTCCGCAACTTAGTTTCGAAGCTCCGTCCCTACCAGGGCATCATCGCCATTTCCTTTACGAACAAAGCGAGCGATGAGTTGGAGCATCGATGCAAAGACGGCGCTTTCGACGTCAAGCACTCGTTCTTCGGTACCATTGACGAATTTTGCCTGCGCGAAATCATTTTTCCGTTCTCGCGGCAGTTGACGCGTGTGGCCGGTGAGGCCAAAACGGCCAAGATCATTGAACTGCCCGAGCCGCTCATGCGCATGTTGCCGCCAACGCCGATCCAGAACGCGACCGTTGTCGACACCGTCGCGTTCCTGCCGTTCTTGTCGGAAGCGTTAGCCCAAGGGTATATCCCTCTGGAAGCCGTCGGCATGCTCGCGCACTACGTGATCAACCACTCCCTTGCTTGCCAAAAATATCTTCGGGCACGGTATCGGGCCGTGTTTATCGACGAGTATCAAGACAGCGGGTACTTCCAGCACCAACTCTTTTTGAAGCTCAAGGACCTCAACTTGACCGCCGTCGCAGTCGGCGACGGAGATCAGTCTATTTATGCTTTTGCGCATAAGGACCCGCGGTATTTGTTGAGGCTTACGGCGCCAGGCAGCGGCTTTGCCCATTTTGCCATTAGCACCAATTTCCGCAGTCATCCGTCCATCAGCGACTACGCGCTTCGTCTGCTAGACCCGAGCCAGCCAGTCGCGCCGACGAACGATAATCGCGTATTCATCAAGACGATCGATGGCGATCAACGTGCGATAGGCGCTTGGTTAGCGACTGCCGTGCCCCATCTCATGGGTCATTTCCAAGTGGCCTCAGCGGACAGGGTCGCGATTCTTTGCCGGCATCAGCGCTCTGCACGGCTGATCGCAGATCACCTAAGGCTTGCCTATCATCTCGTCGAAGAAAGCCCTTTTGAGTCGGTCCCATCGACCGAAGCGAGAATTTTCTCTGATCTGCTGCGGTTGCGCTACGACCTGCAGTTGACCGCGGAACCGCATATCGAGCGGGCTGGCGCACTCAAACTCAGTCGCATCGAACGGCGCGCGCTCCGGCAAGCGATTCTGCGTTGCCGAACTTGCGAGGAGGGTGACCTGGTTTCGTCAGTGATGGACGCGGCCACGCGCCTGCTGGGTCAGCCACCCCCGTCGGACGCCGTAATGGCGCTTGTGTCGGTGTGCGGGGATGCCACCAAGCTTCGCTGGTTTCGCCGTCCCTGCCACGATGCCATTCATATCATGACGCTGCACAAAGCTAAAGGGCTAGAATTCGATCTCGTCTTCCACGCGGACCTTTACGATCACGTCATCCCGACACGCGTCTATCCGCCGGGAACGTTTGGTCAAGTCGTTTTCGAGAATGAAAAACAATGCCTTAACCTGCATTACGTGGGGGTCACCCGAGCGATTAAGGCTTGCGTGTTGATGACATCGACCCTACGCATTAACCGGCAGGGGGAGGTCAAGAGCGGAGCGACATCGCAGTTCATCGGTAGGAACGGGGCGAGCGCTATACCTATCTCTTGGTAGCGTAAATGATGGGGAACGCCAACGCCCCACTGACTTTCAGATGAGTTAAATTTATTGCGTGCCGCTACTGCCCGCCTGGAGCACAACAGTTCAAGCCTCGACGGGAATCCACTTGTGAAACCTTCAGACCTACAATTTCTTGACCTCGATAACACATTAGCATTGCTTCCGATTCCGCCTGACTGCCTTCTCGAGATCGATGATGCCTTAGGCAAGATCAATTCAGGCCAGCGAGGAGGTATGCTTGGCTCGATTGACGCTCTCATACAAATCAACAAGCGGAGCAGATTCAACACGAAGTCATGGGGACGGCTTATGCAAGGAGCTGCTCTGAAATTCATGGTCTTCTACAAGTTCATCACTTTCGAGGTAGAGGACGCTGACGAATATGTATTCTCCTTCGATGCCTCCCCTCATAATTCCCCGCAAGCGCCTATGCTCATGGTGAGCTTGGACCGATGCTCAGGAGGTCGCCCAGTGGCCCTTCAGGATCCTGGAGATACTTTTGTGGTGTCGCGTCGCGTGATCTCCGTTCCTCTTCAATGCGTGATCAAGAATTGGGGCGGTGTATCGCAAGGTCACATGATTTATGAGCATCACATTTCACCGATGGATCACTCCCAAAAACAACTTGCAGAACAGTTCAAAGCCGCCCGATACATAGGTCTCACGTCACGTAACTGGCAGACACGCTATCGAGAACACCAACGCGACGCGCTCACTGGAAGTGAGTTGTTATTTCATACAACACTTGCGTCCATTTTTCCTGAGGGCGGGATTAGCCAAGTGGGCATGGGTGTTTTTGAAATCGTTCGAAGTGGGCTGTGCTTTATTTCGGAACTTGAGTATGTAAATCTTACCTTTGAAGAAGCGATGCAGGTGGAAGAGAAACTGGTGGAGCGTACTTTGCACCCAGCTGGCCTCAACATGATTCCAGGCGGATATGCAGGGCTTAAGCTGTTGCACAAGCTTGGATACTTGGCCCGCTTGAAGGCGACGGTCGAAGAGCGGAATTTTGCGTCTGCAAACTACCTGCGGCAGCTTCAGAAGCCCCGAAATCCGGCTCCGTGGGTTGCAGAAAAATGGGAGAAAGATGAGTATTACGAACGAGTTATACTCAATCGATCCAACACTTTAAGTAAAGAACAAGTGCACCAGATTCGAAAGTTCGGTGTTGACTGGAAGTTCAGTACTGAGATCATAGCGAGGCTATCAGGAGCTAGTGAACGGCAGGTACGAGACGTACTGAGCGGTAAGTATTACTCTCGTGTTCACAGAAGGTAGAATTTGGCGGAGCAGTCAACGCTCGCGCAACGCTTCCGGCCTTTACAGATCTGAAGGTACTTGATGTCGTATCAACTAAAAAAAGGATGGCTATGGCGCAAGGCGCGAATGTAACGGACCAAAGCTTCGGCTCGCTCTTCGAAGAGGACTACCTAATTCGCAATCTGGGTCAGATCGCGCATGATCCTGAGATCGCGCTCACTGAGCTGGTCGCCAACGCCTGGGACGCCGGAGCGTCCTCGGTCGACATCGTCATCCCCAAAGTGCTCAATGGCAACCTCGTCGTGAAGGATGACGGCCATGGCATGAGCTCCGCGCAGTTTAAGAGCCGCTGGATGAAGCTGTCCTATGACCGCATCAAGCATCAGAGCCAGGATGTGGAGTTCCCGCCGGAGCGCGCAGGATGGATTCGCCGCGCCTATGGCCACAACGGGGTGGGGCGCCACGGTATGCTGTGTTTCGCCGATGTCTACGAGGTTCAGACGTGGCGCGATGGCAAGGGTGCGTCTTTCGTTGTAAGCACCCATAGTCAAGCGACGCCGTTCAAGATGGATAGTGAGGCGCCACTCGAGCGCGCCGGCCATGGGACGAAGCTCATCGTGAACGTCCAGCGGCACCTGCCCGACCCGGACCGCATCCGGGACATCCTGTCTGCGCGTTTCCTGCACGATCCGCAGTTCGTTGTTCGAGTGAACGGCGCGTCTATCGCGCTGCCTGAGCACACCGGATTAGTGGAGAAGGCCACCTTGGAAATCGCCATAGGCAAGTCGATCGAGGCCTTCGTCGTGGACACGACACGCGGCGCAAAATCGACCTTGTATCAGGGCATCGCATTTTGGGTCAACGGGCGCCTCGTCGGGACGCCGAGCTGGGTCGTTGGCAACGCTGTCGTCTTGGATGGACGGAGTCGGTTCGCGAAGCGCTACACGATCGTGGTGCAGTGCGGCCCCGAATGGATCGGCGACATTGAGTCGGATTGGACTAGGTTTAAGCCAACCGACGCCGTCCGCACGATGAACTCGGCGGTAGCGGGCTACGCGGCGCAAATATTTGCAAAGCTCTCGGAAGAGTTCGTCGACGAAAGCTCCCAAGACGCCTTGGTGCGCAACCGAGAGTCATTCAAGGACCTGCCTACCCTAGCGCGCATTGAAGTTGCGAGCTTTACCCAAGAGCTGGTCAAGCGCAATCCCGGAATCAACACCGAGACGCTGGCCATCGCGGTCGAGGCGGTGATCAATTTGGAGAAGTCGCGCAGCGGCGTCGCGCTGCTTGAGAAGCTCACGAAGCTGGGAGAGGCGGACGTAGAGGCCCTTGATCGCTTGTTGGGGCAATGGTCAGTGCGTGACGCGCTGTCGGTACTCGACGAGATCGATATGAGGCTCAGCGTCATCGAGGCGATCGACAAGCTTGCGGAAGACCCCACCACCGACGAGCTTCACACACTGCACCCGTTGGTGACGCAGGCCCGCTGGCTCTTTGGCCCTGAGTTCGATAGCCACGAATACACTTCGAACGTAACCCTGCGGACCGTCGCGAACAAAATTTTTGGCCAAAGCGTCGAGCTAGGCGCGTTCCTGAATCCGACACAGCGCCCCGATATTGTCGTCCTCGCAGACGCTACGTTTTCGATCGTGGGCACCGAAGGCTACGACAGCTTCGACCCCATGTTCACCCGCATCCAAAACGTGTTAATCATCGAGCTGAAGAAGGGCAAATCATCCATCGGCCGCCCCGAAATGACCCAAGCGGACGGCTATGTTCAAGACTTGCTGCAAAGCGGGGCCATGGATGGCATTCCGTTGATCCGCGCATTCGTGGTTGGCCATCAGGTTTCATCGAAGACCATGAAGGAGAAACTCATCTCGGAGGACGGGATCGTTCGGGGAAAGGTCGTGGCCACGACATATGGCCAGCTGACCCGGAGCGCGAGCCAGCGGCTTTTCAAGCTCAGGGAGAAGATCCCCGCGCGGTATGACCACGTGTCTGGCGCGGAGCTCATGTCGCGGGTTATGCGGACGCCGTCGCAAGCAGGCTTCAACCTCGGCGAGCAAGCCGCAGCTCGGGAAGAAGCCGGCCAATCGAAAATCGCAGCTTGATGGACGCGCCCCCTTCAGGACGGACCCTTTGTCGGGGTCGCGAAGCAGAAGACCGTCCCTTCCTTCGTCCGTTGAAGCGAAAACCCGACTGCTTCTGAAAGCTTCGCCATGACGTTGTCGCCAGGCCCCGCTATGTCAACGGCAATGGCATGTCACTGGTCGAAGACGTGTATAATTTCGTGTCGGTCTCCGGCATTGTTGTAAGTTCAAATAGCAGCGCACTGCAGACAGCACTGCATAATTCCAGCTTTCTTTCGTTTTAATCTAAAACGGACGAAGATTCGCGATCCCTCCGACAGATCTTCGACCGCGTGCGGACTGGATCTGAGCTTATGGGCGCCGGCCGCCTTACAGCTGGGCGGCGCTTCGACATCGGCAGACTCAACGTCTGAAAAAAACCACTACTGGCCTTGGCAAAATTTGCCCAAGCTGGCATACCTAGTCCCCCTGGAAGTAGCCCCTTCGAAACTCCACAGCTCCTTTACGTGCGGGCCCGAAGTGGCGTCAGATCTACCCACAAATCAGCTCTTTAAGCGCTCTTTTGCTCTGAAAAATGGGCTTTCCAAAATACTACCAACATTTGAATATCGCAGATCAGTAAATTGCTACCTTTCTTATTGCGAGGCGGTCTAGTACCAACACTTTTCAGTGGGCTTACCCATTTTGACAACCAGTAACGAGAAAATAAAAAAAGCCCGCTAATGATTGATTTAGCGGGCTTTTTTATTCTTCGCACCTTGGCCCCCTCAGAGCGGCGCAATCCGAGTAAGGATTATAGCAACAGGTCGGCGCGCACCCGCCGCTGTTGATGCCGGTCGACCCGAAAAACGAGAACGCCGAACGTCATCTGAAGGCGCTGAGCGCGCCATGACGAGCTGCCTGCTTATAACGGGTCGAGGCGCAAGGCGAAGCATATGCCGGCCTTGCAACCCGTGGCCGCTATCTGTCCACTGTTGTTGATGCCGTTTGCCTCGCGCAGCAACCACCCCAAGGCCGGATCGATCAGCGTGTTCAGATCGCGCATGTGGCCGGAGTATAAGAATGCTCTTTGCCCACCTTCGCCCGGGGCAGCTAGCGAGAAACCGACAATTTGTCCCTTGTCATTGATGTCGCGAGCCGAACTGAAATCGCCACCGGGCAAGGTGCCGAGGCTTTTCATGACCCCCTTGCGGTACAGAAATGCGCGGTTTGCCATCAGCACAGGCGTCGATGCCTCCCCAACGATCTCGCCGCGTATATTGATTGCATGCGCCAGGCTGAACTGGCCGCCCAGGGTGCCCAGGTCTTTCATTTCTTCACATTCGAAAAGAAATGCATGAAACGGGCTTTCGGGAGGGATATGGGGGCCCACCACCGAACCGCCAACAATTTTTCGGTTGTCATTGATGTCCTTCGCCTCGCTGCCTCCTTCCGGATCAGGAACCTCGAATCTGCCAAGGTCTTGCATGAGCACGCCAGGACGCAAGAGGAATGCGCTGGAATAACCGAGAGCGGGAGGGACATCGGCCGAACCGACAATGTCGTCGCGATTATTGATTGCCTCTGCCCGGCTGTTGGGGCCACCCAGCGTGCCAAGGTCGCTCATCACGCCGTCCACGTAGAGAAAAGCCCTGGTGTTGCCGGCGCCGTCGTCAGAGCGTCCCACGATTTTTCCCGCATTGTTGATGCCGGCCGCGAAGGTATTTGCCCCGCCCAGCGTGCCAAGGTCGGTGATCACGCCGCCTGAGTTGACGAAGCCATGCGTGTTGCCGCCAGAAGGGAAGTCACCGATGACCGTGCCGCCGCCGTTGATGCCGGTCGCGCTGCTTCCCGCGACTCCTACCACGGTGACGGAATATTTCGGGGCGGCCTGGGCCGCAATCGGAACGGCAACAAGGCCGGATAAACATAGGGCTGAAAGGCAGTGGCGTAGCGACATGGCGCTCTCCTTGATCGGTGGGGGATGAAGGAAGTGGTCGTGCCAGCGCTTCCTGTGACGTTCAGGATAGGAGGGTGCGCACCCTGCCGCCGTGCGAAAAATCATGCTCAGCTCGCCTTTGAACCCGATTGCAATAGCGTTCCTGCACTTGGGAATTTCTTATTTTTATATAATGAAACATGCCAAATGGAAATATTTCCTGGGGGGAGACGCGAAGCGAGTTTCCTCAGATTTTAGACGCTGTCCGCCAGGTAGAAACACTTAATCTATTGGACAGCGGCTACAGGCTCAGCATGCTTGATATTGATGACGGGGCGGTCAGGGTTCTGCAGGTTCAGGGAAAACTCATATTCCCCAGCGTGCTCCACCTTTAATTTCAGGTCTTTCCCGCGCCACTGTAAAGCCTGGTCAACGCCTAACGCAGCCATCGGATCACGTGGACCTGCGCCCAGGCTGATCTCGCCGCCTGGTGAATCGAGGTGAAATTTCCACGTGCCTGGCTTGAGCGACATGGTGGCGCTGTAACGTGAATCTTCTTTCAGACTGAAAGCGATACCGGGCCTCCATTTGTCCGCAGAGCTCCTCAGATACGTTTGCCAAAGCGTCAGGAATTGTTTCTTACGTTCGACGCTTGCGTCCGACCAATACTCAAACTCGACGAGGGCGTCATCCGGCAAGGATTTATCCTGGATTGGCGCGTGAACATGGTAGCCGTACACAGGCAGGTGTTTTCGCTGTCCGTTGTGAACGAGGCTTGTGTTCATCGACCAGTCCGGCAAGGCGAAACTGACCGTTGCTTGCTTGGCCGAACACCAATCGCCGCCTAAAAAAAGCATATTGAAGGCCGCCCGTTGCGCAAAGTTGAGTTCTTTCTTGCCAATCGCAATGATGACCTTGCACTCCAGTCGGAGGTCGCCCAAGCGCCTTGCATTGGCAGGTACGCCGGGCGTTCGCACATCGGCACTGAAGCGTATGAATGATTTTTTTTGATTCAGAATCAAATCCGCGTCATCGTCATACGCCTGCTGGCTTCGTGGCAAACTAAACCTGCCATCCCCCGAAATCGGAATAGGAATCGATGTGTCATTGCCAACCAGGCGCAACGTGACGTCATCCCACTTTCCCTCATACCAATTCAATTCCCCACGTTTGCTCAGCTTGAACTGAAGGCTTGCATCCGGTGCGAAGCGATGAAACTCATCGAAAGCATCCATGCCAGCGGACATCACTCTGTACGGTTTCAGCGCCGGGTCCCGCGTTCCGCTCACAGTGACCTCGGCGATTTCCGCGTCGCTGTCGGGCGCCTGCACGGGTGGCTCCCCCGCCTGGGCACCTGCGCCAAGCAACACGACGCAAGAAAGGATCGCTTCGCTTATTTTCATGTTTTCCCTGGTTCGGAGTTTTGCGGTTGGAAGCAGCTTGATTGTGATCAGGCGATATTTCGAAGCCGATTGCGCGCGCCGACTCGTCATTATACAATCGGCAATAATTACGAAATGGATAACTTATTCTCATTTCGCCCACCGCGTCGCCCGCGCCCCCTCGCGGCTCCCACCAAGTCCACTTCGCGCATGTACCGACATCTATTCGTCCTGGCTGTGGCCTTCGGCGCAGCCCACCTTCCCGCATTTGGCGAACCAGCCAACAAGTCCCTCAACAAGACCAGCGACGGCAGCTTCCGGCGCGGCGCCGCGCTGCCGGCATGGGCCCAGGCCTTGGCGGAAGTTCCGCCAACCAAACGTACCGACCCGGTCGTGCTTCGGCTGCACGAGACCCAGGTCCTGGTCGGCCCCACGCCAGCGACCCTGGTCAACCGCGCCGTACAGGTCAATGAAACGAGCGCGCTTGGTGTGATCGGCCAATTCGGCATCACCTATTTTTCCGATTATCAGAAATTGACACTGCACCGCGTCGCAATCTTGCGCGAGGGCCAGCGCATTGACCACACCGCGACGGTCAATGCCCGCTCCTTGCAGCGCGAAACCGGTATCGAAAACGGCATGTACGGCGGCGCCACCACCTTGCAATTGTTGCTCGATGATGTGCGCGTGGGCGACACCCTGTGGATCAACTACACGGTGACCGGCGCGAACCCGGTGTTCGGCAAGAATTGGGCAGACGATTTCAGTTGGGACTTGGGCGCGCCGATCGAGCTGCGCCGGCTGACGGTGTTGCATCCACGCGAACGGCAGTTGAACTGGCGTCAACTGGGCGAATTTCGAACAGCTAAGATTGTTCCGCAAATCGACCATGTGGGCGACTTGACCCGCCTGCGTTTTGAAGGCCGCGCGATCGAGGCGATGGAAGCCGAACCGTCCGTGCCGATGGACTACTTGCCATCGCGGATGCTCCAGTTCAGCGAGTACCAGGGTTGGCAGGATGTGGCGCGCTGGGCTGACAGCCTGTTTCCAAGAGTAGCCCCCAGCCCCGCGCTCAAGGCGCTGGCGCAACAATTTGGCAAACGCGGCGAGCGGGCAGCCCAAGCCTCGGCTGCACTCCAATGGGTGCAAAAGGAAATCCGTTATTTTTCCGTGTCGATCGGAGAGAACTCGCATCGCCCGCAGGCGCCCGATGTCGTGCTCAAGCGTCGTTATGGCGATTGCAAGGACAAGAGCTATTTGCTGGTGAGTCTGTTGGCCGAGCTGGGAATCGAAGCGCGGCCGGTGCTGCTGTCGGTGAACGCACCCAAATTCCCGGCCAAGGTCATGGCCTCCCCGTCCTGGTTTGATCATGCCCTGGTCCAGATTCGGCTCGACGGACACGATTATTATGTCGATCCCACCACCGCTGACCAGCCTGAACCGCTTGCCACGCTGCCGTCTGCGTTCCCAGGCGCAAGCGCGCTGGTCATCGATCCCGCTTCGCAAGGCCTCGTCACGCTTCCTGAACGAGGCGAAACCGGGCCGAAGTACGAACTGGTCGAGGATATCGTTGTGACCGACTTCAGCGGCCCGGCAACACTGGCGTCGCGCGAGATCTACCGCGGCGCTCATGCCGACGCGGCACGCCGGCGCTATCCACGCCTGACGGCGGCCGAATTCAGAAAGAGGGTGCTGGCAAACTACGAGAAGCGCTATCCGGGCGTTTCCCTGATCGAGGCACCGGTGTACCACGACAACGTTGACGAGAACCGGCTGGAAGTGCTGGCCCGCTTCACGCTGCCGAAGGCGGTTGTGCTCAAGGACAAGGTCTACGGCATCGATTACGACAGTCAGCTTGTCGACGGCTCGCTGGGCATCCCGGACAACGTGGTACGCAATTATCCGCTGGCGCTGGCGAAGGGAAAACTGCAAAGCCGCTACCGCCTGAACCTGACGTGGCCCTCATCAGTACGCAGCGACGATAGTCCGGTTGCCAAGACGACCGACAACGCCTTCTTTTTCGCTCACAAGGAGTTCGTTTTCAGGGGTAATTCTGTCAATGTCCTGATCGACTATCGCATCAAGGACGACACGGTCAGCGCGCCGAACGTGCCGGTGTTGCAGGAACAGGCGAAGGAGCTCGAACGTTTCTCGTCGGGTCGTCTGCTCGTGCCCGGGACCATCGTCACGGACCCCAAATTGAAGATCTATTCCACGCGCGATCTCGACAGCCTGAGGACGGCCGGCGCACTGCAGGCCGCGATGCCTGAATTTACGGACAAGAAAGATGCAGACATAAAAATCATTCCCGCATGCGGGTTCGTCTACAGTGCTCTGGAGCAGGGTGAGTTCTCGGCGGCGAATGCTTTGCAAATGGCTGCCCGGCTCGAAAAGCTGGTCGCCGCCGACGCCAGTGGCGCCGACGCTCGCATATGCCAGGCGCATCTGGCATTCGCGCGCGGCGATTTTTCCAGGAGTGCAGCACTTTACTCTGCCGACCCGGCTCCCGCCCTCGAACCGGTGGCCCTGCGCGAGATGGCGTGGGCCATGCTGTATGCAGGCAACCCGGATGGCGCAGTGTCCGCCATGGATCGTTCCGTCGCGACCAACAGGCCCGACCACGGATTTGCAGACGCCATGGAGCTTGTGGACCAGATCGCTTTGCTGCAACGAAGCGGGAGAGCGATCCCGCCCGAACTACTCTCACGCGCGCGGGAAATACCCGATGGGCCTTGGCCGCGGCCCTTGATGGCGATGCAAGTTGGCGCCATGTCGCCCGAGGCCCTGATCAAGATTGCCGAAGCCTTGCCGGGCGACGCCAGTGCGCTCGCGCTGAACGAAGCGTGGTTCTACCTGGGCCAGTCGCGCCTGGCCGCCGGCGATAACACGGGGGCGCGCGCGGCATTCGCCTGGCTTAACATCGGCGGCATTCGAAGCTCCAGGATTTATTATCAGGCCAGGGCTGAACTGTTACGCTTGAAACAGGACGCCCCTCGTCTTGAAGCCGCCATGCGGGCAATTCGTGACAAGGACTATTCAACCGGCGTGGCGCAGTTGCGCAACCTCGCCGCCACCGGCAACGCGTCTGCCCAATATGGTCTTGGCATGGTGAATTTCGCGGGACAGGGTGTTCCCAGGGACAGCGCTCAAGCATTATCCTGGTTGCGCCTGGCCGCCGCACAGGGGCATATGGATGCGCAATTTTTTCTCGGCGTATTGTATGAGGAGGGCGAAGGCGTTTCGAAGGATCAGGTCCAGGCATTGCGGTTCTATCGCGAGGCCGCCGAGCAGGGCCAGGCAAAAGCGCAAGCGGCGGTCGCGCGCTTTTACATGGACGGCAAGGGTGTCGATAAGGACGCCCAGCACGCTTTGTTTTGGTACGCCAGGGCGATGACGCGTGGCGATACCGACGGCATGTACGGCGTCGGTGGCGCCTTTGAGTACGGCAGGGGCGTCGAGCAAGACTATGTGCAAGCGGCGCATGTCTATCGGCTCGCAGCCGAACTTGGGCATCCGGATTCGCAGGTCAATCTTGGCCTGCTTTACCAGGCTGGCAATGGAGTCAAGCGCGATGACAAAGAAGCCGTTAGCTTGTTTCTAAAGGCGGCTGGCGCCGGGAATATGTATGGCCAGATCAACCTCGCTGCCGCTTACTACGCCGGTCTCGGGGTCGCCACGGATCATGGCCAGGCGCTTGCCTGGTATCGCAAAGCGAGCGAACAGGGTTCGACGGTCGCCATGAACTGGATCGGATACATCTATCAAAATGGCAAGGGGGTAAGCCGCGACGATGCGCAAGCAGCCAGTTGGTACCGCAAGGCCGCGGAAGAGGGCAGCGAATCCGCACCGAGCTACAATCTGGCGGTGATGTACGAGAATGGCGAAGGCGTGGACAAGGATCCGGCGCAAGCGTTGGTTTGGTACCGCAAAGCCGCGGAACTGGGCGACGCCGATGCGCAGCGTTACTTGGGCGACGCTTATGCGCGGGGAAAGGGACTCAAGCAAAGCTACCCCGATGCGATGGGGTGGTACGAAAAAGCGGCGGCGCAAGGCGATGCCCGCGCACAATTGAAGCTCGCGAATTTGTATTTCGATGGTACCGGCGCACCGATGGACCGTGCGAAAGCGGCGAACCTGTTCAAGCTGGCCGCCGAGCAGGGTAATACGGCAGCACAATTCGGCTTCGGCTATTGCCTCGAAATGGGGACCGGCATCGGCAAGGATGAAGCTGCGGCTGCCGCATGGTACGAGAAGGCTGCTGCGGCCGGCCATATTGCGGCGCGTAGCCGCCTGGAAATCATGTATGAAGATGGACGCGGTGTGAGCCGTGACGCATCCAGGCTGGCAAAGTGGCTCGACATGGTCGAAGCGCCGGATTTGCCGAACGTGCTTGTGAGCTTGGGCTTCATGTATGCGAACCGCGGCAATCACGACAAGGCCGAGCAGGTCTTCCTGCGCGCATTGGCGGCACTTGAAAAAAAAGCCGGCAGCGAGCATCCCGACCTGGTACCGACGCTAACCGAACTGGGCAATGCGAACTTTTCAACAATGCGTTACGCGCGGGCCGAGCCCTATTACCAGCGCGCGCTCGCGATCATGGAAAAGACGAAGGGGCCTGAGCACCTGGACGTGGCGGAAGTGCTCGATTCACTGAGCGATCTGTATCGAATGCAACAGCGGCTTGTGCTGGCCGAACAAGTGGTGCTGCGTGCGATCGCCATTCGCGAAAAGCAGCTCGGCCCTGACGATTTCGCGGTTGGCGACACGATCGACACCCTCGCGATGGTGTATGTGGAGCAAGACAGGTTCGAGCTCGCAGAACAACAATACCGCAGAGCGCTGTCGATCATGGAGAAAGCACGGGGTCCGGCACATAGGGACACTGCTATCCGTTTAGGGCATCTCGCAATGCTGTATTACAAGACAGGGAAGTACGCGGAATCGGAGCGGCTTTACCAGCGCGTGCTGGCTGTCTTTGAGCCGCAATTCGGAACCGACCACGAGCGGGTAATTGCCACCCGCAACAACCTGGCCGCCGTGTACGACGTGACCGGCCGCCACACCGAGGCCCAGGCATTATTTCAGGCCGGCCTGGTCTATGCGGAAACGGTGAAGGGCCCGGACCACCATTCTGTCGCCACAGCGCTGAACAACCTTGGGCAAAGCTTTCTAAGGCAGGGCAATCTGGGGAAGGCAGAGTCGCTGTTCGAGCGTGCGCTGGCGATCCGCGAAAAAGCCCTTGGCATCGGCCACGTGGACGTCTCATACAGTGTGAACAGCCTTGGCGTGCTACGTAGCAAGCAGGGCAGGCTTGAGGATGCCGTGGCCTTGCTGACGCGCGCACTGGCGATTCGCGAGCGCGAGCTTGGCCCTGACGCGTCGCTCGTGGCCGAGACGCTCAACGACCTCGGCGGGGCTTACGGCGCGCTGGGGACGTATGCCAAGGCAGAACAATCCTACCTGCGCGCGCTCACGATACGACGCAAGTTGCTCGCCCCAGGCCATCCTGACCTGGCGACCAGCATTCTGAATGCGGCCGAACTGTATCGCAAGACCGGGCGGGCAGACAAAGCGGCCGAGCTGGAAAAGACGGCAATGGCCGGGCAGTAGAGCGCGTCATTGTGTGCCTCACTCATGCCGCAGCGCCTCGATCGGGTCCATCCTGGCGGCGCGCCGCGCCGGGAAGTAACCGAAGATGATGCCGATGACGGCGGAAAACAGGAAGGACAAGGCGTTCACTTGCGGATTGAACAGGTAGGGCACTTCCATTGCCCCGGCCAGCCCGATTGAAGCGATCGTGGCCAGCACGATGCCGATGATGCCGCCAAGCGCCGCCAGCACCACAGCCTCGATCAGGAACTGCATCAGCACTTCCTGTTCCAGTGCCCCGATGGCAAGGCGTATGCCGATTTCACGGGTTCGTTCCGTGACCGAGACCAGCATGATATTCATGATGCCGATTCCTCCCACCAGCAGGCTGACGGCCGCCACCGCGCCCAGCAAGGCAGTAATCACCTTGGTGGTGCCGGTGAGCGTTTCAGCGATCTGCCTGGTATCCATGACATTGAAGTTGTCTTCTTCGCTAGCTGCAATCTTGCGGCGCTCGCGCATCAACAGCGCGACCCTGTTTTTCACGGCATCGGTCGCCACCCCGTCGGCAACGGAAACCTGTATCGAACGCACATCGGTCGAGCCGGTCAGGCGCCGTTGCACCGCCCGCAGCGGCATGACAATGGTGTCGTCCTGATCCCTCCCCAGCGTCGACTGCCCCTTCGAGGCGAGCAGGCCGATCACCTCGCAACTGAATTGCTTGATGCGCAAGCTGTCGCCCACCGGGTTCTGGCGCCCGAACAGTTCGCGCCGCACCGTCTCGCCAAGCACGCACACCGCCTTGCCGGCGCGCTCTTCGGGTGGAGTGAAGATGCGTCCTGCCGCCAGGCGCCACTTTCCGGTTTCGAAATAGGCCTCGGTGCTGCCCGTGACCGTCGTGGACCAGTTCTTCGCCAGATGCACCGCAGTAACACCCTTGGTTGCGGTGGGCGCCACCGCTTTCAGGCCGCCCACCTGCTGCGAGATCGCCTCGGCGTCGGCCACCTTGAAACTTTGCGCCCCGCTCGACAAGGGCCCCAGGCGCTGTCCTGGAAGAATCATCAGCAGATTGCTGCCCATGGCGGCAATTTGATCCTGCACGGAACGGGTCGCGCCGTTGCCGAGCGTGACCATGGTGATGACGGCGGAAACCCCGATCACGATCCCGAGTATCGTCAGGAAGGAACGCAACAGGTTGCGCCGGATTTCGCGCAAGGCGAGCAGAAGGGTATTCAAGAGCATCAGGCGTTCTCCCCGTTCAGGGTGTCCGAGTCCACTTTGCCGTCGAGGAAATGAATCGTGCGCCTGGCATAGCTTGCCATCTCAGGCTCATGGGTCACGATGAGCACGGTGATGCCCTTGTCCCGATTGAGCGAGGACAGCAATTCCATGATGTCGCGGCTGGTCGCGGTGTCGAGGTTGCCGGTCGGTTCGTCGGCGAGCAGCACGATCGGATTGCTCACAATGGCGCGCGCGATCGCTACGCGCTGCTGCTGGCCGCCCGATAACTCGGACGGCATATGGTCTTCCCATCCCTTGAGCCCGACCGATTCGAGCGCAACAAGCGCGGCGGCGTTGCGCTTGCCGCTGTCCAGGCCGCGATACAGCAGGGGCAGCGCGACGTTCTCCAGTGCCGAGGTGCGGCCAAGCAAATTAAATCCCTGGAAGACGAAGCCGAGGTAATGCCGGCGCAGCAGGGCGCGCTGATTGCGTGACAGCGCTTCGACGTGAACATCGGAAAACAGATAGGCGCCGGAGCTGGGCACGTCGAGACAGCCGAGGATGTTCATCATGGTCGATTTGCCCGAACCGCTGGGGCCCATGATGGCGACGAACTCGCCCTCGCCGATCGTGAAATCGACGCCGCGCAGCGCCTTGAAGGCCGCGCCGCCGCTTCCGAACGTCTTGGTCACGCCCACTAGTCTGATCAGCGCCGTCGTGGCGGGCGAGCGCTCCCTGGTCTCGGTCATTTTGAGCTACTCAGGCTTTCGGTAATGACTTGCATGCCCGGCCGCACAGCGCCTTGCAACAGCTCGGTCATGCGTCCGTCGCTCGCTCCGGTGGTGACGGAAACCGGTTCCGGCTCGCCATCGCGCAATATCCATATCTGCTGGGTGCCGCCCTTGCCTGGTGTGGCGCTCGCGCGTCTGCGGGCAGGGCGGGGCGGACGCGGAACCAGCTTCGATACGAGGCCGCCCTGGGTTTGCCCGGTCTCGCGCTGTGGCGGAGTAAATCGCAGCGCGGCATTCGGTACCAGCAAGGCGTTTTCCCTGGTTGCGGTGATGATCTCGGCAGTGGCCGTCATGCCCGGACGCAGGCTCAGGTCGTCGTTATCCACCGCCAATACCGTGAGGTAGGACACGACGCCTTCCTTGACCTGCGAGCCGAAACCGGTGCGTGTGATGTGCGAGGGATAGTCGCGATTCGGATAGGCATCGACCCTGAAGGTGGCGCGCTGGCCGTCCCTGACCTGTCCCACATCGGCTTCGTCGACATCGACTTCGAGCTTCATCTGCCTCAGGTTCTCGGCAAGTGTAAACAGCACCGGCGCCTGCAGCGTGGCCGCGACGGTCTGGCCGGGCTCCACTTTGCGCACCAGCACCACGCCGTCGATGGGCGAACGGATCGTTGCCTTGGAAAGATTGGTGCGATCCGATTTGAGGCTGGCGCGCGCCTGTCCGATCGAGGCGCGTGCGCTCGCTTCATTCGCGATCGCGCGCTTGAGCGCGGCTTCGCCGTTCTGGAGCTCGGCTTTCGACGGCACCTTTCCGCCGGACAGCACCGCAACCTGCCTGAGGCGCTCGAGATTGGCGCGCGCTTCCTCCACCGTCGCCTGCATCTGCGCCGCCTGCGCTTGCGCCGCCACCAGCGCCAGACTCGACTTCGACACCTGGTCCTGGAGTTTCGACATATCCAGGCGCGCCAGCGCCTGCCCCTTCCTGATGCGATCGTTGTCATCGACAAAAACGGTGTCGACCGTGCCGGAGAGCTCGCTGCCGACATCCACCTTATTGGTCGGCTGCAAATTGCCGGTGGCCGATACCGTGACCACGAGTTTGCCGCGCGTCAGCGCCTGCGTGACGTAGCGGTTCGCTGGCTGGCTGGAACGGGAACTGAAGTAGGCGTAGGCAAGCAGCGCCAGCACGATTGCCAGGACCGCCGCCACGATCTTGCGTGTGCGGCCACGGGGCGAGCCGGGTGCGCCCGCATTGAGAATGCCTGCGATCTCCTGGCTTCTGGACGCGGGATCGGCGCTCATGGAACCTCGCCGCGGGCGGGGGACCAGCCGCCGCCCAATGCCTTGTACAGCCGAATCACGGCGGAGGCGCCATCGGCCTGCGCGCCGGCCAGACTGTCTTCGATGCTGAGCACCGTCCTTTCGGTGTCCAGCACAGTCTGGAAATCGATCAGGCCGCTGGTATAGCGGTCGCGCGCGAGCAGGGCGGCATTGCGCGCGGCCGCGGCGGCGGCGGACAGTGCGGTTTCCCGCTCGCGGCTTCGGGCAAACGACACCAGCGCGTTTTCCACTTCGTCGAGGGCAGTGAGCACGCTAGCCTGATAAGCGATCAATGCCTGCGCCCGCACCGCGTCTTGCGCCCTGACCTGTTGTGCGAGCCGGCCGGCGTCGAAGATGGTCGACCCGAGCGAGGCGGCGAACGAGCGCGTAACGGTTCCGTCGAGCAATTTGCCAAGGGTGAGGGATTCGAGACCGATTGAACCGGCCAGGCCAACGCCGGGAAAACGCGCGGCCTGCGCCTGGCCGAGGCGGGCTGTTTCGGCGGCCAGCCTGCGCTCGGCCGCGCGCACGTCGGGCCGCCGCCGCAAGGCATCGGCCGGAATCCCGACCGCCACTTGTTGCGGAGGACCTGGAATGGAAGCAGGCTCGCCAAGACTTGCACCGGGCGCCTGGCCCGACAGGATGGCCAGCAGGTTCTGCGCTTCGGCCAGGCTGATTTCCAGCCGCGGCAACTGGGCACGCGTTTGTTCGAGATTCGCCCGGGCCTGCTCCACGTCGAGCGAGCCGACCAGGCCGGCCTGCGAGCGCCACTCGGTCAGCTGCAAGGTTTCGGACTGGCTCGCCAGATTGGCGCGCGCGATCCCCAAGCGCACCTGCAAGGCGCGCGCTTCAACGTAATTGAGCGCCGCTTCGGCTACCAGCGACACCTGGGTTGCGTCGCTTGCGGCGGCGCTCGCTTCCATGTCGGCCTGCGCCGCCTCGACGGAGCGGCGCACCCCGCCGAACACATCGAGTTCCCAGCTTGCATCGAAGCTGGCGGTGTACAAGGTGTTGGACGCGCGCGCGCCGGCGCCGGAATTCCTGCTGCCGGAAGCGGAAGCGTGCGCGGCCGGAAACAGCGCGGCGCCCGCGATGGCGCGGCGGGCGCGCGCTTCGAGCAAGCGCGCGCGTGCGGTGCGCAGGTCAGGGTTGGCAGCAATCACCTTTTGTATCAGCCGGGACAATTCCGGATCGCCGAACTGGCGCCACCAGAACTCGCCCGTATCCGGATTCATCGCTTGCGCAGTCAGTCCGGCTGTCATGCCGGCGCGCCACGCCGCAGGCGCGACCTGGCGCGGGGATTCGTAGTGGGGACCGACTGCGGCGCAGGCCGACAGCAATGCCGCGGCCAGCCAGGCGGCCGGGCGGGAGCCGGGGTGGAAGAGGGACAGCTCGTCGACGCTGGAACGCCATTCCCGGATGGGCTTGCTCTTCCTGGGATCTGTGAACATGCGCGGTTTCAATTGGATGGAAGGCAGCGAGGACTTGGTCCACTCCAATATGACCGTTTCGCAAACGTCAGGATTGATCTGCCTCTGCGCGCGCCAATTTCGATCACTGTAATTGGCCCCCGACAGCGAAACCTAACGCGGTTTCGGTTGTCACAATTATCCCTGTTCCAAATCGCTAGCGGAGGACATCATGGCACATGCAAACCCGATTCAAATCCAGAAGTTCCTGAAGGGTGTCGACTATCCGGCGTCGAAAGCGACCCTGATCGAAAACGCGAAAAAGATGGGCGCCGACGAGAACATATGTGCCTCGCTTGAGCAATTACCCGATGAGAATTTCCAGACCCCGGCCGAGGTGAGCCAGGCATTCAAGGGCCCCTCGAGCGATCAGGTCGAGTCGGGCGTGGAAACAGGCAGCAACGAGTTCCTGGTCCAGGCGATGCAAGACTCGCTGGCGGAAATCGAACTGTGCATGCTGGCGCTGCAGAAATCATCGAACGCCGAGGTAAAGGCGTTCGCCCAGACCATGATCGACGAGCATGGCCGCATGGGACAGGACCTGGAAAGGCTGGCGGAAAAGAAAAAACTGACCTTGACCAAGGCGATCACCGACCAGCACGCCGCCGAGGTGAAGAAGATGTCGGGACTGCCGGCGCGCGAATTCGACCGCCGCTTCATGGAGATGAACGTCAAGGACCATGAGAACGACCTCAAGGTGTTCAAGCACTACGCGGCGGAGGAGAAGGACGACGATATCAAGGCGCTGGCCGAGAAAGGCGTGCACATGTTCACCAGGCATTTGAAAATGGCGAAGGAGCTCGACAAGAAAGTGTGAGCGCGCCGCGTTCCCGCACGCGGAACTCTTCACGTAAAAATTCCTCAAACCTGAGTTGCGAGAGCTTGTGTCCTGGCGCGCTTGTCGATTTGAAAGGAACGATATGCTGAAGGAACTCAACGCACTGTCGATCGCGCGCTTTCACGACGCCATGCTGTGCGATGCGCTCTGGCCGGGCGACGAAGCAGGCGTCGCCGCAGACACCGCCTCGCGGCCCCTCGCCTGGCGCTCGATAGAGGCCAATCATCGCTTCAATTGCCTGCTGTGGCGCGAGGAAGACAAGGCAAGGCGCACCGATGTGGGCCCGGCCGAGATTGCTGCAAGCAAGCGCCTGATCGACCAGCATAACCAGAAAAGAAACGACGCGGTCGAAGCGCTCGACGAGGTCATTCTTGCCGCGCTCGGCCCCATCGCCTGCGCGCCCGACGCGCGCCTGAGCAGCGAAACCGCGGGCGCCATGATCGACCGCATGTCGATCCTGTCGCTCAAGATTTTCCACATGCGCGAGCAGACCGAGCGCACCGACGCGGACGCGGCCCATGTCGACAGTTGCAGCGGCAAGCTGCAGCGCCTGATGCAGCAGCGGCGCGACCTCGCATCTTGCCTCGACCAGTTGCTGTCCGAGGCATGTGCGGGCCGGGCCTATTTCAAGGTGTACCGCCAATTCAAGATGTACAACGACCCCACGCTCAATCCCTACCTTTACGGCAAGCGCGACGCTGGCGCAACGGGCAAGGCGGCCCCATGACCGGCACGATCGACGTGCTGGTTCCGACCTGCAACCGCGCCTGCGCGCTGGCCGTCACGCTTACCGCCCTGGCGGCCCAGAGCTGGCCCGAGCTGCGCATCATCGTCTCGGACCAGTCCGATGGCGACAGCGTATTCGACAAGCCGGAGGTCGCAGCCGTGCTGCGCTACCTGGCCGCGCGCGGGTACGAGGTACAGGCCTGGCGCCATCTTCCGCGGCGCGGGATGGCCGAGCAGCGCGCCTTTCTTCTCTCGAAAGCAAGTGCTCGCTACTGCCTGTTTCTCGATGACGATGTGCTGCTCGAGAACGACCTGGTCGAGCGCCTGCACCGCTCGATCGTCGCGCAGCAGTGCGGCTTCGTGGGCAGTGCCTTGCATGGCCTGAGCTATCTCGGCCAGGTGCGGCCCGAGCAGGAATACATCGAGTTCTGGGAGTCCTGCGTCGTGCCAGAGCTGGTCGAACCGCACAGCGCGGCATGGGCGCGCCATCATCTGCACAGTGCGGCCAACCTGTTCCATCTCCAGTCCAGGCTCGGGCTAAACCGGGAAGCAACGCGCCACTACCGGGTGGCGTGGATCGGCGGCTGCGTGCTGTTCGACACGGCCAAGCTGCGCGCGGCGGGCGGCTTCGACTTCTGGCCCGAGTTGCCTGCCGAGCATTGCGGCGAAGATGTGCTGGCCCAACTGCGCGTGATGGAGCGCTTCGGCGGCTGCGGCATGATTCCGTCGGGCGCCTACCATATGGAACTGCCGACCACGATTCCAGTGCGCCTGGTCGACGCGCCCAAGCTGCTGTTCACCGCTACTGCCGGGCGCGGCGCGGGCGCACGGCAATGAACCCGGCCTTGCCCCATGTCCGGAAAATCGCGGTCTTGCGCCCCAGTGCGGTTGGCGACTTCGTGTTTGCGCTGCCCGCACTGCATGCATTCAAAAACACCTATCCCGAGGCGCAGATCGTCTATATCGGCAAGCAGTGGCATGCCGATTTCCTGAAGGCACGCCCTGGTCCGGTCGACCGGGTTGCCGTCATGCCGCCCACGCCGGGAGTGGGCGCGCCGCCCGATGCGTTGCTGCCTGAAGAACCCGGCCTGCAGTTCATGGCCGCCATGCAAGGGGAGCGGTTCGACCTTGCCGTGCAGCTGTTCGGCGGCGGGCGCTATTCCAATCCGTATGTCGCGGCGCTTGGCGCAGGCCTGTGCATCGGCCTGAAGGCGGCCGACGCTGCGCCGCTCGACAAATGGGTGCCGTATGGCGGCCTGGCCAACACCCGCCTGCGGTTGCTCGAAGTGGCCGAGCTGGCCGGCGCGCGCGCCTGGCACGCCGAGCATGAACTGAGCGTGACCGGGGGCGATCGCCAGCAAGCGGCGCGCGTCTTGCCGGTCACGGCGCAACGGCTGGTGTTGTTGCAGCCCGGTTCGAGCGACGCGCGGCGCTGCTGGCCGTCCGCGCACTTCGCGGCAGTGGGCGACGCACTGGCGCAGGACGGCGCGCTGGTCGCGGTCAACGGAACCGGGTCCGAGGCCCCGCTGGTGCGTGCGGTGGTCAAGGCAATGCGCCACCGCGCCATCGACCTGAGCGGCGAGCTGTCCCTGTCGGGCCTGTGCGGCTTGCTTGAGCGCTGCGCGCTGCTCATCTCCAACGACACCGGACCCTTGCACCTGGGGCTCGCCATCGGCACACCCTGTGTCGGCATCTATTGGTTCACCAACCTGATCGAGTCTGCGCCCTTGCGCCAGCAACGGCACCGGGGCGCGCTGTCGCACCGGGTGCATTGCCCGGTGTGCGGCGCGGAGAACCTGAAAACCCGCTGCGCCCACGATGCCAGTTTCGTCGCCGACGTGAGGCCGGACGAAGTGACCGCGCTGGCCATCGAGCTGTTGCGCTCTACGGCGTAGCGGCGGGCGCTGCCAGCAGGGCGCGGGCGTGTTCGAGCACCCCGTACACGCGCTCACCCTCCGGATCCCAGATGCAGCGATGGGTGTGCTGGTCCAGTGGTGCCCAGCGCCCGATGTCGGCCTTCGAGAAGATCACCACGCTCCTTAACTTCAGGCCCGCGGCAATGTGCGATACGCCGGTGTCATTGCACACGAGCAGGCGCGCGCGGCTCATCAGGGCGGCCATCGCGCCGATCGAGATGGGGGCGGCGGCGTCGAGCGCCGGGGTGCGCATGTGACGCGCGACCTCCGCCGTCAGGTCCGCTTCCTTGGCCGAACCGGTCAGTACCACGGGCAGGCCGAACTCGAAAGCGAGCCGGTCGGCCACTTCGGCAAAGCGCTGCGGCGCCCAGCATTTGTCGCGTATCCTGGCTCCGGGATGAATGCAGATATAGCCTCCCGCAGTCAGACCCTTGTCGAGGCCGCTGTCGCCCAGTTCCTGGTGATCGCGTTTCGTCAGTGGAAACTCCAGGTGCGTGCCCACCGCCGGCGCACCGAGGAATTCGGCCAGGGCCAGCAGCCGGACCGGCTCGGCGCCGTGTTCCGGATAGGGAAAAAAACAGCGCTCATCGAGCCCGGCGGCGCCGGCAATGCCAAAGCCGGCCACCGCTTGCGCGCCAAAGGCCCCGGTGATCGCGTTGCTGACCTCGCCGCTGCCGTGCATTTGCAGCGCCAGGGTAAATCGCCGGGCCTGCATGGCCGCGTAAAAGCCGCTGAGCCGCTCCTGCTGCACTGCTTGCTCGGGCAGCAAGGGGTGTCCCGGAAACGGGACAAAGTCATCGATATACATGGGGAAGCGCGCGGCGAACTGTTGTGCCCACGGCAGGCCGACCAGGCTGATTTTGGCGTCGGGCAAGGCCGCACGCAGCGCGCGCAGGGCGGGCACACAACACAGCATGTCGCCAAGCTGGAGCGCCCGGAACACGGCCAGCGTCTTGATATCGAGTCGGTGCAACAATTTTTCGCTCGGCATGATCAGTCTCGCGTCAGAAGGTTCCTGAATACACGGCGCAACTGCGGCAGACCTCGGGCGGTGTCTCGGAAGAGAGCCGCTCCCTGAATGTCTGGTAGGCATCGTTGTTCCAGACCGCCGCGACGCCCTCGCTTGCCATGTCGCCGAAGTTGATGCGGTCGGGCGTGGCGACCATGCAGCACGGCATGGCCTTGCCGTCGTAGCTGATGTAGGGGCCGCGCCACGGCCAGTCGCAGCGCTCGCGCCCCGGCACCTGCGCGCTGTGGAGGCGCGGCGTGATGCTCGGCAGGCGCAGCGCGACGCCAAGGCGGACGGCCTCGGCCCGTGCCTGCGCAAACACGGCGGCAATGCGCGCCGGGTCTTCGTGCAGCAGGGTCTGGGCGTCGATGAAGGAGCGCATGGGCTTGTAGTGTTCGGGCAGGCTGGACTCGCCGAAATCGTGGCACAGGTGCTGCACCGACAGGCTAGGGATACCTTCGGCCGCGCCAAGGCGCACCAGCGCCGGCAGCTCGTCGAGGTTCTGGCGCATGACCACGGCGACCAGCGCGATGTGCGGCAGCCCGCTTGCTGCGTGAACCTTGGCGGCAAGCAGGCGGCGCAGGTTGCGCAGCACGCGCTCGAAACGCGCACGCACCCGGATTGCCTGGTACGACTCGGGCGTCGCGCCGTCGAGCGAAACATGCATTGTGTGCAGGCCGCTGCGCACGCAGCGCGCCGCGTGCTCCGGGCTCATGACGGTCATGTTGGTATTGGTGGACACGACGATGCCGCGCCCCGCGGCGAAGCTCACCATGTCGAAAAAGCGCGGGTGCAGCAGCGGCTCGCCCATGCCCTGCAAGTGCAGCTCGTCGATCGCGCCGCACTGCGCCAGCAGGCTGCAAAAGGTGTCGAAACCCATGAACGCGGACGGGCCGGGCGGGCCGTCGGTGCGAAACTGGATCGGGCACATCGTGCAGCGCAGGTTGCACTGCCCGACCGGTTCGATCTGCACGAACTTCGGCAGTGCGACAGGCGCGTTCATGGCCGGCGCACGCAATCATGCGACCGGGTCGGGCTCGCTGCGCTTGCGCACCAGGTAGGGCGGCATTGCGAGCGCGTGCATGGGCGTGCTGCGAAACGAGGCGAGCGCCTCGGCCGGGGTTTCGACGATCGGCTCGTCGCGGCGGTTGAACGACGTGTTCAGCAGCACCGGCACGCCGGTGCGGGCCTCGAAAGCGAGCAGCAGCGCGCGCAGGAACGCGTCGTCCCGGGGGCCAACCGTCTGCAGGCGCGCGGTGCAGTCGACATGGGTGACGGCGGGGATGACATGCGCGGCTTCGGGCAGCACCGGTGCGGCATACTGCATGAACGGCGAGGGGCAGCGGATATCGAAAAATTCAGCGGCGCGTTCGAGCAGCACCACCGGCGCCAGCGGGCGGAACCATTCGCGCGACTTGACGCGCGCATTGATCCAGTCGCGCACCTGGGCATTGCGCGCATCGCCCAGCACGCTGCGGTGCCCGAGCGCACGCGGCCCGAACTCGCTGCGCCCGTGGTACAAGCCGACCACCTTCGACGCGCACAGCAGCTCGACCATGCGCTCGCACATGGCAGCGCTGTCCTCGATGCGCTCGACGGCCAGGTCGGCGGCGTCGGCCAGTGCCGCCTCGATGTCGGCCAGTTGCGGTTCGGGGCCGAGGTAGTCGTTTTCCCAGCGATACGCGCATGGCGCGCCGGCCAGCTCGCTCAGCCCGTACAGCGCGCACCCAAGCGCGGTGCCTGCGTCGCTCGGCGCGGGTGGAATGAAGATGGCGCGAAACGGCGTTTCGCGCAGCAGGCGGTCGTTGGTCGAGCAATTGAGCCCGGTGCCGCCGGCAAAGCACAGGTGCTGCGCGCCGGTGCTGGCGTGCAGCCAGCGGGCGACCTCGAGCACGGCGTCCTCGAACGCGCGTTGCCCCGCGGCGGCCAGGTTGGCGCTGTCGGTAAAGTGGGTGTCGCTCGCGCCGGTGTAGCGAAAGCGCCCGCGCTCGCGCATGAGCTCACGCCAGCGGGCCGGAATCGTCACCTGGGGCCCGTCCACTTCGAGTGGCGGCAGGCCAAGCGCGCCCGGGTTGCCGTGCGGCGCCAGTCCCATGACCTTGCCTTCGTTGCCTTCGCCTGGAAAAATCGCCTGCGTCAGCAGGAAATAGAACATGCCGAGGCCCACCAGCCGTTCATCGTTGCGGTCCCACAGTTGCTTGCCAATACACTCGATGCGTTCGCGGCTGGCCCGGTAGAACGAGGACACCTCGCGCCAGTGGCCGGGCACGCCGGCGGCCCCGCTCCAGTTCTCGGTCAGGTCGGAGACGGCGCTGCCCTGGCCGTCGATGACCATGACGGCGGCCTCGTTGAAAGGGGAGGGGTGGAACACGCTGTAGACGTGCGCCATGTGGTGCGAAATGCGGGCGCGCCGGGAGCCCGGGGCAAAGTTGAGCGTTTCGGCAAGTTCGCGCTCGTAGGCGGCCAGCTTGCCGTGCTCGGGATCGGACGAGAAACACTCGACCAGCACGTCGATCGGCCGCTCGAGCCCGGCCAAGCGGGGCAGGTACACCTGGCCCATGTCGCCCAGCCTGCCCCAGTGGTGCTTGTGGCGCGTGAGACGTTCCTTTTGTATGGCCCACATCAGCTGCGAGCCGTGCATCAGGCAAATGCTGGCGTCCTGCGTGCGGTTCACGCCGAGCACAACGGGCACATCGTTCATGGTGTTCTCCTCATGCAACCCTACCAACATTGCCGCCCGGTGGCGCGCCTGGCTTATCCATTGGAGCGCCGGGTCCGGCAATTAGTTCTGTGCACGGCCGTTTTACGGGCCGGAAGAACTGGCCCCGACGCCTGGCCAGAAAAACGGTATGATCTTTGGTAACGCTTTTTCGGAACTTCTTCGACCCCATGTTACAAACGCCCGCCTCCTTCACGCCCCTGATTGCGCCGCAGGCGCATCCCGACCCGCTCACGTTCGTGTTCGACAAGGGCCGCCTGCTGGTGCGCGAGCACGACCTGTCCTTGCCCGCGGCGGAGCTGGTCGATGCGATGGGATTCGATGCCGGCGACCTGCACCCGGTCGGGCTGCTGGACGGGCGCTACTGCCAGGCAACCTGGAGCACCAGCGATGCGCCGCCGCGCTCCGGCTTCGCCTACCGCGGCCTGCGCTCGATGTTCGGTTCGATGGACGAGGACTTGCTGGGAGTGGCCGGGCGCGCCTCGCAGATCGCCGAGTGGGCGCGCACGCACCGCTATTGCGGCGCCTGCGCCAGCCCGATGCAGCGCGCCGCCGGGGAACGCTGCTTCCAGTGCGCCGCCTGCGGCAACCTGGCTTATCCGCGCATTTCGCCGGCCATGATGGTCCTGATCCGCAAGGGCGATTCAGTGCTGCTGGCGCTGCACACCGCCTCGCCCACAGGGCGCTTCAGCCCGCTCGCCGGTTTCCTGGAAGCGGGCGAATCGATCGAGGAAGCGGTGCACCGCGAAGTGTTTGAGGAAGTCGGCCTGCGGGTGCACAACCTGCAGTATTTTTCGAGCCAGTCATGGCCCTTCCCGCACTCGCTGATGATCGCCTTCACCGCCGATTATCTCGACGGCGAGATCCGCGTCGACGAGAGCGAGATTGCCGAGGCGCGCTGGTTCGGCCCGGGCGATGCGTGGCCCGAGCCGGTCCCGCACATCTCGGTATCGAGCGTGCTGGTGGACGCGCACCGTCCTTAAGGCGCGAGCTCGGGCCGGCGCGTCTCGCCCACGACATCGAGCGCGGCCGCACGCGGTGTCTCGGCCGGCTTGTTGCCGGTGCCGCGCATCTGTATCACGCGCTGCAGCAGGTCGAACCAGAACGAGGCCCCGAACAGCGCGGTCGACGCGGTCAGCAGCCAGCCGGCCACCGTGAGCAGGAACTTGGCGTCCGCCGCCGGCGGAAAACTCTGCCAGCCGATCGGCAGCGTAAACAGCATGTTGATGGTCTGCTGGTCGAGCACAGGTGCGGGCATGCGCAGCTGGGCGGCCAGCGCCGGCTGCTGCCACAAGGTGCGGAACAGGTGGATGCTGTCGATGTTGAACAGGATCGCCAGCAGCAGCGACAGCAGCAGGCTCACCAGCAGAGAGCGCCGCTTGTAGGAGCCCGAAACACGCTCCATCGCGCCGTCGAACCAGCCCTCGACCGACTCCATGAACACCTTGGTGTCGCCGCCGGCGCGCTGGTGGATGCTTTTCAGGGCCCGCTTGACCTGCGGCGCGACGTCGATGGCGTCGATGTCGCGCCCGAGCTGCGCGTAATCGCCCGGAACGCTCTGGATCGAATCGATCAGTGCAATGGCGAAATGCTTGGGCTCGATATAGGATGGCTTGAACTTGATCTCGCGCTCGTCGCTCGCCTGGCCGTCGTCGTGCGGGTTGACCAGCGCGTGATTGTAGACCGCGCGCGCCAGCGAGTCGAAATTCGGGTCGTTGAGCATGGTCTTGACGCCGTCGAGCAGGGTGCGCGCGCGCAGGCGAAAGAGCGACGCCAGCGCCTCCTGCACCGTGCTGACGATGAGCGCCAGCGAGGCATAGCAGAAGGTGAGGCCGATAACCACTTCCAGGACGTTGCTTCCAAACATGATGTTCTCCCCAAGGAAAGGTATTGACTACGCTATCCCATGCAGCGGCCCGATGAGTTCGGTTTGCTCAAGGAACTTGCGCGCGGCTATCGGGGTCATGCAGAGGGTGAAACGTTGCCTGAATTGCCAATTTGATGCGGGGAAAATAAGGGCGTGGCGAGATTGGCCCGCCGCCGATGGGGCTGCGACATTTTCTATATACTGACAGCAATTGAAAAATTCAGGGTTTGACTATGTCCCAAGAAGCATTCAGCGAACACGACTGGCGCCGCCTGCTGGCCAGCCTTGGCGAGGACCCGAGCCGCCCCGGCCTGCTCGAGACTCCCGCGCGCGTCTCGAAGGCGTGGAAGCACTGGACCTCCGGCTACCAGCAGGACCCGGTCGAGCTGCTCAAGGCCTTTGAAGACGGCGCCGAGCAGTACAACGAACTGATCGTGGTGCGCGGCATTCCGGTCTACAGCCATTGCGAACACCACCTGGCGCCGTTCTTCGGCAAGGCCACCATCGGCTACCTGCCAAACGGGAAGATCGTCGGCCTGTCCAAGCTCACGCGCCTGGTCGACTGTTTCGCCAAGCGCCTGCAAGTGCAGGAACGCATGACGATCCAGATCGCCAATGCGCTCATGGAAGTGCTCGAGCCGAAAGCGGTCGGCGTGGTCGTCAAGTGCCGCCACCTGTGCATGGAAAGCCGCGGCATCCGCACCCCGGGCGAGGAAACCATTACCTCGGCCATGCTGGGCGAACTGCAGCCGAACCTCGGCCTGCGCACCGAATTCCTGGCGCTGGCACGCGACTCGTAACGCGCCATGGCCGACATCGACTGGCACGGTGGTGGCCCGGACGGCGCGTTTGCGCAGGCCAGGGCGAGCGGCCAGCCGCTGTTCCTGTATTGGGGCGCGAGCTGGTGCCCGCCTTGCAACCGGGTCAAGGCAACCGTCTTCAGCCGGCCCGATTTCATCGAGCTGGCGCAGTCGTTCGTGGCGCTCAACATCGACGGCGACAGCCCCGGCGCGCAGCAAATGGCCGAGCGCTTCAATGTGCGCAGCTACCCGACCCTGATCGTATTCCGGCCCGACGGCACCGAAGTGACGCGCCTGCCGTGCGAGCTCGATGGGCCGCGTTTCGTGAAGATGCTCAGGCTCGCCCTCGGCGCGCGCTTCACCGCGGCGCAGACGCTCAGCGTGGCGCTGTCGCGCGAGCGCGTGCTGTCGGACGACGAGTGGCGCCTGCTCAGTTTCTACTCGTGGGACACGGACGAGCGCCAGATCCTCAAGAAGCTCGACTTCGCAGCCATCCTGGCCAGCATGACGCGCGCCTGCACCCTGCCGAAAGCGGCTTTGCGCTTCGAATGGCTGTCGCTGCAGGCTGCGGCCCTGTCCGGCGAGGGCGGCATCGACCGGCGCGCCGTCAGTGCGCGCCTCGAGCAAATGCTGGCCGACCCGCGCGCGGTGCACGCCCAACTGGACCTGGTCACCCGTGTTGCGGTCGATCTGGTGCGCTACCTGACCGAGCCGCATACGCAGGCGCGCCTGCGCCTTGCCAACGCCTGGGCGGGCGCGCTCGAAGTCCTGGAGTCTGCCCCTGCGCTGAACCTGGCCGACCAGCTGGCCGCCCTGCGCACCCGGGTACGCCTGGCGCGCCTGGGCGCCCCGATCGTGCAACTGGAGCAACTGGTGCGTACGCGCGTTGCCGGCGCCAGGCATACGGAGCTCCAACCTGCATTGCGCCACGCCGTGATCAATACCGCCAGCGCTGTGCTGTCGGACGCCGGCCTGGTCGACGATGCCGAGCAGTTGTTGCTGTCCGAACTAGAGCGCTCGCACGCACCGTTCTACTTCATGCACAGCCTGGCTGAGATCGCGAAAAAGCGGGGCGACCCAAGCGCTGCGCTGCACTGGTATGAACAGGCATGGCAGCGCGCCACCGGCCCGGCCACGCGCCTGCAATGGGGTGCCACCTACCTGCAGGGACTGGTCGATTTCGCGCCCCACGACAGCACGCGGATCGCGCGCTTCGCCGAGCAGATGCTGGGCGAACTGCGCGCCATGCCCGACGCGTTTTGCCGGCGCAACCACACCCACATGCAGCGCATCGGCGCCAAGCTGGCGCTGCTGGACGGCAGCTGCGAGCATGCGGCTGCCCTGAGGCAGGCTGCGCGCGGCGCGCCGCACTGACCTACCGCGTCAGCTCACAGATCAGGGATGGCGGACCCCTGCGCAGAATGCGGGAACCTGTTCCGGATCGGCGCCTCCAATGTCATTTGGGACAAACAAAATGGCAAGGCAAGGATTCGCGACCGATGTATCGCGCGAACAGTTCGAGAGCGTGCGCGGCATGCTGGAAGAGGCGCGCAAAAAGACGCGGCCGCGCAAGCACGACCTGTACGACGTGTTTTGCGCGGTGTTGTTTTTCCTCGACAGGGGCGGCGCGTGGCGCAGCCTGCCGCCGGAATTTCCGCCTTGGCGTACGGTGCATGAATACTTCACGCAGTGGACCATGGCGCGCGAGGGCGCGCCGACCTTGCTCGAGCAGGCTTTGCAGCGGGTCGGCAAGCCCGAGGCAGTGCAGCAACTGCACAAGCTGCTCGAGCGGCGCTGACTCGACAGGCTGCTAGGGTTTCGGGGCTGGCGCCGGCGCCGGTTCGAACACCATTTTCTCGCCTTTGATCCAGAATTTCCCGACCGGCTCACCGAGCGCGTTCAGCGCCGGCTGCCCGAGCTTGGTACAGGTCCGGGTTTCAATCTGCCACGCCTGCCGGCCCACCCGCACGGTCCAGGTATTTTCGCCGTTGGCATACAGCGCGACCTCAAGCTGCGACGCCGGCACCGTGGTCAGCGGGAACTGGCGCTGGCACTCCGGCCAGCGCGAGGCAACCAGTTTCAGGGTGACCGCGTCGTTCCAGAAATACTGCTGCTCGGCACGCACGGTGAGCGCGTGGTCGCTGCCATCGATGTAGTAGCTGGCCGAGTCATCGACGCAGCCGGCCAGTAGCAGCGTAGTCAGTAGTAGCAACGTCCTGCGCATCGGGGTTCCTGTCGTTTTGTTATTGCTTATGCATGTCCCCCTCAGTATAGATTGCCTGTTCCTTCCAGTGCAACCGGCTCAGAACTCGGTACCGATGGTCAACGCACCGATCTTGTGGCTCGCCACCGGAATCGAGGAACGAAATTCGCGCGTACGCCTGGTAATCTTGAACTGGGCGAACCACGGCCCATGATAGGCGCTGCGGGTGTGCGGGAAATCGACGCGCACGCCGGCGACCAAGTCGGCCACCAGGTTGCGCCGGCTGACCTCGGGATCGTCGCGCCCCAGGCGCCCGTCCAGGAACACGTTATAGGCCATCAAACGCGCTTCAAGGCTGGCAAAACCGGTGCACTGCAGCCACGGGGCCAGGCAGGACGTCAGGCTGAAGCGTTCCCGCGCCAGCTTGGTGCCGATGCCGGGCGGTGGTGGCGACACCAGCGGCAAGTCCTTGCCCACCACGATCGCCACGCCGCCTGCGGCATAGGTCATGATGTTGCCCACCGCCAGACGCCAGTACGTTGCCGTATTGAACTGCAAGTCCTTGCCCAGATCGAAAGACAGCGCCGCTTGCGCGGTGCGCCTTTCGGCCATCGCCATCAGGGCCAGCGAGCCGCCGATCTGGTTGTCCCAGCCTTCGGGCGGCGGCCTGTCCCTGATCCGGTGCACCAGCTTTTGGGTTTGCTCGGCCAGCGAGACGGGGCCGGTGACGCCGGCTTCGAGGCTGAGCGTGGTCAGGGTGCGCTTGTCGGGCGAGAGCAAGGAGTAGGCCTGCTCGACATAGAGCAGCCCGGCCCAAGGGCGGTCAAGCGGCTGTGCGGCGCGCTGGGTGATGTCGCCTGGCGTGTACATGAGCTGGCCGAAGTGCGAGTGGATCGTGAGCAACTGCGCATCCTCGCAGCCGAGCCAGACGCACACGCGGCCGGTCCACGCCTTCGCCAGTGGCCCGCGCGTGTCCTTGCCGCGCTTGATAGAGAACTGGATGCCGTTGGTGTAGTAACGGTCGGTATCGAAATACATATCGTTTTCGTACGTTCCGTAGTAGGCAGTATCCTGGACCGGGTCGGCGTTTTGTCCCGCCGCCGAAGCAGGGCCGGGACACAGCGCGAGCGAGGCCAGCAGTGCGGCAGTGACCGTTTGCATACAAGAATGTGACATAGAGCCACCTTTCCAATGAGAACGACTTCGAGTCTATGCGCCGTCCTTTTTGCCCGGTTTGTCTATTCTCACAAGAAACGCATTACGTGGCGAACTACAGGACTTTCGAATTTGCGCGATCATGACGGTGTGGTTGCCGTCACACTCGCCACGGGAGCACCATGAAAAGCGAACACTACGAGCTGCTCGATACCGAAGGCGCTCGCCCGGTAAAAATGTGGACCAGGGGCGTGCCGGTCGAAGAGGCCGCCAAGCAACAGCTGGCCAACACGGCGCGCATGCCGTTCATTTACAAGCATGTCGCGGTGATGCCCGATGTGCATCTGGGCAAGGGTTCGACCATCGGCAGCGTGATTCCGACCCTGGGCGCGGTCATTCCGGCCGCGGTCGGGGTCGACATCGGCTGCGGCATGATGGCGGCCAAGACCACGCTGAGCGCGAACGACCTGCCCGACAATCTGGGCCGCCTGCGCAGCGCCATTGAGCGCGCGATCCCGCATGGAATATCTCCCAGGACACGCAGTTTCAAGGGGCGCGACGAAGGCTCCTGGGACAAGCCGCCCTCCGCGGTCGACGCCGCCTGGATGCAGCTCAAGGACGAGTTCGACGCGCTCTGCCTCAAGTGGCCCAAGCTCAGGCACACGAACAACTACAAGCACCTGGGCACGCTCGGCAGCGGCAACCACTTCGCCGAAGTGTGCCTCGACGAAGAAGGCTTCGTGTGGTTCATGCTGCACTCGGGCTCGCGCGGCGTGGGCAATGCGATCGGAACCATGTTCATCGAACTGGCCAAGCAGGACATGCGCACGCACTTCATCAACCTGCCCGACCAGGACCTGGCCTACCTGAAGCAGGGAACCCGGCACTACGACGACTACGTGGAAGCGGTCGGCTGGGCCCAGAAATTCGCGCGCGCCAACCGCGACGTGATGATGCACAACCTGGTCGCGGCCGCGCGCACGGTGATCGCCAAGCCGTTCGAGACGCACGTGGAAGCGGTCAACTGCCACCACAACTATGTCCAGATGGAGCATCACTTCGGGCGCGACGTGATGGTCACGCGCAAGGGCGCGGTGTCGGCGCGCACAGGCGAGCTGGGCATCATTCCCGGATCGATGGGCGCGAAGAGCTTCATCGTGCGCGGCAAGGGCAATCCCGAAAGCTTCACCAGTTGCAGCCACGGCGCCGGTCGCACGATGAGCCGGACCGAAGCGAAGCGCCGCTTCACGCTCGAAGAGCACATTACGGCAACGCGCGGCGTCGAATGCCGCAAGGACATCAACGTGATCGACGAAATCCCGATGGCGTACAAGGACATCGACGCGGTCATGCATGCGCAGCGCGACCTGGTGGAGGTGGTGCATACCTTGAAGCAAGTGGTGTGCGTCAAGGGCTGATGCCGCAGATGAAACCGCCAATCGAACTGGACGGATCGCAAGGTGAAGGCGGCGGCCAGATCCTGCGCAGCGCACTGGCGCTGTCGATGATCACAGGCCAGCCCTTTCGCATACAGAATATCCGCGCCAATCGCAGCAAGCCGGGCCTGATGCGCCAGCACTTGGTCGCGGTGCAAGCGGCAGCCCATGTGTCCGGCGCCGAGGTCAGTGGCGCCGCGCCCGGCTCTGCCGACCTGAGCTTCACGCCCCGGGACATCCGTGGCGGCACTTACGAGTTCCCGATCGGAACGGCAGGCAGTACCACGCTGGTGCTGCAGACGCTGATCCCCGCGCTGCTGCATGCCGAGATGCCCTCGACGGTGCTGGTCAGCGGCGGCACCCACAACCCGATGGCGCCGCCCGTGCAGTTCCTGCAGCGCGCATACCGGCGCGTGCTGGCCGATGTGGGCGCGCACATCGACATCCAGGCCAGGCGATACGGCTTTTATCCGGCCGGGGGAGGCGAGGTCGTGCTGACGCTGCAGCCGTGCCGGCAGTGGCGCGTGCTCGAACTGATGAAGCCTGGCTCTCTGCGCGCCGGCTATGCGGAAGCCTTCGTGGCAGCGCTACCGGCCGACATCGCAAGGCGCGAGCTCGACTGCGTGCGTGCCAGGCTCGGCTGGAGCGGGCCGCAATTGCTCCTGCACGAATTGGCGCGCGAGCAAGGACCAGGCAACGCGCTCGTGATCACGCTCGATAACGAGCACGTGACGGAAGTTTTTTCCGGGGTAGGCGCGAGGGCGGTGCGCGCCGAAGCCGTTGCGGAAAATGCGCTCGCCGAACTGAAGGCCTACGCCAGGTCGGGCGCGGCGCTGGGCGAACACCTGGCCGACCAGATCCTGCTGCCGATGGCGCTGGCCGGCGGCGGACGTTTCACCACCAGCCGGCTCACGCAGCACGCCATCACCAACGCCGACGTGATCGCCCGCTTCCTTCCTGTCGACATCAGGTTCGAGCAAGAAAAGAACCTCACCATCTGCACGGTGGGCAAATCATCGGTGCCGCCCTGAATCATTTCCTGCGCCAGAACCGGTCCATCAACGGCTTCACGCTGGTCCCATGCACCAGGATCGACAGCATCACGACAACGATCGTGATCTGGACCATATCGTTCGCCAGGGCGAGCGGCAGCCCGTGGTTAATGGCATACATCAGGTAGTAAATCGACCCGATTCCGCGCACCCCGAACCATCCCGTGAACGCACGCAAGCGGCGCGAGGTATTCGACCCGGCCAGGCCGATCATCACGCTCAGCGGGCGCGCCAGCACGAACAGGAACAAGGCCGTCCCCCACGATTTCCAGCTCCACGCCCCGATCGACAACATACCTCCGAGCAGCAACACCAGGGTCAATTCGGACAAGCGCTCGAGATGCTCCTTGAACACCAGCGATTCCACGCTGACGGTCAGCGGCACCTCGTGTTCCGTGTGGCTTCCGGCCGCATCAGGCTTCGGATTGTCCGCCACCAGCAAGCCCTGGCGGTCCTTGTGCGCGCCCGACAGTTCGAGTTCGGCCTGGCGCAAGGCGACCCCGGCAAAGAACACGGCAAGAAAGCCCCAGGCCTTGAACTCCACGCTAAGGCCATACACGATGGCGATCAGTCCCAGCCCGACCAAGTCGTCCAGCACCTCGTGCTTGGGATCCTTGCCCCGCAACATCCAGCCGAGCCGCGCCAGGATGGTGCCGCCGGCGACCCCGATCGCTATTGCCCCCAGTGTCGCCCACACCACATCGACAAGCGCCCAGCGCCACCCGAATGCGCCGAGCTCGTAGGCACCCAGCAAGCCCAGGCCCAGCATCACGAAAGGGAAGGCGGCGCCGTCGTTCATGCCCGCCTCGCTGGTCAGCGAAAAGCGCAGCTGGTCGCGGTCGCCCGCGTGGCGCACCTGCACATCGGTGGCCAGCACCGGGTCGGTCGGCGCCAGGATAGCGCCCAGCAGCACGCCCGCGCCGAGCGGCAAGCCAAGCACGAAGTAGCCGAATGCCGCCACCAGCGCGACCGTGACAGACATCGAGACCCAGGCCAGCCGGATCGGAGGCCCCCAGCGCTCGAAGGTGATGGGCACCGGCATCTTGACGCCGGCCGAAAACAGGGAAATGAGCACCGCGATCTCGGTGAGCGTTTCGAGCAGGGTCGACTGGACGAAGGGATCGAAAGAAAAAATGCCCAGGCCCAAGGGGCCGAGGGTCAGGCCGACGCCGAGATACACAATGGCGGACGTGAACGGCAAGCGTGAAATCGTGGTGGCGGCCAAGCCGCGCGCCAACATCAGGCAACCGATCAGGATGAACCAGTGGGTGGTTGTCATCAATCTCCGTTCGTTGCAATACTGCTCGAAAAGCCGATTCTACAGATCATGCCACATTCCTAACGCTAGCTTGACGCGAAGAAATGCTGCAAACTGTCAGGGAAGAATCACGGGTGCCGCCCAGATCAAGGCATTGCGCTGACGATTAAAGGTATAAACCTCTGATTACTCCCCAGCTAACGATATTTGCCGAGGGCAAACCAGTGAACTTCAACCGCAGCGTCAGGTTCTTCGATATCCAGTTCCAGCAGCAGGGGCGGGAGGGGCAGCACCAGCTCAATCCCTTTGAACAGACGGCACTGCCGTACCTGCAAGGGAGGGTGCTTGACTACGGATGCGGCATTGGCAACCTCGCCTGTGCGGCCGCCGGGCTGGGCTGTTCCGTGCTTGCCCTCGACGCCAGCCCCGCTGCAATCGAGCACATCGGCCAGCGCGCCGCTGCCGAAGCGCTGCCGGTGCAGGCCGAACTGGCCGACCTGCGCGATTACGCGCTCAAGCAAGACTTCGACGCCATCGTCTGCATCGGCCTGCTGATGTTCTTCGACTGCGCCAGCGCGCGCCGCACGCTGGCGATGCTCCAATCGCATGTGCGCGAAGGCGGCATTGCCGTGGTGAACGTGCTGATCGAAGGCACGACCTACCTCGACATGTTCGACCGCGAACAGGGCTACTGCCTGTTCGCGCCGGGCGAACTGGAAAGCCGCTTTGCCGGATGGGACATCCTGCATTCCGGACGCAGCGACTTCGAGGTTGCGGGCGGCTTGAACAAGGCGTTCGACACGGTCGTGGCAAGAAAGGGCGCGCAGGCTTGCTAGCGCCGTCGCAGCCAGCCACACTACAACGTTTGCAACACGCCCATGGCCTTTTGCATCTTCTCAGCCAACAAGGATGTCGCGCTGTGGGTCATGACAAGTTCTTGCGTCGCCCGGGTCATCGCTACATAAAGCAGCCGTGCTTCATCTTGAAGCTTGTCCTCTGCCTTCGGTGCAGTGCCGATACCGGGGATGCAGACAAGCGGGAACTCCAGCCCTTTACTGCTGTGCATCGTGATCAGCTTGATACTATCGTGAGTCGGCGAATATGAGTGCTTCTTATCCTGTTGCCACTCGAACGGAATGCCTTTTCGCGTCAAGGCATTGGCAAGCTGTTCTCCAATCTCGTAACGTCGATACAGGATCGCCATGTCGTTCCAGGGCATGCCGGTCCGGTTCGCTTCGCTGAGCCGGTTCGCCAGATATGCGGCCTCGTCCCTCAAGGAAGGCAGTTTGATCAAGAGCGGCTTTGGTCCATGGCGGCCGGTGCTCATTGGCTGAACGGTGGGCGCCTGGTCTTCTTCAGTATCGTTTGCAGACAGCAGGTCGTCCGCGAATGCTCGCGCGACCGACAAGATTTCCGCACTATTGCGGTAATTCAGTTTGAGAATCGTGGTCCGGCCTTTGGCTTGCACTCCCACACTGGAGAAGGAAAACTTCACCTTTTTTTTGCCGTGATAGATCGATTGCGCATCGTCGTAAAGCACGAGCAGCGAATTGGTGTCGGGATTAATCATCTGGACGACGAGTTTGAACCATTCCGGCTTGAAGTCGTGGCCTTCGTCGATCAATACAGCGTCGTATTGCGCTGACGGAATATGCTTTTGATCGACAGATTGTATTACCCGCTCCACGCAGGCGTCAAAATACGCGTTCAGATCTGCACCTTTAGGTGGCCTGCCGGCATGGTAGGTGTCCAGCTGGCGTACGCACCATGCGTGAAAATTGACCACGTTTACTTTATGCTGCAGCCCTTTCAGCGCCATCATGGCAGCGAGCTTGGTGGCAAGCGTCTTGTTATAGCAAAGGATGAGAATCGGGCGCTGGCACACTTTCGCCAGATGTTCGACCCGGTATCCGAGGATCAGTGTTTTCCCCGAACCGGCCACCCCGTGGATGATGCGGTGTCCCTCGCCCAGGCTGCGCGCCAGCTGTTCCTGTTGCAGGTCCATCACCCGTAATATGTCCGGAATCTCGGTCCCCATTTGGCCGGGCTCGGCGAACAGGTCCTGCTGGAACGGGATGCGGATATCAGGGAACATATGCCAGCGTATACGGTCGATCTGCGGCAGTGACAGCTTCAGCTTAAATTTGATCGGAAACATGTTCCAAAGACGCTGCTGAAATGCTTCCGGGTCGGCATTCTCCATCATTTCGTCTTGGCAGATAACCAGATGGGGAGGCAAAACGTCGCCCAAGGCGGCATCGTCAAATTGTTTGCGCTTGATATTGCTGAGCACAACGCCATGCCCGTATGGAAAAAACGGCTTCCCTTGCAACGAACCGGAAGGCCACACGAGGCGCGGGTCGCGCTCAAGCTTGCTCGTCACCGCATACATGTACTGCCGAGCCTGCTCCAGCGGATTCAGCACCTGCTTGATCCCGTGATCTGTCAGGATCGTCGCATTCTGCTTGTCCATGCCGTGAATGGTTGCGAGCTTCCAATCTTTAATTTCAAGGACTAACAAGCCCCGGCTCGGATGAAACACGACGAAATCGGGATGCTGAAGACGTTCGCCTATCGCGACGTCGTACCAGCACATGTAATCGTCCTCTAATTTATCTTCCAATCGGTACGCGAACCGTTTTTCCCCGGATGTCATGCGGGAAAGACAGGATCCAAGCGCCGGTATCAGGCTGGCCAAAGTTGTGCCTTCAGATTGAAAAGGAAGTCGATCAAGCTTATCACGTGCTTCGTTTGACGGCAGTGACCCAGGTCCTTCTTTTGCTCTTAAACAATTGATATTAATGCAAACATGATAAATGATAACATATTCATGCGGTCACGCTGGTAGGATGGAAGACCGACATGAGCGACGACTACAGCGCCAATACCGAAACGACCGGTGTCCTTACCCTCGCGGCTGGCGTGCCACGCGAGGAGAGCCGGCCTGCGACAGACCCGGCAGGCTCACTCTTCGTACCCCTTCAAGATGCTGTCGCGCATGAAGTTGCGCAACCATTTATTGGCGATATCCGACTGCTTCTTCTCGTGCCAGTAAATGCCGATCTTCACTGGCGCGATGGTGTACGGCAGGGGCAGCCAGCGCAGCCCGCCCATGCGGGTATAGGTTTCGGCAAAACCGCGTGTGGTGGTCAGTACCAGATCGGTTGCGGCAAGGATCGGCGGTATCGCGGTCACTTGAGAAACCGAAAGCTTGACGCGCTTCTCAAGGCCGAGCGAACCGAGTAATTCGGCTGCAGGGCCGCCCTCGCCTTCGCGCTTGACCGTGACGTGCTCGAGTTCGGCATACAGCTCCGGCGTGATCTCATCTTCGATCAGCGGATGGTCCTCGCGGAACAGGCAGACGAACGCCGTGTTGAACAGCTTGAAGGAGCGCAGGCATTCCTTGGGCCGCGACACATAGCCGCAAATCAAGTCCGCCTCGGTCGTTTCGAGTTGCCGCAAATGGGTGGAGCGCGATAAGGGCATGACATTGAAGCGCACGCCCGGCGCATGTTTTTGCGCATGGCGCAGCAGCAGTGGCAACGACACCGCCTGGCCCATGCTGCTCATGAGAATCGTGAAGGTATTGCGCGCCACCCCGGGATCGAACTGGGTGCGTTCGCGCATTGCCGATTCGACCGAGGCGAGCGCGATTTCGACCGATTTGAAAATCTCGCGTGCATAGTCGGTCATCTGCATTCCGCCTTGCCCGCGCACGAACATCGGGTCGCCCGTGAGCGTGCGCAGCCTGCCAATCGCATTGCTCACGGCCGGCTGCGACAGGCCGAGGCGTTCAGCGGCGCCGGACACGCTTCCCTCCTGACCGACGGTGAGCAACACACGCAGCAAATTGAGGTCGAGCCGATTGATGTCCATGAGGGATGGTCGTGTCTTGTGCAAGCCATTCGGACCGTGACCTGGTAACAGTCAGGATTTCTTGCTGGATTTTACACCGGGGCTGGGTTGCATGCCGAAGAGAAAGATAAGCCGCTCGCCCTGGCGGGCGGACGGCATGGCATGCGAGCGACCTGGGCGCGGCAGATCAGAAGTTGTGCTTGAGGCCGATATTGATGATGAACTGGGAATCGCCGCCGGAGGCGGGCAACAGATTAATCTGCGCAAATTTCGCGTCGCCCGCCGCTTTTTGATAGCCGTTGCGCAAGTAGATCGAGGTGCGCTTCGAGAAGAAGTACGCGCCACCAAAGTTGATCTGCTTGAAGCGAGGGTTGCTGTTGTCCGAATCCCAATGACCATCGGTGAGCTGGTATGAAGCGCCAACGACCACGGAAGGAGTCAGGTAATGGGTGGCGTTGATCTCATAGTTCTTATACTCGGCGTCGCCCTTTGCCAGCAGGCTGTTGGTAAAGCGTACATCGGTCGCGAGCACGGCAAGCTTGGTGGCGCTGCTCAGCTGATAGGCCGCGACCAGGGACACCACCTGCAGCCGGTCCGCCGCCTGCAAGCCGGCATAGGGCGACTTGCCGAAGGTGCCTTTTGTGTTGGTCGTCAGGTTGCCGTCGTACACCGCCACGATCGGATTGTTGACGTCGACCGTGCCCGCCCCGATGTACAGCTTGCCCCACTGGTAGCCCGCGCCGAAGCTGGTGGTCCTGTTTTTCCCGGCCTTGCCCGAGGCTTCGCCGACACCATAGAGGGCGCCGAAAGACGCGCCGCCGCGGGTCGGGCTTTTGTATTTGACCGAGTTCTCGACCCGGAAGTACATATTGTTGTTATCCATGTCGCCGAAGTGTGCGGCCGCGCTGCCACCCCATGCTTGCACGCCTGCCGCGCGCGAGCCAACATATTCTGTCCCGAAGTCATATTGGCGGCCGAGCGTCACCGTTCCGAACGATTTGGAATCGATCCCAACGAAGGCCTGGCGTCCGAATATCCGGCCGCCTTGTCCGATCGAACCGGTGTCCGCGCTAAAGCCGTTTTCCAGGGTAAAGATCGCTGCCATGCCGTTGCCCAGGTCTTCGCGTCCACGAAAACCGATCCGGTTGGTCGATGCTTTCTCATCGAGCAGGGATGTGTGCTGGGCATCGGTGTCGTTGATATAGCGAAGGCCAAGATCGACTTTGCCGTAAATCGTCACGTTGCTCTTGTCCTGGCTATATGCGCTGAGCGGTACCCAGATTGCGCAGATTAGTGCAAGGCCTAAGGTGCTTCCTTTTTTAAACATTTTTGTCTCCTGATTATTATGTCCCTCGATGGCGAGGGATCGTTACGAACACTGGTGCTTTTACAAAGGCGACAGGCGCACCGCTCCACGCCAAGCGAGACATACGCCTCGCTTGCCCGATGCACGCTGTTGTGGATTGCCCGCTTAGTGTGCTGTGCCGGTCTTTTTCGCCAGGACTACCAGTGCGTCCAGCGCGACACCGCCCGTCTCCTGCAGCAAGAAAGGGTTGATGTCGACCGCCTGGAGATGGCTTCCTGCATCGGCGACAAGGTGCGACAGGCCGACCAGCGCACGCACCAGCGCTGTCCGGTCAACCGGACGCCGGCCGCGGTAGCCATCGATCAGGCGCCCGACTCGCGTCCTGTCGATCAATGCGTTGGCGCGTTCCACGTCGAGCGGCACTGAAGCGAGCGCCACGTCACGCGTCAACTCGATATCGACGCCACCGGCACCAAACACGATCACCATGCCCATCTCCGGGTCACGCGAGGCGCCAAGCACCAGTTCGAGTCCGCCGCGCAGCATCCTGGCGACCAGGATGCCGTCGAGCGAAGGCTTGCCAGGCTGCGCGGCAACGGCTGCGGTGATGCTGCGAAACGCCTTGCGCAGCGCGTCTTCCGACTCGATCCCGAGCACCACGCCGCCAATGTCGGACTTGTGCGGCAGGTCTGAACTGACCAGTTTGGCGACAACCGGATAGCCGATGCGCGCGGCAAATGCGACCGCCTCGTCCTCGCTTTTTGTCAGAGCTTCCTCAGGGGTGCCGATCCCGTAGGCGCGCAGCAGCTGTTTCGAGCTGACCTCGTCCAGGGTGGCTGAGCCGGCGCGTTCGACCCGGCCGGCGAGCAGCGCGCGTCCGGCCGGGTTGGGGGCAGGCAGCGGCACTGCGGCGCTGTTCAGGGACGCCGCATAGCGCGTGACCCCGGACAGCACGCGCAGCGATTTGTCGACTTCCTGCATGAACCCGAGGTTGGGCAGCTGCGAGCGCAAGCTGCGGCTATAGTCGGTGAGGCAGTAGGAAATCATGCTGACGTAGACCACCGGCTTGCGCGAGCCTGCGACCAGCTCGTTGACGGCTCGCATGTTCTTCTCCTTCGACGAGCCCGCTTCGCGCGGCAGTTCATCCTGCAGCAGCAGGATGTCGATTTCCGGATCGTCGAGCAGGGCGCGCACGCACTTGAGATAGCTTTCCGAGCTCGAGAGGGCGGCATAACCGGCATCGAGCGGGTTGCCGACGATGGTCCCGACCGACAACAGCGCGCTCATCTTCGCATGGGTGTCCGCGCTCAGCTCGTTGTAGGCAAGGCCATGGGTCTCGGCGCAATCGAGCAGCAAGCCGCGCATGCCGCCCGATACCGTGATCGAGCCAAGCCTTGCGCCTTGCGGCAACGAGGTGCTTACCAGCATTTCAACCGCTTCCACCATGTCGTCGAGATTGCGCAGACGCATAACGCCAGCGTCGCCCGCGACCGCATCGAAGGCCTCCATCGAACCGGCCAGCGCGCCGGTATGGGCCGCTGCTGCCTCGCGCCCGGCCTTGGTCGCGCCGAGCTTGACCACCAGCACTGGCTTGCCGGCCGCGCGCGCCTGCTGACAGGCGGCAAGAAAGGCAGCCGGGTCCTTGACCGATTCGAGGTAGCAGACAATCACGCGGATCGCGTCGTCCTGGGCAAAATAGGCGATGTAATCGGCGCTCGTGAGCCCGGTCTCGTTACCGGTGGTGATGAGCGCGCCGGTATTGATTCCGCGTTCCTCGAGCGTGCGCTTGATCGCCATGACGATCCCGCCCGACTGCCCGAGCACGGCGACCGACCCGTCCTCGAAGCGGTGCGGCCGGTCGTCCGGCATCGTGAACAGGCGTGCCCTGGTATTGAAATTGCCCAGGCAATTCGGCCCGGACACGGCCAGGCCGGTCTCAAAGATCGCCTGCTTCAGGTCTTCGGCCAGCGCCTGGCCTTCGGCTTCGGGCGATTCCCCGAAGCCCGAGGTCATGACGGTGGCGCTGCGCGCTCCGGCGTGCGCCGCTTCGCGCAGCGCGGTCGCGACGAAACGCGCCGGGATCAGCAGCACGACATGGTCGGGCGGCTCGGGCAGCTCGGCGAATGAGGGATAGCAGCGCGTATCCCATACGGTGCTGCGCGCCGGGTTGAGCGGGTAGAGCGCACCGGCGAACTCGTAGCGCTTCAGGTTGCGCCAGACGCGCTGCGGCCAGTTGCCTGGCTTGTCGGAGGCGCCGACGATGACGACATTGCGTGGGTTTAACAAGGCATGCACCTTGTCGATCGTGCTGGCGCCGGACTGCGCCGCGCGTTGCTGTTGTTGTTGTTCACGTGAATTCATGGTTCCTCTGTTGTCGTTACGATCAATACGATGCGCTTGGCCGCGTCAGGCATTTCCGCGGATCCCGATTCCGCTCTTGCGGGCGATGTAATGGGCCAGCACGACGACGAGCGTCATGGCCAGGCTCCACAGCAGGCCCAGCGCAGCCAGTTCCGGGGTCTGGCCGTTGTTCATCAAGTCGAACATCGCCACCGTCATGGTCTGGGAACTGGGGCCGGAGAGCAGCACCGGCAGCGACAGAACGCGCGTCGCCAGCAGGAAGATGAAGATCCAGCCGGCAAACAGCGACGGCCAGAGCAAGGGCATGACGATGCAGCGGAAGGTCGTCGCCTGGCCCGCACCGGACATCACGGCCGCTTCTTCCAGCTCACGGTGCAGCTGGACCATTCCGGAGAAGCTGTAACGCATGCCGTAGGGCATGGTATTGATGACGAATGCCCAGACGATAATCCAGATGGTTCCGTAGATGCCCACCGGTATGTTCAGGAACAGCTGCATGACCGCGACCCCAAGGATGATGCCGGGAAACGCCAGCGGCATTGTGGCGAGTGCGTCGAGCAAGCCGCCGCCGAATATCTTGCGTACCTTTAGCCAGGCGGTCAGCGAGGCGAGCAGCATCACCACGGTGGCGGTGACGGTGGCGATGACCAGCGTGTTGCCAATCAGGCTCACATAGTGCGACGAGCCCAGCACGTTCGTGTAGTTAGTCAGCGAGACCAGGCTGAGCGTCTGGAGGCTGATGGACCGATAGAACGGCAGCAGCGACACCCAGCCCAGTATCAGCACCGGCAACACGCTGAGGAACACGAAATTGCAGATGATCACGGCGCCAGCCAGGTAACGCCAGCGCCCCAGGTCGATCTGGTTCGGCCGGAAATTCTTGCCGGTGACAGTGGCGAACTGTTCGGCGCTGCGCGTCATGCGGTTGTAGATGTAAAGCAGGATGGCCACCACCACCAGCAGGCATGCCGACAGTGCGCTGGCCGTGCTCAGGTCAGGCGGGATGGCCTGCAGCGTTGCGTAGATATCGGTGGTGAGCATCCGTATGTGGCCTGGCAGGCCGACCACGGCGGGTACCTCGAACGCTTCGAGCGAGCGGATAAAGACCAGCATCATGAGCGCGAGCACGGAGGGCATCGACAGCTTGAGCGTTACTTTCCGGAAAATCCGCCAGCCACTGGCGCCGGTCATCTTCGCCGCCTCTTCCAGTTCCGGATTGAAGTTGCGTAAGGTTGCGCTCAGCATCAGGAACACCATCGGCGACCACAGCAAGCCTTCAATCAGGATCATCGTCGGCATGCTGTAGACATTGATGAAGGGCGTGCTCGAGCCGCTTATCAGCTTGTAGATCTGATTAAGCGGGCCGGAACGGCCGAGCAGCATCAGCCACGCGCTGATATACAGGATGTATGGCGTACCGAGCGAGGTAACGGTAGTCAGGTAGGCCAGCGACTTGAACGGCGCATTGGTGCGCTCGGTGATCCAGGCGATGGCCCCGCCCAAGGTCACCGCGAACAGGGCGCTGCCCACCGCAAACAGGAACGAATTGGACATGCTTGTAAGAATGCCATTTTCGGTCACTACCGTGCGGTAGGAGGCGAGGCTGAAGCGCAGGCCGCCATCGGCGGTCTCCGCGAACAGGCTGCCTTTGAGCAAGAAGATCAGCGGTGGCACGACCAGCGCCGCCAGCACCAGGCCGAGCGCCGCGGCAAACAGCAGCTTCCTGTTGACCAGCCCGGCGTAGCGGCCGATCGGATTCGCCAGGCCTGGCGCTGCAAGTTGCGGGATGACGTTGTCCCTCATCATTACTGAAAATACTCCTTGTGGATCGCCATCCATTTCGGCATCAACTGCTCAATCTGTTCCGGAGAGAAGTAGACCGCCTTCAGCTTCACGCCATCAGGCTTGAGTTCCGGATAACGCGGCACCATTTTCGGGTCGATCGGAATGTAGTCGGCGTCGTAGAAAATTTTCTGGCCTTCCGCCGACACCAGGAAGTCGATCAGCAGCTTGCCCGCGTTTTCGTGCGGTGCATCCTTGGTCAGTGCGGCGACCGACAGCACGCCGACCACCGGCTGCATTGGAATCCACTCGACCGGGGCACCTTTCTTGGCGCTGATGACGGCATGATTGTTAAAGATGTTCAAGCACAAGTCCGATTCGCCCACGATCACATGGTTGAGCACTTCGCGCGCCGACGTGTGCATCGGGAAAATCTTTTGCTGGGCCAGTTTTTTCAAATACTCGCGGCCTTTCTGTTCGCCCATCGTCTCGGTCACGAGCCCGATGAATCCCGCCGCGCCCGACATGGTGGCGCTGGAGTTCCACACGATCTTGCCCTTCCAGCGCGGTTTCAAGAGGTCGTCCAGGCTCTTCGGTACGTCCGCTTTCGCGACCAGCTCGGTGTTATAGGCCGGTGACAGCACATACAGGTTGGTCGCGGTCCAGTACCCCTGGGCATCGACAAACTGTTTATCGAGCCGGGCGGCCGATTCGGGTATGTACTTCGCGACCAGGTTCTGGTTTTTGAGCGGTGCGACGCCGGCGGTGCCGTCGAACACGTCGGCCTGGACCTGGCCTGCCTTGCCTTCATTGAGTACGCGCAGCACCACTCCTTTCGAGTCGGCACGCACATAGTTGACCTTGATGCCGTATTTCTTCTCGAATGCGGCGGCGGCAGGGCGTACGAATTGGTTGACGATCTGTGTGGTGTACCACACCACCTGTCCTTCTTTTTTTGCGGCGGCAATCAGCGCTGCGTCAGCTGCCGAAGCAGGCACGCTGGCCAGGCTTGCCAGTGCAACCAGTGCAATGCCAAAAACGTAATGCGATCGTTGTCCTGATTTGCTAAACATCATCTCTCCTTGATATTGTCCGGTCCGACAACGCCAGGGTCTTCGCCCCTGTTTGCGCGCAACCGGAAGTCTTCAGCAGTTCTTAATACGAAATGTTGATGTTCTTGATTTGCGTGTAGCTCATCAGTTCATCAATCGAATGCTCGCGCCCGATCCCGCTGTCCTTGATACCTCCGAACGGTGCGCCCTTGTAGCGCTTGCCGCCATGGCCATTGATCCACACATAGCCCGCTTCGACCGCATCAGCCATGCGCATGGCGGTGCCGATGTTATTGGTCCAGATATTGGCGCACAGGCCATAGTCGCTGTCGTTGACTTCCTGCAGCATGGTCGCTTCGTCATCCCAGGTCAGGATGCTCATGACCGGGCCGAAGATCTCTTCGCGTTCGATCTTCATGCCATGCTTGACCTTGTCGAAGATGGTAATGTCGACGAAGTAGCCCTTCTTCAATGCATCGCCCGGTGCATGGGCGCCGCCGCGCAGCAGGCGCGCGCCCTGATCCACGCCGGAGGCGATATAGCCCATGACGCGCTGGTACTGCCTGCGTGAGATGACCGGCCCCATTTGGGTCGCTTCCAGTTCAGGCAGGCCGATCCGGATCTTCTCGCAGCGCGCCAGCACCGCCTCGATGAATTTCTCCCTGATCTGGCTGTGCACGAATACGCGCGAATTCGACCCGCACGACTGTCCTTGCGAAACGCTGAAATTCATCCCCGCCACGGCGGCTGCGGCCACCTTCTCGACATCGACGTCGGGATAAATGATGAGCGGGTTCTTGCCGCCCAATTCCAGGCTCAGGCTCTTGATGCCGGCGCCCTGCGTGATGGCGCGCCCGGTTTCCACGCTGCCGGTAAAGGCGATGCGGCGCACCTCCTTGTGCGCCACCAGCGCGCTGCCGCAAATAGCGCCGCTGCCGGTCACGATGTTGACAACCCCGGGCGGGAAGCACTCCTGCACCAGCTTGCCCATCCACAGAGCCGACAAAGGGGTCTGGTCGCCCGGCTTCAGGATCACGGTGTTGCCCGCGACGAGGGCCGGAGCGATCTTGCCGGCAGCAAATGAAATGGGGTGATTGAAAGGAATGATGCGGCCCACCACGCCGAACGGCTGCGGCCGAGTGTAATCGAGGCCGCCGCCCGGGGTCGGGATGGTCTCGCCTTTCATTTCCATGCCCAGGCCAGCGAAGAAGTCGTGCAGCGACGCGCCTTTTTTCGCGTCTTCCACCATCGGCAGCAGCGCATTGCCGCTGTCGATCGCGTCGAGCATGCCCAGTTCGCGCGCCATGCCGCGCACCGCGGTGGCGAACTGGCGGCAGTGCCTGGCACGCTCGTCGACATGCATCTTGCTCCACTGCGGAAAGGCGGCCTTGCCCGCTTCCACCGCCAGTTCGATGTCTTGCGCGTCGCCGTCAGGAACCTCGGCAATCACTTCATCGTAGGCCGGATTCAGGCTCGACATCCGCTTGCCGGAGCGGCTTTCGACCCACTTCCCGCCAATCATCATTTTCCAGCCCTGGGTATCTTGCTCTGCCTTCTTCAACACCTGCAGGCCAAACTCGTCGGTCATGCTCATCGAACTGTCTCCCCTTTAACATGGTTAGGGCAACCGATGTGCGAGGCACCGGTTGCGTGGCGGCTGGCGCTGCTTATGCGTTGCGGTTGAATTCGCCGAGACCGGGCTTATAGGTCTTATCGTCGAGGAACTGCGACATCGCCTTCTTGCGGCCCCCTTCCGGGTCGATGTATTTCAACGCGTCGCTCTTGCAGTTGAGATAGTCCATGGCCTGTTCCTTCGACATGTTGCGCACGCTGCGCATGGCCTCCTTGGTGTAGCGCACCCCGGCCGGGCTCTTCGCTTCGAGCTTGCGTGCAAGTTCGAGCGTGGCTTCGCGCAGGTTTTCAAGCGGCACCGATTTGTTGACGAACTTCATCGCGGCAGCTTCCTTGCCGGAGAACTGGTCTCCCGTGACCGCGTAGTACATCGCGTCGCGATAGCCCAGCACCTGGGTTACCGCCCATGCCACCAGGCCGCCGGGAATGATGCCCCAATTGATCTCTGACAGGCCGAAGGTGGCGTCGTCGGCCACGACCGCGAAATCGCAGGCGATCACAGGGGTGAAACCGCCGCCGAAGCAGTAGCCATGCACCATGGCGATGGTCGCTTTTGGAAACATCGACAGCTTGTCCCAGCGCCATGAATGGGCTGCGGCGCGGGCACGCGTGCGCAGGACCGGATTGTTCTCGGTCTCGCGGAAGTACAGCTTCAGATCCTGTCCCGCGCAGAAATTGCCGCCGGCGCCGGTGAGGATGACGACCTTGGTTTGTGCATCCTCCGCAGCCCAGTCGAGTGCGTCGCACATATCCATGTGCAATTGCGGGCTCATCGCGTTGCGCTTTTCCGGGCGATTCAGGATGATGAAGGTCACGCCGTCTTCACGTTCGATTTTTACGTTTTCCAGTTGAATAATGTCGTTGGCCATTCATAAACTCCAAAAAAAGGTGCAGGGATAATTGGTGGATCGATGCGGGCCAATGGCCATGCCTATCGGATCCGCCACTGATTGCAATTGGCGATACGCGGTAAATCGCCCGAAGAAATGCTGCCTTGAAAAATGAGGCCGGTTGTTTCGTGCCGGATCGACTCTAGCATTGCATGATGCGTTGTCAAAACCACGCGGCGCTGGACCGCGTGTGCGGCCGCGCGGGATTCCGCGTCCAAGATGGCACTGCCGTGGTCCTGATTTACCAATGAAAGCGCTGCTGCCGCGTTGCCACGAAGGGCCGCTTGCAGCGCAAGTTAGTATCAGTGCGGGCTATACTGACTATTCATCATGCCAATACATGGAATGTTGCAAATCTGCGCAATGGGGGGCGTTTCTGAATTGGAAATCGACAGGAATGAGGCGCGCGACAGCGTGCACGGCGGGAAGGGCGGGCGAGGATTACTGGCGAGACGGTACGCTTGAGCCGTAACAAGGCTCAAGCAACTTTGGATATTCATTCACGCATGAAGAGCGCGAGCGGCCGGTCACTGTTTAATGTTCACGACCATCACCCATACGACTGCAGCACGTGGCGGGCGATCACCATTTTCATCACTTCGGTGGCGCCCTCGGTGATGCGGTAGCTGCGTTGCTGGCGCCAGAACTTTTCGATCGGCAGGTCGGTGGTGAGCGCGATGCCGCCATGAATCTGCATGCAGCGGTCGGCAACGCGGAACGCCATTTCATCGGCATAGGACTTGCAGATATAGGCTTCCTGGCGCGCATCTTCCCCGGCATCGATCTTGGCTGCGGCCTGGTACACCATTAAGCGCGCAGCGTGCAGCTCGACGTGGGAATCGACCAGCATGAACTGGATCGCCTGGCGCTCGGCCAGGGGCTTGCCGAAGGTCGTGCGCAGCTTCGCGTAGGACACCGCCATTTCCAGGCAGCGCTGCGCCACGCCGAGCGCGCGTGCGCCATGCTTGAGGCGGCCCACTCCCAGCCACTCCTGGCCGAGCTTGAATCCTTTGCCTTCACCGCCGATGCAGTTCTGCACCGGCACCCGCACATTGTCAAAGACAATTTCGCTGGGACGGTCGCCCATCATGGTCTGGTAGCGCGTGGTGAGCTGGACCCCGGGCGTATCCATGTCGACCAGGAAGCAGGAAATGCCCCCGCGCGAACCCTTGGCGCGGTCGGTGGCCGCCATCACTTGGGCGAAATCGGCCTTGTGCGCGCCCGAGATGAAGCGCTTGACCCCGTTGATGAGGTAGTGATCGCCCTGCAGGACGGCGCTGGTGCGCATCGAGCCGGGGTCGGAACCGGCGTCGGGCTCGGTCTGTGCGAAACAGGCGCGCTTTTCGCCTCGCAATACCGGCAACAGATATTTTTCCTTCAGCTCCCCGGTAAGGCCATACAGGATCGCGCGCACGGTCGGGCCCATCATGTCGTTCCCACGCGAGGGCAGGGCAATCGTGCGCGCCAGCTCTTCCCACACGGCCACGCGCGGAAGGATGCCAAGGCCCATCCCGCCGAACTCCTCGGGCACCTCCATCATCCAGATCCCGAGTTCCTTGGCGCAGTTCTGGAACTTCGCGCGCCATTCCGGCTTGAGCTCTTCATCCTCGCAGGTTTCGCGCTCGACCGGAATCATTTCGGCATTGACGAACCGGCGCAGGTTATCCTTTAGCGTTCGTAGTTCTTCGGGCAGTTGGAAATCCATGCGTGTCTCCTAGGAGCGGGCAGCGGCAGGCCGCGTGAGCGCCGGGCCGGCAAGTGGTTGTTCGGCAAAGACCGGCCTGATGTCGACAGCGCGTACGCCGCGACCCTGTTCCAGCACGATCAGGGGATTGACTTCCAGGTCGCTCAGCCAGGTGCGGTGATCGAGGTAAAACCGGGACAAGCCGCACATTGCCTTGACCAGCGCGGCCACATCGCACGGCGCCTGGCCGCGAAAGCCGCCAAGCAGGCGCGACAGCTTCAGTCCCTCGAGCATGTCGCGCGCCTCCTGCTCGCCAAGCGGCAGCAGGTGGAATGCGATGTCCTTGACCAGCTCGACCAGGATGCCGCCGGCGCCCACCAGGATCATCGGGCCATACAGCGGGTCTGTGCGTGCGCCCAGGATCACTTCGACCCCACGCACCATTTCCTGGACCAGGAAACCGTCGATGCGCGCGCCCGGGTTTGTCCTGGCCACGCTGGCTGTCAATGCGACGGCAGCCTGTTCAACGTCCGCCTCGCTGTTGAGGTTCAGCTTGACGCCACCGACTTCGGTCTTGTGGCTGATCTCCGGCGAGACCAGTTTGAGTACGACAGGAAAACCAATACGTGCCGCCGCTGCCGCCGCCTCGCGCGCAGTGACGGCAAAGGCACTGTTCGGGGGTGTCAGGCCATGCAGGCCCAGCGCTGCCTCGAACACCTTGCCCTGCAGCGTCTCGGCCCTGCCTGTCGGGGCCGGCAACGGCGCAATGTGGTGCCCGGCCCTTGCGCCATAGAACGCGAGCGCACCGAGCGCGCGTACCGTCGGCTGCAGGCCCTGCAAAAATGGAAAGCCGGCCTCATCCTGGAATGCCAGGCCTTCCTTGCCGACCATATAGTTCATGCGGCCGAAGCCGATCACCGGCTTGTCGGTTGCCGCCAGCACGCTCTTGATCAGGTCCATGTCGCGCGGCCCTTTCCCGCTCGACAGCGTAGCGGCCCATGCCAGCATGTCCACGTTAGGGTCTGCCGCAACCGCATTGCACATCTCGATCGCGATGCGGTCTCCTGCCGGAATGCCGGCGTCCAGCGGATTCTTGATCTTGACGCCCGGCTTCACCAGTTGCAGCAGCTTGTCCTTGGTGGCCGCTTCAAGATCCGGCATGGTCATGCCGCCGATTTCCTCGACATAATCGTAGAGCAGGTCGACGGTGCCGCCCGATGTCGTGACGAAGCCGACACGCGGTCCCTTGGGAATCCGGCCAGCCTGAAACGCCAGCATCAATTCGAGCATGTCGTCGAGCGAGGCGCAATTGACGATGCCGTAGCGCTCGCACATGGCGGCGTACACCTCGTAATCGCCAGCGATGGCGCCGGTGTGCGACTGCGCGGCGTCACGCGATTTCTGCGACCTGCCGGTTTTGATCGCGATGATCGGCTTGCCTGCCGCCAGCGCCTTCGCCGCTGCCGCCATGAAAGCGCGAGGGCGGCGAATGCCCTCGATAAACAGGGCGATCACCTTGCTGTTGTCGTCCTCAACCAGGAAATTCACATAGTCGGCAAGGTCCAGGCAGAGTTCGTTTCCACTCGAAATCATGTAGGAAAACTTGACGCCCCGCTCGGCCGCCGACTTGCACATGAACTGCAGCGTGCCGCCTGACTGGAACACCGCGGCGACCGAACCGATTGCAAGCTTGCACAACTCGGAGTTGGGATACAGGAAGCACTTCTCGCGCAAGGAGATGGAGCCCATGCAATTGGGCCCGGCAACAATCAGGCCGCTGCGTTTGGACAGGGCCTCGAGCGCGGCGCCGCGCGCGACCACTGCAGGGTCGTCGCCCTCGCCGAAACTGTCGGCGTAAATGGTTGCGGACTGCAGGCCTGCCTTCACCCCCTCCTCGAGTACCGCCTGCACCGCCGGCGCCGGGATGATGACGGCGGCGTGATCGGCGGGCTCAGGCAGGGAGGCAAAATCGGGATAGCATGTCATTCCCCAGATTTCGGAATAGGCCGGATTGATCGGATAGACCGCACCGGGATAGCCAAAGTCCTTCAGGTTGGCAAAAATCTTGGAAGGCCACTTTCCCCGTTCCGATGCCCCGACGATGGCAATCGATTTCGCGCGCAGCACGGGGGCAGGGGAGCGGAATACGATCTCTTCTGCATTGATATGTTGCGAAACCAAACCTGTCATTGCTTTGTCCTTGTTGTCAGAATCTCGTCGTAATCCTTGGTCCATTGTTCCTGCATGTCCAGGCTCAGGCCCGGATCGATGAACTTGAGTGGCATTTTCTTGAGCAAGGCGTCGTGCTTGTTGCCCGTTACTACATAATTCTGCTTGGCCAGGATCTGCTGTCCCTCGGTGAGCATGAAGTCGTAAAACAGCAGGGCCGCATGCGGGTGGACGGAATTGCCGAGCAGACCAATCCCGCGCAGCGCCGCGACAGCAGGCGGAATGATGAACCAGTCGACCGGCGCCCCCTTCTTCTGCAAGATCAGCGGCATGTTGTTGTAGACCGTCAGGGCCAAGGGCACTTCGCCCGAACCGACCAGCTGCGCGAGCAAGGTATGTCCCTTGCGCACCGACAATCCATTCTTGGCGACAATATCCTTGAACAGCTTCATGGTCTTTTCCCGTCCCAGCTCCTGGGCGACCGTCGCGAACCAATGGTGGTCCTCCGCTTCGATGCCCAGCATGCCCTTCCACTTCGGGTCGAGCAACTCCTGGTACGTCTTGGGCAGATCCTCCTTCTTGATTTTCTGCGTATTAAAGGACTGGACGAACACGTCGATGTTGTTCCCCACCCAACCCCGGTGCGCTGGGAAGGCCTGGGGCATCATGTCGCGATGGTGCGGCGAGTTCACCGGCTGCAGCAGTTTTTCGCGCTGCAGCGCTTCCATTTCCGGCGCATTGTTTTCCACGATGTCGACCTCATGACGCCCGGCGCGCGCCTCGTTGATGACCCTGCGCACCACATTTTCAGTACTCGAACGCCAGGTCTTCACCTTGATGCCATATTTCTTGCTGAAGGCATCGATAATCGGGGCGATGCTCGGTGGCGTGGTGACGTGATAGAAGGTCAGCTCGCCTTCTTTCCTGGCGCCCTCGATCAAGCGCTGAACGCGGGCATCCCCCTCGAGCGCCGCAAGCTCGGCGACCAGTTCGGCCCGGTTCGGTTGGGCCGAAGCAGGGAGGGCGGAAAGAAAAAACCAAGACAGTATTAACGGTACCGAAGTTCTTGCAATTGAATTGTTCACGCCGCTGCTCCCGGAGTTAGCTGCTGATGACTCATTTTTTGATGATCAGGTCGTTCCAGATTTTTTCCCACTTTTCGGCTTCATCGATGTGGCTGCCGGGGTCCATCATCGTGTACTTGAAATTGTTGAGCTCGGTTTTGGCCTTACTGCTGGTAGGAATGACACCGAATGAAGCAAGCAGCCGCTGTCCCTCCGGCGACAGCACGAAGTCGGCAAACAGCAAGGCTGCATATGGGTGGGCCGCATTTTTCGCCACGCCAATGCCTTGTGGCCGCGCGATGACAGGGTCGAGCGGCACCCAATCAAGGTGCGCACCCTTTTTCTTCATGGTGTCCGCCGTACTGTTATAGACGGTGAGGCCGACGTCGATCTCGCCGGCTGCGACCAGTTCGGTAAGCAGGATGTGGCCAGTGCGGACATCAGGCTTCATGTCCGCCAGTTTCTTGAAGAAATTCATGCCCGCTTCCTGCCCCCGGACGTTGACAAACGTGGCCATCCATTCCGCATCGGAGGACTCGATGCCAAGCCGCCCTTTCCATTTAGGATCAAGGAAGCCTTCAAAATTCTTCGGCAATTCTTCCTTGCGTACCTTGTCGGTGTCATATGCCATCACAAACATGTTCATCCGGCTCGATACCCATAAGCCGTGGGATGGCCGTCCGAATTCAGGAATGTCGGCAATGTAGGGGCTGTAAAACTCCGAGAGAAGCCTTTCGCGCGCCAGTCTTTCCAATGCGGGGCCGTCGGTGTCGACCACATCGACGGTAAAGCGCTTGCCGGCCGCTTCGGTCACGACACGTTGAACGATCTTGTCGTTGTTGGCGCGCCAGATTTCGGTCTTGATGCCGTATTTCTGCTCGAACGCCTTGGTCAGCGGAGTCGCCCTGGACGTGGGAAGCGAGGTGTACAGCGTCAGGGTGCCTTCCTGCTTCGCTTTTTCAATCAGGCGCGCATCGCGGTCGGACTGTTTGTACATATAAGCCGCCGCATGCGGTCCGGAATCCTGGGCCTGCACGGTGAGAGATGCGCCGATGCAGGCCAGCAAGGCTAGCCGGATGCATTGCTTGAGGAAAGACACACGCGGGTGGTGCATTGAAGTCTCCTTTTATCTGTTCATGCGCCCGCAATCGGATGGGCCGGCGGGTGATATCACTGACTGGATCTGGCCCGTTACCTCGAACGCGGATGCCGCCAGACGGCGGCATCCCTCTTCAATCGCTTGCTTCGTTTACACGGTTCGCTTGAATGCGCCGAGGCCAGGCTTGTAGCTCTTTTCGTCGAGGAATTGCGACATCGCCTTCTTGCGGCCGCCTTCGGGGTCGGCGAATTTCAGCGCATCGCTCTTGGCGTTGAGATAGTCCTGAGCCTGGTCTTTCGACATGTTGCGCACCATGCGCATCGCTTCCTTGGTGTAGCGCACCCCGGCCGGGCTCTTCGCTTCGAGCTTGCGGGCGAGTTCAAGCGTGGCTTCGCGCAGGTTTTCAGGCGGCACCGATTTATTGACGAACTTCATCGCGGACGCTTCCTTGCCGGAGAACTGGTCGCCCGTGACCGCGTAGTACATGGCATCGCGATAGCCGAGCACCTGGGTCACCGCCCACGCCACCAGGCCGCCTGGAATGATGCCCCAGTTAATCTCGGACAGGCCGAAGGTGGCGTCATCGGCGACGATGGCGAAATCGCAGGCGATCACAGGAGTAAAGCCGCCGCCGAAGCAGTAGCCGTGCACCATCGCGATGGTCGCCTTCGGGAACTTTGACAGTTTGTCCCAGCGCCATGAGTGCGAAGCGGCACGGGCACGGGCACGCAAGACCGGATTGTTTTCGGTGTCGCGGAAGTACAGTTTGAGATCCTGTCCCGCGCAAAAATTACCGCCGGCGCCGGTGAGCACGACCACCTTGGTCTGTTCGTCTTCCGCGGCCCAATCGAGTGCATCGCACATATCCAGATGCAATTGCGGGCTCATCGCATTACGTTTTTCCGGACGATTCAGGATGATGAAGGTCACGCCGCCCTCGCGTTCGATCTTCACGTTTTCCCGCATGATAGTGTCGCTAGGCATCTACAAGCTCCAAAAAAAGTGCGGGGATAAGGGGTTGGTCGATGGGGCTAAATGGCCTTACCCATCCAATCGGCCGGTATGCAAGTGTTCGTCCCCCGGAAATGGCATCCGCTTTTTTCTAGTCGACCTGCGCGGCGGCACCTGATTTGCCGAAAACATCTTGCTTTGATAAAAAGCATGTTGTTCCTGCTGGGTTCGACTCTAGCATTGCAGCATCCTTTGTCAATTCCGCACCGCTCTGTTCCATTTTTTGCAGATGTAAGATTCGAAGGCGGGAATGGGGCTGTCTGGAAGGGGATTTCCCAATGAAAATGGAGCGGCGAGGTGCAGCAAAACGAGGTGTGCTGAATAATTAAATATCATCGCATTCAATATGAAGTATTCATTGAATGAATAAATTGTTTGCTTGATTTCGATATGCTTGGTCTAAGTGCGGCGCTCGCCGTCCGTTTATCTCACCCTGTGTAGATACGAACGAAGCCCGTGAGTGAGCAAGAACGGGAAAACGCTCGCATGGTCCTCGCCTGCGAATACATCGAGGCTCGTTTTCAGGCCGGGATACCGGCGCGACTTCAGCGTACTGTCGAAATCCCGCAGATCGGCAACCATGTCCGCATCCTGTTCGGAACGCGAACGCTTCTTTCCTGCCGCCAGCGTCTCGCTTCCGCCAATGCCAAAGTAGAGTGATGCCGGCATGTCCTTGAATTTCGTTGCGTAGTCTTTCTCGCGGTCGAATATCACGCCATGGTCAAACCACAGCGAGGGGCTGCCCAGAATGTAATGCTCGAAGGTACGAGGCTTAGTCAGGAGTATCTGCAGCCCCAGCAAGCTACCGTACGAGTGGCCGACGAAGACTTTCCGGTTCATGTCGGCGCGATAGTGCGCGGCGACCATCGGAAACACCTCGGCGGCAATGAAGCGTCCATAAGCTTCCGCCTCGCCGAACGCGGGCACGCGCTTGGGGCTATCGGAGCGGTAATCGTGATTCCGGGGGACCGTGGGCGTGTAGTCGCGGCGGCGACTGTAGACGGCACTGTCGCCCTTTGCGTACGACAGGCCGATGACAATGACTTCCTCCATTCCAGCATGCTTGGCCAGCCGCTGCGCGATGTTGCGTACCACCGGGAACGCATAATTGGCATCGGTGACGAACAAGACCGGATAGCGGCGGCTCGACTCGCGATAGGAATCGGGTAGTGCGACGTACACCTGATAGTCGCGTTTTAACGCCTGGGCACGAATATCACGCACCTCGGTGTTTTCAAACAGATAGGGGGCGGGCAGAGTCGCGGCGGCGCTGCCAGCGAGACTGCAAAGGAAGATCAGGCTGCAAAGCTTTTTCAATCGTACTCCTCGCTTGTTGTTCTCAAGATGTATTGGCCGGACCGCGCTGATTCTGCAGCGAGACAAACGATCAGGCAGCAGGAATGTGATGAAACGCCGAATCCATGTGATGGCTTTTGCCGGCTAGGTTTTCCTGGCGATATTTGCCACTGCTATACTTTTGTCGATGAATACACGGCATTGCCCTTCCATCCCCGGTCTTCGTGCCGTCGTCCCGTCGGCAGTCAAGACGATCGTTTTGACCGTACTTCTATGGATGGCGATCAGCGCCTTGGGCGCGCTGCAGACGTACAGCGACAATTTGCGGATAGGCGTTGCCAGCCGATATTCGGCCCTGCTGGTCACGTGGTTCATCGAATATGCCGTGCCGCTGATCGTCTTGAGCGCCGGACTGAGCACGGCTCTGGCGCGCTGGCCGGTCCTCATTGAACGGCCGCGGCACGTGGTAGCGCTGTTCATCGGCCTCGTGCTGGTATTCCAGCCCGCCCAGTGGCTCTACATTGCCTGGTTGCGCGGGTATCTTAGCGTGACTAGCCTTGGCGACGCCTGGCAGCTGTTATTGAAAATGCTGTTGGTCGGATGGTTCTCGACCACCGGCACTTTTGCCGCCATCCTGGCGATCAACTACTGGCGGCAGGCCGAGAAGCGCGAACTGGCCTGGCAACGAAGCCAGACCGACATGCTCAACCTGCGCCTGGCGCTGGAAGAACAGCGTATGCTGGCGCTGCGCGCGCAACTCGAGCCGCACTTTCTGTTCAATGCATTAAATGCCATCAGCGCGTTGGTGCGGGACGGCGATAAGGCGCTGGCGCTCGGCGGCATCGGCCGCCTGAGCAAGCTGCTGCGCTATGCCCTCTCGGCCAGCGTGACAAATACGGCCACTGTCGCCGCAGAGCTGCAGTTCGTACGCAACTACCTCGAATTGCAGCGCCTGCGTTACGGAGAACGGCTGCAGGTACGAGTCGAAGGTGACAGCGACCTGCTGCACGAGGTCGAATGCCCGCCGCTGCTGCTGCAGCCACTGATCGAGAACGCATTACGCCATGACCTCGACTGCCGTGACGGGCCAAGCGACATCCGGCTGTGCTTCGAGCGGCACGGCGACGCGATGTGCATCAGCGTCACTAACCCCGTGAGCGCGCAAGTCTCTCCGAACCCGGGGGCAGGGCTTGGCCTCGCCAATACCCGAGCCCGGCTGCGGCTCGTGAACCCGGCCGCATCGCTTCGGGCCGGACGACAGGGCGACCGCTTTGTTGCCGAGGTCCGCTTGCCGCTCACGGATCCGGACTAGTCGCCATGCCTGTACGTTACATGATCGTCGACGACGAGGCGCCAGGCCGCGCCAACCTGCGCCTGGCCCTGGCCGCGCGTCCCGACTGGGTTCTCTTGGCCGAATGCGACAGCACGGCGGCGGCGCGTTGCGCCCTGGCCAGTCACGACATCGACGCGATTTTCCTGGACATTCACATGCCGGCCGAGTTAGGGCTCGCGCTCGCGCGTGAAATCAGCCGGCTGCGCGAGCCGCCGCTGATCATCTTCGTGACCGCCTACAGCGTCCATGCGATCGACGCTTTCGAGGTACACGCGCTCGACTATCTACTCAAGCCGCTGGACGACGCCAGGCTGGCCGAGGCCGCGCAGCGCACCGAGGCGATGCTGGGGCACCGCCAGCGCGAGGCGTACGGCGCTGCGCTGCGCAACTATGTCGATGCCCGCGATTCGCAGCGCGTCGAACGCATCAATGTGCGCTCGGTCGGCCGCATCGAGCAAATCCTCGTCAGCGACATCCTGTGGGTCGAATCGGCAGGCAACTATGTCGAGCTGCACCTGGCAGCGCGTATCGTCCTGCACCGGATCACGCTCAACCGCCTCGAAACGCTGCTCGAGCCCGATCAATTCCTGCGCATACACCGGGGTACGATCGTCAGGCGCGACCAGATCGCGCGCCTGGCGACGACCACCGACGGCAGCTATCGGCTCACGCTGCTCTGCGGCGGCACGCTTGCGGTCAGCGAGCGCTATCTGAGCCTGGTCAAGTCATCCATGTGACTTCCGCGGGACTTCAGCTGGGTGCGCCGGCCGCGCGCGGCGTCAACGATGTGATGAAATGCCGAATGGATGGGATAGCCGCACTGTTCCTGTCGGCTCTGCCACAACTATACTTTTTGCAAGCGTGTGCATAGCCACCGCTTCGATTGCGCCATAAAAAAACCTTGAACCAAGAACTGGAGAATATGTGACCATCTGGCCAAAACCCATCAAGTGCCTGGCACTTGCGTTCGCTATTTTTTGCTTCATTCCCCTCGGTAGCCGGGCCGCCGTCGATTCCACGAGCATCCGCGATATTGTCGACAGGGCGATCCGCCCGGTCATGGCAAAATACGACGTGCCCGGCATGGCAGTGGCCATTATTGTGGACGGCCACCCCACCTTCTTCAACTATGGCGTCGCTTCGAAAGCGAACAACGCGCGGGTGAGCGAGAACACGCTGTTCGAGCTTGGGTCCGTCAGCAAGACGTTCACGGCGACGCTGGCCTGTTACGCCCAGTTCCTCGGCAAGCTGTCATTCGACGATCACCCGGGCAACTACATGCCACAGTTGAGGGGGAGCGCGATCGACGAGGCCAGCCTGCTCGATCTCGGCACCTTTACCACGGGAGGTCTGCCGCTGCAATTTCCCGACGATGTTTCGAATGACGATCAGATGCTCGTCTATTTCCGGCAATGGAAATCCGCCGCTGCACCCGGCAAGCAACGCAGGTACTCCAATCCCAGCATCGGCCTGCTCGGGCACATTACCGCGCTTGCATTGAAGGCTGATTTCGGTGACGCTGTGGAGAAGCAGCTGTTTCCCGGACTTGGACTGAAGCAGACCTATATCCGGGTGCCGGAAAATGCGATGGCGAATTATGCGTGGGGCTACGACAAGGCCAACAAGCCGGTCCGGGTCACTCCCGATGTCCTGGATGCGCAAATGTATGGCGTCAAGTCGACGTCCGCGGACATGATCCGCTTCGTGCAGGCGAACATCGACCCGAGCCGGCTCACCGAACCCATCCGCCGTGCAGTGGACGGTACCCACATCGGTTTCTTCCAGGTCGGCGCCATGATGCAAGGGCTCGGATGGGAGCAGTATCCCTACCCCGTCACGCTGGAGCGTCTGCTGGGTGGCAATTCGCAGGCCATGATCAATGAGTCCAATCGAGCAAAAAAACTTACTCCACCCCAAGTCGCACCGCGCGCAACACTGTTCGACAAGACTGGCTCGACGAGAGGATTTGGCGCGTATGTCGCTTTCGTACCTGAGAAAAAGATAGGCATCGTGATGCTGGCGAACAAGAACTATCCGATTTCGGCCCGGGTTAAGGCCGCACATGCGATCCTTGATCAATTGCGCGGCAAACCTCGCCCTTCAGAGGCTGTCGCAAAACGCCAAACAGACGGCCTCTTCGGCGCGGGGGCAAGAGTTCGGACGGTAAAGCCGTCCTGACCTTTGACTTTAGTGCGGGGTCTGCTGCTGTTCGATCTAGCGTCGGAGAACTGCAATGGTTACACCGCCACAATTACCTGCAAAATAGCTAGGTGACCAGCGCGGCCCGCCCCATAGTTTTCTTCGGCTGCTCAGGTAGTTCTTTTTCCGGATCATTCTACTAGAAACCCCTCGCCGTCGGACTCAGCGGACCGTGCCGCAGGCGTCCCAGTTCCAGCGATGCACCGCCTTATCATAAGAAACCTGTTGGACACGCTGACTGCCATCGTCTTGTTGAACCAGACAAAAATATGCACGATAGCGCCGGTTTTCCAGTTTGCCGCCGCGCGTCACATCGGTGTTGAGCATCACCGCATAATGCCGGCCTGCGGTTAGCTTCTGCGGCGCCGCGAATGCACCTTCGTTTTCGAGTTTGGTGCCGTAAGGCAGGCATACTGCATTCAAGAAGATGACTGTGTCGCCCTTGCCGGCGACAGTGAATTCGCGCCACGCGATCTCAGCCTGCCCTGACTCGGCGATAACCTCAATCGACGCAAGTCGAGGGGCGTCGGTGAGGTGCGCTTGGTCGACTGTGAAACACGGTTGGCCATTCCGGTCAAGAACTTGCGCTTCGTAACGAATCGATGTTGCGTGACTCACGGAGGAAATCCCAGTGCATAGTACGAACGCAAGCAGTATCAGCGCTTTTTTTGACACCATCCATCGGATCGGTTGCACAATCGTCACCTGTCTATTGAGGAAGATGGGCAGGACTCTTGGGGTTTGCCAGGAAATCATGCAAGACGGATTCATATAGCACGTGCGCGTCGGGGGAGTTGCGGGCGTGCGGCGCCGAGCGAAATTTGAGCGCAAAGAAATCAGACAGGATATTTCCTTGCGCTTCCATGTTGTACGACGACAAGTGTTTTTCGGGTAAAAGCGTATAGTCGTAGTTCAAGCCCAGCCGGATGGCGCCGCGCAGCCTTACCGGATAGCCGAGTTGATACTGCCACACATGCACCATTTCGTGCATAAACCGCCAAAAGCCTTCTTGTACTCAACAATGATGCCCCAGAGTGCATCGCAGTTGGTCGTGCTGGTATTACGCATGGTTCCCTCTGATCATTGTCCAGCTCGTTCTGCAGCCCCCCCTGCTCCTCACTTCGGGGTGGAACCGCTCCAGCATAAGCCGCTAGAGAGATTCTGCTTTGCCTCTACGCAAGTTTTTGAAATGACGACCAAATACTTTTGATAAGGTAGAAGCGACCAAGGCCAACTTGCCGCTTTGGGGGGAATTGACGGCAACAGCGAGGGTCGTTGTTGAGACTGTGGCCGGATGTCCGCATTCCGCGCTGCCCTCGGCTTCCGCGATAAGTGGGTGTCCCCGACTTGCGGCGCGATATCAGCGGCCTAGGCACTCATCGCCCGCGCCAGATCGGGAATGGCTGCGTCGATCAGACGACAGTGCAACTATTTCTCGATCGCGCGCTCGGCCAGGTCGATCAGGCGCTGGAACTGCGCCAGCCCGAATGGCCAGTCTTCCAGCCCGGACTCGGCATTGATATGGCCCAGCGCACCGGCATTGACGAAGTCGCACCCCCACGTGTGCGCCCAATGCGCCGCGCTGGAAATCGTCATCCACGGGTCATTGGTGCTTCCGATAACGACTGCGGGATAGCTTGGGCGCGCATGACGAAGCGCTTGTGCCACGCCGAATTTTTCCGGATCGGCGGGAGCCACCAGCAGGGCGCCGGCAACCGGGGATCCCGTTTCCGTTGCATGCAGCGTGGCAAGGCAGCCGAAGCTATGCGCGACGATCAGTGTCGGGCGCTCGGACTCGCGCAATGCTTGCCCTAACCGCCAGGACCAGATCGGCAGTTCGGGCCGGTGCCAGTGCTCCTGTTCGACCCGCTTGAAGTTACGATGACGCTGTTGCCAGCGCGTCTGCCAATGGTCGACGCCGCTGTTGTGCAGGCCCGGCACGATTAGCACCCGATAGTCCGACAGGTCGCGCAGTATCATGCCGATGCTCCTTCCTCCGAGGTTGCGCACGGTAAATCGGAATGCCCACCATTGCGGCGCGCCGTATCAAGCGACGCCGCCGGCACATCCCACAGATAGCCCTGCGCAAGAATCGACTGCCCGGCCTGTTCGCCGAGGCGCAGCAGCGCGGCATGGCTGGCACGCGTGTCGATGCGCTTGAATATCAGTCGCGTGCCACGCTTGACGGACTCGCGCAGCAGGCGAGCGGTGGCCTCCTCATCGCCGGTTTCGCGCGCATCGACCTTGAGCACGGCGGGCCGCAGACAATCCATCAGCGCGAGTGCGTGGCACGCATCGGTGGCCTTGAGCGCTACGCGAAAGCCGTTGCGGCAGTAATTGTCGGCGACGTAGGCAAGTAGCCAGTTCTGACTTTCACTCACGCTCGGCAACTGCAGGACGATTTTTTCACGGGGCAGCCCAAGCGCATCGAGTATGCGGCGAAACGCATTGCCGTGATTGGCGCTCACGCCGGTGAGCAGGCGCGCGTGCACGCTCACGTACAGTTCACTGTCCGCGGCCTGCCGCTGGCGAGAGAAATTGATCGCATGAAGCATGCGGCACAGCCGATCGAGGGCAATCGATTCATCGTCATTGGCGGCATGGTCCAGCAGCTGCCACAGGGACAGCCCGGCATCGCTGCGGGAATGGCTGCGCGCATAGCCCTCATAAGCGACGATTTCCTGCGAATGCAGGACACGGATCGGCTGGAATGCGCTGGTCAGGGTTGAATTGAAGAAGCGTCCCAAGGCCTGGCCATGCTGATCGAGCCACAAGCAGGTGGCAGCCTGCGGCATGTCGCGCTGGCGAACCAGATAGTTTTGAAGGGCGGGAAACGACATGACAATACCTCCGGCAAAAGAATCAGACCAGGCTGACGATGGGTCCTGCAAGGTTTCAGATTAACGGCGCGGGCCCGAATCACGAACGAATGCTTTCATCGTTCCATATGCGGATTTCGTTATGGCGCCTCATGCCACGAACTGGCGCGCAATTCACGCCGGATTTCGCGCGCCACCTGCTGGCGATTCACCGCGAGACCGGTCGAAGGCTGCGCAACGAGACCGTCGTCTTGGCCAACCCCCTCGGTGCGGGAGATAAGTGGGTGTCCCCTAATTTGCCCTTGTCGGTCAAGACGAAGCGCATTGCCAGCGCCAAGTGTGAGATGCAGTTGGGTCGGTTCGATGGACTAACGAGTGGTCAAAGGCCACTCAGCCGCCCAAAGGAGTAGTGAACCACCGATCCTCTTGTATGCAAATCGACCTGGACGGCATTGAAGGACCTGGCCCATTTTGTGCGGATCAGTCCGGCCCACATTGGCGCGCGATTGGAACGTGATGCCTGCGGCGGTCCTGACACCATCACCGTCTCGGGGGCGCTCCGATCAAAAGCAAGAAACGGATATCGCGCTGGAGTTCCACGAGTGACACTGTCTATAGCCGACGTCACAGTCGCCCTCTTGCAAAGCCAACAGAAAACACTGCCAAAGGATAACCATGCAATCCGCCCATGCTCATCAAGACTACGTGATCGTGCAAATCAATGAGGAATTCACGCGCCGAGCGAGAACAGCTGGGCTTGACGATCAACATCAATTGGTGGAAAGACAAATTGCAGCCGGCGGCGAACCGTTGCGCGACGTGATGCGCCGCGCCAGCCCCGGCGAGGAAATCATCCTCGCAAGCTACTGCCCATTTACCATTGCCGGCCCCTTCAAAGAGTACGGACCCATCTACATTCTGGCCGACGACGATACAGGTCCCGCATCCATGACATCGCTCCCCACGGGGGACCCGGGCAGCTATTTTGGGAGTCCTTTCGTGTTGCGCGCCTATTCGCTCACCGAGCGCATCGTCGATGCGGCGCTCACATCGCCGCATCAAGCGGAATCGGCATTGCAGGTCTTGCTTCGCCGGGCGGACGTGAGCTTTGTCCTGGCGAGGTTTGCCGCTTATGGATGCTATGGCTGCCGGATAGAACGAGCGAACTGAAAAAGAAAAAGCCAACCTTGAGGGTTGGCTTTTTTACTATCTGCGGCACAGGTTTTTCATTAAAGTGGCACTATTGTCGCTTTCGGTGTGCCGCGAAAATCACACGTCGATATTGCCCGCATGCAGAGCATTCGACTCGATGAAATTCCTGCGCGGTTCCACGTCGTCGCCCATCAGCGTCGTGAAGATCTGGTCCGCGGCAATCGCGTCCTCGATCTGCACCTTCAGCAGGCGCCGCACGGTCGGGTCCATCGTGGTTTCCCACAGCTGTTCCGGATTCATCTCGCCCAGCCCTTTGTAGCGCTGCTTGGAAACGGTGCGCTCGGCTTCGTCGCGCAGCCACTGCATCGCGTGGTGGAAGTCGTCCACTGCCGATTCCTTCACGCGCTCGCCTTCGCCGCGGCGGATGAACGCGCCGTCGCCGATCAGCCCCTTGAAGGTGGCAGCTGCGTTGGCCAGCACCGCGTAATCGGCGCCCTGCACGAAGTCGGCGTCGATCGCGCTGACCTTGATGTTACCGTGATGCATACGCTCGATGCGCAGCATGTGCTTTTCCGACAGCTCGTCCGAACGCACCTTCACGTTCACGGCGCTGTCTCCGATGGTCTGCATCAGGGCGGCGGCCGACTGCTCCGCGCCTTCCACGCTGCCCAGGTCGAGCGTCACGCCGGTCATGATGGCGGTCAGCGCGGCGCGGTCGATCACGCGCGTCAGGCGCGTCATGATGGCGTTGGCCAGGTTGAACTGGCGTACCAGCTCGGCCAGCGCGTCGCCGCTGATCGCTTCCGCACCTTCGCGCGGGGTCAGCGCGGCGCCGTTCAGCGCCACACTCATCATGTAGCTCGCTTCTTCCAGGTCGTCCTTCAGGTAGCGTTCGTCGCGCCCGGCCTTGACCTTGTACAGCGGCGGTTGCGCGATGTAGATGTGGCCGCGTTCGACCAGTTGCGGCATCTGGCGGTAGAACAGCGTCAGCAGCAGGGTGCGGATGTGGGCGCCGTCGACGTCGGCATCGGTCATGATGATGATGCGGTGGTAGCGCAGCTTGTCGACGTTGAATTCGTCCGGCCCGATACTGGTGCCGAGCGTGGCGATCAGGGTCGTGATCTGCTCGGACGAGAGCATCTTCTCGAAGCGCGCCTTCTCCACGTTGAGCACCTTGCCGCGCAGCGGCAGGATCGCCTGGAACTTGCGGTCGCGCCCTTGCTTGGCCGAGCCGCCTGCCGAATCACCCTCGACGATGTACAGTTCGCACAGCGCCGGGTCTTTTTCCTGGCAGTCGGCCAGCTTGGCCGACAGGCCCAGTCCGTCCATCACGCCCTTGCGGCGGGTCAGGTCGCGCGCCTTGCGCGCCGCTTCGCGCGCACGCGCAGCTTCCACGATCTTGCCGCAGATGATCTTGGCGTCGTTCGGCTTTTCCATCAGGTAGTCGGTCAGCGTCTTGGCGACGATCTCTTCGACCGGGCCGCGCACTTCCGACGAGACCAGCTTGTCCTTGGTCTGCGAGGAAAATTTCGGCTCGGGCACCTTGACCGACAGCACGCAGGTCAGGCCTTCGCGCATGTCGTCGCCGCTGATCTCGACCTTCGCCTTCTTGGCGAAATCGTTCTCGTCGATGTATTTGTTGATCACACGCGTCATGGCAGCGCGCAGGCCGGTCAGGTGGGTGCCGCCGTCGCGCTGCGGGATGTTATTGGTGAAGCACAGCACCTGTTCGTTGTAGGCGTCGTTCCATTGCATCGACACGTCCACCGTGATGTTGGTGCCCTGGTCTGACTGGCGCTCGCCGGTCGCCTGGAACACGGTCGGGTGCAGCACCGTCTTGGACTTGTTGATGTATTCGACGAAGCCGCGCGTGCCGCCTTCGAACGCGAACAGTTCTTCCTTGCCGGTGCGCTGGTCGGTGAGCTTGATCTTCACGCCGTTATTCAGGAACGACAGCTCGCGGATGCGCTTGGACAGGATCTCGTAGTGGAACTCGACGTGCGTGAAGATCTCTTCGTCGGCCCAGAAGTGAACGTCGGTGCCGCGCTTGTCGGTCTCGCCGATCACCTTGATCGGCGAGCACGCAACGCCGTTGACCATTTCGATCTCGCGGTTTTGCGGTACGCCGCGCACGAATTCCATGTAGTGCACCTTGCCGTCGCGCCGGATCGTCAGCTTCAGCAGCTTCGACAGGCCGTTCACGCACGATACGCCCACGCCGTGCAAGCCGCCCGACACCTTGTACGAGTTCTGGTCGAACTTGCCGCCCGCGTGCAGCTCGGTCATCACGATTTCGGCGGCGCTGCGTTTTGGCTCGTGCTTGTCGTCGAACTTGAGGCCGGTCGGCACGCCGCGCCCGTTGTCGGTGATCGAGATCGAGTTGTCCGAGTGGATGGTGACGTGGATCTCGGTGCAATGCCCGGCCAGCGATTCGTCAATCGAGTTGTCCAGCACTTCGAACACCAGGTGGTGCAAGCCGGTGCCGTCCGAGGTGTCGCCAATGTACATCCCGGGACGCTTGCGTACCGCTTCGAGGCCTTCCAGGATTTGAATCGATGCGGCGCCGTATTCCTCCGCCTTGGCGGCGGCGACTGGCAAAACTTGTGTGTTCTCGGACATGGACTGCTTTCTCAAAAACGATACAGATACTGTTTATACTATTTAAACGATTCAGCGGGACAGCTGGCGCTGCTCCGCAAAGCCAATCAAATACGCATTGGCATGACAACGTACTTGAAGTCGGCGTTGTCGGGGATGGAAATGAGGGCCGACGAATTCGAGTCGCCCAGCGCAAAGTTCACCTGGTCGCATTTCAGGTTGTTCAGCACGTCGAGCAGGTAGGTCACGTTGAAGCCGATGTCGACCGAATCGCCGCCGTAGTCGATTTCGAGCTCTTCGACCGCTTCTTCCTGGTCGGCATTGGTCGAGCTGATCTTCATGCTGCCCGGGGTGACGATGCAGCGCACACCCTTGAATTTGTCGCTCGTCATGATGGCGGCGCGCTGCAGGGAGCGCAGCAGCTCGTCGCGCCCGATCGTGAAGTCGTTCTTGTAGCCCTTCGGGATCACGCGCGTGTAGTCGGGGAATTTTCCCTCGACCAGTTTCGACACCAGCTCGATGTCGGCAAAAGTGAGCTTGACCTGGCTGGCGGCGATATCGAGGCGGACTGTCTCGTCGCTTTCCTCGAGCAGGCGCTGCAGCTCGATGATGGTCTTGCGCGGAATGATCACTTCCTGGCGTTCGAATTCCTGCTCGGTCTCGACCTGGCAGAAGGCGAGGCGGTGGCCATCGGTCGCGACCGCGATCACGTTGCGTCCGTCCAGCACCAGCAGCAGGCCGTTCAGGTAGTAGCGGATGTCCTGCTGCGCCATCGAGAAGTGCACCATGTTGAACAGGTGCTTGAGCGTTTTTTGCGGCAGCGTCACGCTGGCGTTGAAACTGTCGGCCACCGATACGGTCGGGAATTCCTCGGCCGCCAGCGTTTGCAGCGCAAAGCGCGATTTACCGGTCTGCACGGTCAGGCGCTTGTTCACCAGCGTCATCGTGACGTCGCCCGATTCGGGCAGCGCGCGCAGGATGTCGAGCAGCTTGCGCGCCGCTACCGTGGTGCCGGCCACGTCGGTGCCTGAACCGATGCTGGCGTGCGTCGTGATCTGCACTTCGGTGTCGGTCGACAGGAACGAGACGCTCTCGCCGTCTTTGCGAATGAGGATATTGGCCAGAATCGGCATGGTGTGCCGACGCTCGACAATACCGCTCACGATCTGCAGTGGCCGGAGAAGCGTATCTCGGGTTGTTTTGACCAATTGCATAGTTATCCTCGGTAGGTTGTCAAAAATACTGATTGATGACGCTCGCTTGGGCGCCGGCCGTGCTTAACGCTATATTTTGCCAGAAATTGCCGAAGCTAAATAATTCGGCCTCCTAGCCCTTCAAAGTCTGTTCCAGCACATGCAGCTCGTGGTTGCACTCGGCGTTCTTGGTGCGGTCCAGGGCAATCTTGCGCACCGCGTGCAGCACCGTGGTGTGATCGCGCCCGCCGAACAGTTCGCCGATCTCCGGCAGGCTCTTTTGCGTCAGTTCCTTGGCCAGGTACATCGCGATCTGGCGCGGCCGGGCGATGTTCGCCGGGCGCCGCTTGGAGTACATGTCCGCGACCTTGATGTTGAAGAAGTCGGCCACCGTCTTCTGGATGTTCTCCACCGAGATCTGGCGGTTCTGCACCGACAGCAGGTCCTTGAGCGCTTCTTTCACCACGTCGATCGTGATGTCCTTGCCGTGAAAGCGCGAGTACGCGAGGATCTTGCGCAGTGCGCCTTCGAGCTCGCGCACGTTCGAGCGCAGGTGCTTGGCCACGAAGAAGGCCACGTCGTCCGAAAACGTCACGCCTTCCTGCTGCGCTTTCTTGAGCAAAATGGCGACCCGCATTTCCAGCTCGGGCGGCTCGATCGCGACCGTGAGGCCCGAGTCGAAGCGCGAGATCAGGCGGTCGTCCATGCCGGTGATCTCTTTCGGATAGGTGTCGCTGGTGATGATGATCTGCTTCTTGGCCGCGATCAGGGCCTCGAACGCATAGAAAAATTCTTCCTGCGTGCGGCTCTTCCCGCCAAAAAACTGGATATCGTCGATCAGCAGCATGTCGAGCGAGTGGTAGTAGTGCTTGAAGTCGTCGAAGCCCTTGCGCTGGTAGGCCGTGACCACGTCGCGCACGTACTGCTCGGCGTGGATGTAGCGGATGCGCGCGCCGGGCTGGTCGGCCATCACCTGGTTGCCGATCGCGTGGATCAGGTGGGTCTTGCCCAGGCCCACGCCGCCATAGAAGAACAGCGGGTTGTACGACACGCCCGGGTTGTTGGCGACCTGGATCGCGGCGGCGCGCGCCAGCTGGTTGGCCTTGCCGGTCACGAAGCTGTCGAACGTCAGCTCGGTGTTGACCCGGCTCTGCTCGCGCCGCGGCGAATTGCCGATGTTGAACATCTCGGGCGCGGCGCCTGCGTCGCCACCGCGGTTGTCGGGCGGCGCGCCGTTCGGCGGCGCCGGATGCGGGGCGGGCGCGGGTTTTTTCGGCAGGTTGTTACGCGGGTCGAGCACGAACTGGACCTCGGTCGGCGCTTCGAAGTACTGAGAGGCGAGCATGGTGATGCGGGTGGCGAACTGCGACTTCACCCAATCGAGCTTGAAGCGATTGGGCGCGGCAATGCGCAACTTGCCGTCCTCGAAATCGAGGGCGACCAGCGGTTTGATCCACGCACTGAATTGTTGCGGTGTCAGCTCCAGTTCCAATTGTGCGGAACAGGTCTGCCAGAAATTTTCCATGAATCGTCTGTATGAATAAGGTGTGGAGGGGCGTTCGATGATGCTGCACTCGCGCATGCGTCGCGCAAGCGCTTTCGCCACACGTAACACGCTATTCTACCCTTGACCGGCAGAGTTATCCACAGGCACGACGCATATTTTCGTGTCCGCGGCAGAGCAAGTTCGACAAGATTGCTTGCTTCTTCGGCAACACAATGGCCTGGTGGTTTTTTTGCCGTGTGCGCGCGCACCGCAGCCGCGCCTTGCATGGCTGTCATGCTGTACGAAGCGCTGCCGGCGCGCCTTCCCGGCAGGCCAAAAGCACAGCAAGCCTTGACAAGCGGACTCGAAATGCTGTCTAATTCAGGGTTCCCCGCCCGTATTTCGTGTCGTGTCACTTGTGGCCCGCCTCTGAAACTAGCGGCGAGAAGAGTATTTGCTGTGGCGTGTCGCTGGCTTAAACATCTGCGAAATGTCATTTGCACCAAAAACTGACGGGACGTCAGGCCCGATTTTGCATTTTTTTTGCTTTTAGCGAGACCACCATGAAACGTACTTATCAACCTTCCGTCGTTCGTCGCAAGCGCACGCACGGCTTCCGTGCACGTATGGCTACCCGTGGCGGTCGCGATGTGCTCAACGCTCGCCGCGCCAAGGGCCGTAAGCGCCTGGCTGTATAAGGCTGCCTGCTTTTGCAGCCTGTGCCGATACCGGATTGGCTATGACAAGCGAAGGTTCACACGACTTCGCGCGCGTTCGGCGTATCGTTAAAACGGATGAATTTTCATCCGTTTTTCGTTTGCGACCGGCTCAAAAAACCGCGCATTTCGTGCTCTATACCCGTTCCAACGAGTTGCCGCACGCCCGTCTGGGCGTGGTGGTCGCGAAGCGCTTTGCGCCGCGCGCGGTCACCCGCAACACGATCAAACGGGTCACGCGCGAGCTGTTCCGGGTGACGCAACTGCCCGCCATGGACTGCATCGTGCGCCTTGCGCGCCCGGTCAACAGCAAGGACGGGCCAGCCACCACGGCAGCCCTGAAGGCCACCCTGCGCGCCGAAATCGCCCGCCTGTTTGCCTCGCAGGCGCCGCGCGCGTTAAAGCCGGCTGCATCATGAAGAACGTACTCGTCTGGTTGTTGCGCGCTTATCAGCTGCTGCTGTCCCCGATGCTGGGACAGAACTGCCGCTTTTATCCGACGTGCTCGAACTATTCGATCGAAGCGATTCGTACCCATGGCGCCGCGCGCGGCAGCTATCTCGCGCTCAGGCGCGTGTGCCGTTGCCATCCCTGGAACGAGGGCGGGGTCGACCTCGTGCCTGCGAAGCACGCCAAGCATTCATCTACGACCGCTCGCGGTTGCCACCACACTCCTGACTAATACCCCAAATGGATATCAATAAACGTACCATCCTGTGGATCGTGTTTTCCGTATCGCTGGTAGTTCTGTGGAACGACTGGATGGTTTCGAACGGCAAACAGTCCCTGTTCTCGTTCACGCAGCCGCGGCAAACGACGAGCGCGCCTGCCGCCAAGAGCGGCGCGTCCGAGCTGCCGAGCGCACCTGTGGCGGCCG
>Ga0207975_100111_pt1 | contig 73750 bp, 62 predicted proteins | sample LakWasMe91_HOW11_2_FD_183913 | JGI IMG/M metagenome (GOLD analysis project Ga0207975, IMG submission 183913) | Freshwater sediment methanotrophic microbial communities from Lake Washington under simulated oxygen tension - Sediment Metagenome... | ecosystem: Environmental > Aquatic > Freshwater >...
GCGGATCAATCGGCAACGCCTTTGCACGGCTGAACAACACGCGCGCAGATGCGAGAAGGAAACTGTAGAGAATGCATCTTTTTCTGTATTGACAAGAATCAAGTAACTTCGCTCGACAACAGGAATGCTCAGTATGGCGCATTCCCGCAGCCGGGGTCACGTTCCCCTGATCGGCCACAATCCGCGTGGCGGGGTCAAAGATGAGTTCGAACCGACCGACGCGATCCGCTACAAGGAGCGTCGGCGACCGCCAGCCAGGAATCGTAGCCATTCGCCTGTATGCCGAGCAAGTGCTAGCATGGATAGGCGAACCGTATGCGGTTGAGGCACTGATTCACGATGAGAATCTGACGGGGCGCGAAACGGTCACGGCGCCCGGAGCAGGCCAGGCCAACGGTCGTTTTTTCAGGTGGATTGTTTCGGCGGTACGGGCTTCGCCGCGGAACGGTGTCAGGAAGGGGTGCGAAAACCGGCTTCGACCCAGTCGCAGGCAGTGGCCGGGGACAGCTTGAAATTGGCCGGCACGCGCACCTGTGCGATCTGGTCGCCGCTGGTGTCGGTTGCGGTCAGCAGTGCGAACGGATGCTCGTCGTCCGGGACGATGTCGAGCGTGACCTTGGTTTCGGTCTGGCCGGTGGCCACCACGGTGCTCTTGTGGAGCAGCGCGTGCAGCTGCTGCTCGTGGCGGCGGATGACCTCGGATGCGGTCTTGACCAGCGTATGGAAGGCCGCGCTGTCGAGCGGCTTCGGATTCTTCTTGTCGCGCCCCATGGTCCAGGGGCCGACCAGGGCGGGCTCCGGCTCGCCGTCCTTGATCATGGCGACGGCCCAGCCTTCGTCGTCTTCGTTCTTGATCACGCGCGCGGTCCAGCCATTGCCCTGCCACAGGCGGGCCTCCTGTACCAACTTGTCATTTTCTGTTTCAGGAACATCAGGTGCTGCGTCGCTCATTGCGGGTACCGTGGTTATAAAGACGACAAATAATAGCCGAATTGTACCGAAACCACACGGACACAGGCGCACGCGCGGCGCGCCTCAGCAAAAAGCCCGCATCGAGCGGGCTTGGCGGTTACTGGATAAGGGCGGCATCGCAGCGTGCGGGCGGCCTGTGGGCTGGCGTGACCGGCGGCCCAAGCGGCGGGATGCGCGGATCGATCGCCGGCGCAGGCGCCTGATAACTGAATGGATTGATAATAATCGGCGGTATGGTCGGCGGCGCCGAAGGCGGCCCTTTCGACCCCGGTCCGGTCCGCAGCGACTCGCGCCGGACCAGGCTGTCCACCCAACTGGCCCAGTTTTCCTCTGAATGGTAACGCAATTGCATGAGGTCTCCCTGCAATAGTGCAGGCATTCAGTATAGGCAATGAGATGTTTATTTCAAGGAAAAAATTCCCTGGGGCCTCCCGCGTGCGGCGCGTTTCGTCGGCGTTTTGGCGGCGCCCGCCCCCGTCCTTTCGCACTCTGTCGCAATCGCATGGCGCGCCGCGCGGCGCGCCGCTACAGTCGGACCATTCCACATACAAGATCAACCACCACCCGAGGCCCCGCCATGAAAAAAATCGTCCCCGTCGTCATCGTGTTCCTTGTCCTGATGCTGGTCTGGAACATGTACTTCAGTCCCGCCCTTGTGTCGATGGACTTCGACGGCGAGCATGTCGACGGGCCGCTCGCGGCCCTGGCCGGCCTGCTGTTCGCCGGTGGCGGCATGATCGTCGCCCTGCTGGTGACGCTGCTGGTGGGAGTGGTGCTGGCGGTGGTGTTTGCCGGCGTCGGCATCCTGGTGGTGGCCGCGCTGTCGCTGGCCGGCGCGATCCTGGCGGCGGCGCTGGCGCCGTTCCTGCTGCCGCTCCTGATCCCGATCGGGATCATCTGGCTGCTGGCAAACCGCGCGCGCCGCACCAGCAGCGCCGGCTGATCAAATTCCTTCGATCAGCCGCATCGCAAACACGATCGGCAGCCCGGCCGCGATCACGCGCCGCGCGGCCGCCCCGTGGTCGTACGGCACCCGGAAATACGACAGTTCGCGCGTAACGTCGTCGAACAGCGCGTAACAGGCCGCGCAATTGCCGTCGCGCGGTTGCCCCACCGCCCCCGGGATCACCAGGTACTGGTGCTGCGGCTTGAGCGCAATGCAGCTGCCCGCCGCCGGCGTATGGCTTCCCATGCGCCCGTCATCGGCCCTGCGGTACAGCGCGGGGGCATGCACATGCCCCGAAAACACCATGCGGCTGTGGGTCGCGCGCAGGCTGCGCTCGGCCTCCTCGACCCCGGTCACGTATTCCCACTTGACCGGATTGTGCGCGCTGGCATGCACGAACATCATGTTGCCCAGTTCCTGGGTCAGCGGCAGGCCGGCCAGGAAACCGACTTGTGCGGCGTCGAGCTGGCCGCGGGTCCAGTCGATCACTTCGCGCGCCTCCGCGTGCATCTGGGGACGCGTGGCTTGGGTAACCGAGAAGTCGTGATTGCCCTGCACCGCCACCGCCCCGCGCCCGACATACTCGCGCACCGTGTCGACCACCCACGCCGGATCGGCGCCGTAGCCCACGAAGTCCCCGGTGAAGGCGTATTGATCGGCGTTTTGCTGGTGCGCGTGCGCAAGGCAGGCGGTGAGCGCCTCGCGGTTCGCATGCAGGTCGGTCAGGAGCGCGAGGCGCATCTCAGGCCCGGGCCGCGCCGGCGGCGTACTGCGCGTAGCCGCGTGCGCGCAGCGCGCAGGCCGGGCAAGTGCCGCAGCCGTAGCCCCAGGCATGCAGCGCGCCGCGCTCGCCCAGGTAGCAGGTGTGGGTGGCACTGCGGATCAGCTCGACCAGCTCGCCGCCGCCGGCCTGGTGCGCCAGCTCCCAGGTCTGCTTCTTGTCGATCCACATGAGCGGCGTTTCAAGCTTGAGGCGGGTCGCCATGCCAAGGTTGAGCGCGACCTGCAGCGCCTTCATGGTGTCGTCGCGGCAGTCCGGGTAGCCGGAAAAATCGGTTTCGCACATGCCGCCCACCAGCACGTTCAGGCCGCGCCGGTAGGCCACCGTGGCCGCCACCGTCATGAACAGCAGGTTGCGCCCCGGGACGAAGGTGTTCGGCAGGCCGTTTTCCTGCATGGCGATGTCGACCTCGCTGGTGAGGGCGGTGTCGGAGATCTTCGAGATCAGGGACAGGTCGATCATGTGGTCCTGGCCCAGGCGCTCATTCCAGTGCGGGCGCAGCGCGCGCAGCCCTTCCAGCACGGCCGGGCGCACGGTCAGCTCGACCGCATGGCGCTGGCCGTAGTCGAACCCGATGGTTTCGACACGCGCATAGCGCTCGAGCGCCCACGCCAGGCAAGTGGCCGAGTCCTGGCCGCCGCTAAAGAGCACGAGGGCGGTGTCAGCTTGGAGCATGTGTTTTCTTTCTCGGTTATGTTAAGCGTTCGCCATCATTTCCATCGATCCGGTAAGATGGTCTCAGCAATTTCCCGAATGGAGCGACATGTTTATCGCAAGACCAGGCGACCGATCGGCGAAGGCATCGCAGCGCCTCCGAATTTTGGCACAAATTACGCTGACCGTGTTCGCCGCACTGGCGGTAAGCAACACCTACGCCCAGGGCGTTAACTACACCGTACAGGTGGAGGCGCCCGCGCCGCTCGACACGCTGCTCGAAAAAAACCTGGACCTGGTGCGCTTTCGCGGCAATCCGCGCCTCGACCGCGACCAGTTGCAGCGCCTGGTCAAGGCCGCGCCCGAGCAGGTCCGCACCCTGGTGGCGACCGAAGGCTATTATTCACCCGAAGTAACTGCCGGCCTCGACACGAGCGCCACGCCGCCGGTCGCGCGCGTCATGGTCAATCCAGGCCAGCCGGTGCTGGTGGGCGATGTCGACCTGGTGCTGCGCGGCTTCGAGCCGCTCGCGCCCGGCGCCGCCCGTTTCGATGCCGCCGCCCTGCGCAGCCACTGGAGCCTGCCGGTGGGCCGGGTGTTTCGCCATGCCGACTGGGAACTTGCAAAACGTAACTTGCTGCGTCAGGTGATGCAAACGCGCTATCCGCGCGCGCGCCTGGCCGAATCGAGCGCCACGGTGGACCCGGACGTGCGGCGCGCCCTGCTGCGCGTGGTGCTCGAGAGCGGTCCCGAGATGCACTTCGACGGCTTGCGCATCGAAGGCCTGAAGCGCTACCCGGCCGCCATCGTGACCAACCTGAACCAGATCAGGCCGGGCGACGAGTACAACGAAGCAGCGCTGCAGTCATTCCAGGCGCGCCTGCAAGACACCGGCTACTTCAGCAACGTCGAGGTAAGCGCCGACATGAGCGGCGTGCTGAACGATGAAATCGAGTCGCTTGAAACCGCGCCGCGGGCCGCCGTGCCGGCCGCGCCGGTGACGGTGCCGGTGCTGGTGCGCGTGACCGAAAACAAGCGCCGGAACGTGGCCGTCGGCCTCGGCATTTCAACCAACACCGGCAACCGCGCACAGCTCACCTACGACGACCTGAACGTGTTCGGCCTGCGCATGAAGAGCCACCTCGTGCTCGAAACCAAGCGCCAGACCGCGCGCGCCGACTTCTATTTCCCGACCTCGCCAAAAGCTTACAACGACAGTTTCGGCGCCGGCTTCGAGCGCACCGACGTGGCCGGTGAAGTAACCAGCGTGTCCTCCGTCGCGGCCAAGCGCGCCTGGGGCACGCCGCTGCTCGAGCGCAGCCTGACCCTCGAATACCTGAGCGAGCAACGCCGCGTGAACAATGTGGTGCTGGGCCGCAGCCAGAGCCTGCCGCTGACCTACCGCGTGACCCGGCGCGCGCTCGACAACCTGCTGCTGCCGAGCCGCGGCTACGTGCTCGACGCCCAGCTCGGTGGCGCGCTGCTGCCGGTGCTGACCGACGAGCTGTTCGTGCGCGCCAGCGCCCGCTTCATCAACTACCGCCCAATCAGCAGCGCCAGCACCCTGATCCTGCGCGGCGAGGCCGGCATCCTGGCCTCCAGGGACAAGGCCGGCGTGCCCGGCTCCTTCCTGTTCCGGGCCGGCGGCGACCAGTCGGTGCGCGGCTACGGCTACCAGGAACTCGGCGTGCGCCAGGGAAACGCGGTGGTGGGCGGGCGCTACCTGCTCACCGGCAGCGCCGAATACCAGTACTGGTTCAAGCCGCCGTGGGGCGTGGCCGTGTTCTACGACGCCGGCAACGCGGGCGACACGATCGCCGATCTCAAGCCAAAATCGGGCTATGGCGTGGGCGCGCGCTGGCGCAGTCCGGTCGGCCCAATCAACGTTGACGTCGCCTACGGCCACGCGACCCGAAAATTCCGCCTGCACTTCTCACTTGGATTTACCTTCTGATGACTGAACAGGAAACCAGCCCTGCCACCTCGCCGGCGCGGCGCTGGCCGCGCCGCCTTGCCATCGGCGCGGCGGCGGGCGCACTGCTGCTGGGCGGCGCCTGGTGGCTGCTCGGGCGCGAAGCGACGCTGCAGGCGCTGGTGCGCAAGGTGGCCGACGCCAGCGGCGGCAGCATCGTGGTCAGCGGCGTATCCGGCTCGCTGTACGGCGCCATGCACATGGATCGCATCGTCTATCGCAGCCCCGAGCGCATCATCAGCGCCGACAACATCGACATCGACTGGTCGCCCTTGCAGTACCTCTCGAGCGGCATCGCGATCAGCAAGCTGCATGCGGCCAGCCTGCGCGTCGATACCCTGCGCGAATCGGAACCGGCGAAGATGCCCGCTACCCTCGCTCCGCCGTTTGCACTGGCCATCGAGGATGCGCGCGTGGCGACGGTCACCGTCAGCAAGGGCGGCGCCAGCACCGTTATCGCCAACCTGCGCTTCAGGCTGCGCGGCGACCGCCAGCAATGGGTGCTGCGCGACGCCAGCGCCGCCACGCCTTGGGGACAGGCCGCGGCCAGCGCCAGCGTCGCATCGTCGAAGCCGTTCAAGCTGGCCGGCAGCGCCAGCCTGACCCAGACCCAGCCGGCGGCAGGACAAACGCCGGCCCAACTGAAGCTGCGCGCAAGCGGCGACCTTGCCGCCACCCAGGTCAACGCGACAGGCCAGGCCGGACGGGCCGTGGGCGAGGCCAGCCTTTTGCTGGCGCCGTTCGAACCGGTCCCGCTGCGCACGCTGGCGCTCAACGGCAGCGGCATCGATCCCGGGTTCTTCAATCCCGCGTTGCCGAGCGCGGACCTGGCCCTCGCGGTAACGGCGCGCATCGACGCGGCGCGCGCCGTGGCGGGCAAGGTCACGCTGGCCAACCAGGGGCCGGCCGGGACGCTCGACCAGCAGCGCCTGCCGCTGCGCGCCCTGCGCGCCGAGCTGGGCGGCGACCTGTCGCATCTGCGCATCAGCGACGTGCTGGTCGACTTCGGCGCCGCCGGCCGCTTTACCGGCAGCGGCAGCGTGCAGCGCGGCCCGGCCGCCGACGCGCCGGGCCGCGCGGTGTTCGCGCTGCACACCGGGCGACTCGATCTCAAGGGCCTGCACAGCCGCCTGAAGGCGACCAAAATCGCCGGCGACATCCGGATCGAAAACGCGGGCGCTACCCAGACCTTGCACGCGCAACTGGCCGATAGCGGCATGCGCCTCGACGCCATGGCCACACTGGCCGGCCAGCTGTTCGAACTGCGCGAGGCGCGCCTGTCCGCCGGTGCGGGCAGCGTGCGCCTGAGCGGCAGCGCGCACCTGGACGGCACCCGTGCCTTCAAGGCCAGCGCCAATGCGCAGCGCTTCAATCCTGCGGCGCTGGGCAACTATCCCGAGGCCGACATCAACGCCGACATGGACGCGAGCGGGGTGCTGGCGCCGGCCTGGAAGGCCGCGGCCAGCTTTGCGCTGCGCCCCAGCCGGCTGTTCAAGCAGCCGCTGTCGGGCAAGGGCAAGTTCGACGCCGACGCCACCCATGTCAGCGCAGTGGCCGCCACGCTCGCGCTGGGGCAGAACCTGGCCGAGCTGCATGGCAGCTTCGGCGCGCCGGGCGAACGGCTGGTGTGGCGCGTCGATGGCCGCCAGCCGGGCGCCGTGCGCAGCGACCTGTATGGCGCACTCGTCGCCAGCGGCGCCATCACCGGAACCATGGCCGCGCCGCGCACCTCGTTCGACATCGATGCAAAGGGGCTAGGCTGGACGCCCTCGGCGCGCGCCGCCAACGACAGCGTGCTGCACGCCAGCGGCGAAGCATGGCTGGCGCCCGCCAGCGCCAAGGCGGACGCGCGCAGCATCGCGATCAAGACCAGCGGCAGCGCGCAGCGGCTCAACCCGGCCGCATTCGGCGCCTACCTTGCGGGCAGTATCAACGCGAGCTTCGACGCCAGCGCACGCCTCGGCCCCGGCTGGAGCGGTTCGCTCAATCTGGCGCTGCAGCCTTCCACGCTGGCGCAGTCGCCGCTGTGGGGGCACGCGCGTCTGGCGGCCGATGCACAACGCATCTCGCAGGCCGACATCGACCTGCACCTGGGTCCCAACATACTGGCGGCAAACGGCAGCTTCGGCGCCGCGCGCGACCTGCTCGACTGGCGCGTCGATGCCGGCCAGCTGGGCGCATTCGGACCGAATTTCGGCGGCGCGCTGCGCGCCTCCGGCACCCTGTCGGGAACCATGCAGGCGCCGTCGCTCAGTGCCGCGCTCGATGGCCAGAACCTCAAGCTGTTCGGGAGCCACCAGGTGAGGACCGTGCGCGCGAGCGCCAACCTGGGTTCGGGGCGCGGCCCGGACGATGCGCTGGTCAGCGATATCGCGCTGGCCGATTACGCCAGCGGCGAGACCCGGGTCGCCAGCGCGCGCCTGCAAACGAGCGGCACGCGCGCCGCGCACACGCTGCGACTGGCCGCACGCGGCCCCGACTTCGACGCCAGCGGCGCGGCGCATGGCGGCTGGAGCGCCAACGCATGGAGCGGCAGCGTGGACGCCTTGCAAAACAAGGGACGCTACGCGTTTGCCCTGCAGGCGCCGGCGCCACTGCGGCTGGCCCCGGCGCCGGGCGCGGGCGTCATGGGGCTGGTGCGTCCCGAACGGATTGCCCTTGGCAGCGCCGTGTTCAAGCTGTCCGACGGCAGCATCAGAGTGCAGTCGCTCGACAAGGAAGGGTCGCGCTGGAGCACCAAGGGCGCCGCCGCCGGCGTGCCGCTCACCTACCTTGCGCAACTATCCCCGGCACTGCGCGAAACCGCGCGCGGCGACCTGGCGCTCGGCGCGCAATGGGCGCTTGACCTGCAGGGCGCCGCCAGCGGCGCCGCGCCGGCGCTGTCGGGCATGCTGCATGTATTTCGCGAACGCGGCGACCTGATCGTCGGGGCCGAAGGCGTGGTGCTCGGCCTGCGCCTGCTCGACCTGCGCGCCGATGTCGTGGGTGACGCGCTGCGCCTGCAAATGGAACTCGATGGCGCGCGCGCCGGGCACGCGCGGGTCGATGCAAACGCACAGCTGCTGCAGGGCCGGATCGGCAACGACAGCCCGCTCAGGCTGAGCGCCAACGCCGACATGGGCTCGATCGCCTGGCTCGCGCCGCTGGCCGGACAACCCGGGCTCGAACTCGATGGCGTGCTCAAGCTTGCGCTAAGCGGCAGCGGAACGATCGGCGCGCCTGCGCTGGCCGGCAACGTAACGGGCGACCAGCTTGCGCTGCGCTGGCCCGAGCAGGGCGTCAAGCTGCGCAACGGCCAGCTGCGCGCCGAACTGGCGGGCGACCAGCTGCTGCTGCGGCGCCTCAGTTTCGATGGCGAGCAAGGGCGCGCCGTGGCCGACGGCACGCTGCGCTTTGCCGGTGGCGAAGCGAGCATGCAACTCAAGCTGGCCGCCGACAAGCTCGAAATCCTGTCGCGCCCCGACCGCACGCTCGTCGTCACCGGCCAGAGCACGCTCACGCGCGACGCGAAACGCTTTCAGCTCGACGGCAAGTTCAGGGCCGATCGCGCGCTGATCGAACTGGCGCCGCAAGGCCGGCCGACGCTGTCGGACGACGTGATCGTGCTCGGCAGGAGCGCGCCGGGCACGCGCACCAAAACGCCCGGCGCGCTGGCGCTGGGTGTTGACATCGAGGCCGACCTGGGCGATGCCTTCAGGCTGCGCGGGATGGGGCTGGACGCCGAACTGGCGGGGACCATGCACCTGCGCGCTGCGAGCGGGCGGGCGCCGCGCGCCACCGGCAGCATCCGGGTGGTCAGCGGCACCTACGCCGCATACGGGCAAAAACTGAGCATCGAGCGCGGGGTATTGAACTTCACCGGCGCCTATGATAATCCGGCCCTGAACATTCTGGCGCTGCGCAAGCAGCCCGAGGGCGAGCAGTTGTCCGAGACGAATGTGGAAGCGGGCGTGGAAGTGCGCGGCACTGCGCTCGCTCCAGCGGCCAAGCTGGTGTCGCGCCCATCGGTGCCGGACAGCGACAAGCTGTCATGGCTGGTGCTGGGACACGGGCTGGAAGGCACCTCGGGCAACGAGGCGAGCGTGCTGAGCGCGGCCGCCGGCGCCCTGCTGGGCGGTGCCGGCGGCGGCTTCCAGTCGCGCCTGGCAAGTTCGCTGGGAGTGGACGAACTGGCGCTGTCGCAGGCGAAGGGGCTTGAAACGACGGTCGTCATGGTCGGCAAGCGCATTTCGCAGCGCGCCTACCTGAGTTTCGAGCAAGGCGCGACCACGGCCTCGAGCCTGGTCAAACTGCGCTACAAGCTCAACCCGCGCGTCACGCTGCAATTCCAGACTGGCACCAACACCGCGCTCGACGTGCTCTATTCGTGGGCGTTCGACTAGTCCAGCGTGCTCGGGTTGGGGTCCGGCACCGGTTCCTCGTGCTGCGGCGAATGCACGGGCGGGTGGTGCGGATGCGGGTTTTCGAACGGTTCCTCGACCGGTTCCTCGATCGGTGCCGGGTCCGGGGCGCGATGGGCGTCGATGTGCATTGGCTTCATATCGGTGGTTTCCCCAAGATGGAAGTGATGACATTACCATGACTCGGCGCAGGAGGTCTTGCACGATACGTGTTGCCGTGCAATCAAGGCTAACAGGCGGGGAACGGTGGTTTACAATTGCGGCACTGACACGACGAAAAAATCCAAAGATCACCGATGAACCTCACCACCCTTGCACTGCTGGTCCTTACCCCACTGCTGGTCTGGCGGGTCTACTCGCGCCTGAAGGGGGCGATGGCACGCCAGCGCTCGATCGTGTCGCGCCACTGGACCGGGCTGGGGGTGTTTGCCGCGATGGTGCTGGTGCCTGGCTCGGAACTGCTGGCGCGGCCCGCCTCGCTGTTGTGGCTGGCCGTGGGAACGGTGGCCGGCATCGGCTACGGGGTATGGGGACTGCGCCTGACGCGCTACGAAGACACCGGGCAAGGGTATTACTTCACGCCGCACCAGCGCCTGGGCGTGCTCATTGCGATGCTGTTCGTGGCGCGCATCATGTACATCGGCGTCGAGCTGTATGCCAGCCAGGGCAGCGGCACGGCGCCGGCGCGCTTCACCGACAGCCCGCTCACCTTGCTCAGCCTCGGTCTGACGGCCGGCTATTTCGGCACCTACTCGGCCGGCTTGCTGCGCTGGCGGCACAAGCTCAAAAAGGCCGCCGGCGATTAAGAATTCCTGGCAAAACCATTTGCTTGCCGTGAAAGCATCAACATCGTAAACTGAGTCATTCCGACCGTCTGCACGGCCAAATTACGACGGTCCGCAACCGCCCCTTATCGGACGTTTGACAAGGCACAGAAGCGGTCGTCTAACGTAGGAGACGGCCGACTTCCGGGGAGGAGAAGCGCCGCAGCCATGGAACATGCCCGCGCTTCCGTGTCGTTCGGCCTCGCAGATTGCATTAACGCTTCTTTGCTGGCGGCCGTTGGGTCAGCGCCGAGCCCGCGGCTGACTTAGACGTCGCGCTAGTTCGACCATCGCGCAATGTTTGGGAAGCCTTGGTAGCGGTCGTCGGGGAGGTGACCTTTTTTGGTGCCACTTGCGAAAGCGCGCTTCCCGCTGCCGACTTCGACGCGGCGCCCGTAGCCTTGGACGACATAGTGTTCGCAGCGGCCTTAGCCGTGCGAGTTCCGGTAACCTCCCCAGCCCCCGCGTTCTTTGCCGCTGCCGACTGCGCACGTGCTGCAAAGGTATCTTTCGCCACCCCGCCACCAGAAGATTTCGCGGTGGCGCTTTGAACGCGAGATGCGCTTTGAGATGTCATTTTCGTGCCGGTAGACTTGCCTGAAGACTTCGTTCCCATTTGTTACTCCTGGTTGTCAATGGAAGGTATGAAAATGCGTACTCATTACCATCGATGGTAATGTCTGGTCACCGGAGGGTGTCATAGTTAGGTGCGGAAAGTCGGAACGTCCTCAGCGCCACGTTAATCTTCCGACATCCAGTAGACCTCACTATGGTATTCGTCTTCATCCAGGTCACGTGTCCGCGGCTCCCCATGCCGTTCGACTGAAACGAGAGTGCCATTTCCGTACATTCGCCGGCCGACTTTCGGAAATTCCACTACCGCGATAACGGGTATCGCTAGCGACGTTTCCTCGTTGTAGGCGCAAACTTCACCGTGGACGTCGAATCGCAGGAAATCCGGCATTTCATCCTCCTTGGAATGACAGTGGGTCGACAGTGCCCGATGGCCATCAGGAAAGCCAACTTCACGCTTCATTGCGTGAATCTTGGAATCAAAAGAGTCTTCGAAGGTTATTCGAGCCGCACTGTCCATGCCCGCCATGGTCGTCAGCCAGAATGGTGTGATACCGCTCGGACGAAGTGCCATGGTGACCTCGCGCCACTGTGCCTCAGTCAGGGAAAGGCCAAGGTCCGTCGCTCGTGTAAGCCCCGCGCCTTCCTCGAAGAGAACGTAGTGTGGCCTCTGATTCAGGATCTTGAGATCCGCAACGCGAAGTGAAGCGTAGGTTCGATGGCCGAGACAGGCAGCGAGAAGCTGATGCACCTGGCCAAGCTTAATTTTGAATATATGCTTAGAAACGAGGGAGTGTGCAATGCCACTCCAGCGGGAGAACTGGTCCATGGTTGTCTCTCAATGCGCAGGGAACGTTGAGCGTTTAGCGTCCGATGCGTTGACAATCATGCGACGCGGAAGGAAGAGATAAATTCAAACCAGTTTAAGCCGCTCAAAACTTGGGCTGGGAGCCCAGGCAAGTCATGCCCGCCACAATTTTGCCATTGAAGCAAATAAAATGCAAATCGTGCACTTGCGATCAATTGGACGGCAGTTTAGGGGCGAAGGTGTTCCGGCTGCTTTTGGCCGATGGTACGCGGTCATGCGACAACCGCCAAAGGGCGAGTTCGGCCAGGAGCGGACTTCTCAGCGCCAGTCGCCAATGACTTAAAAAGCACTAGATAAATTCGAACCGACATTCGTTGTTCACTGTGCTAGCATTTGCTGCCAAACTTAAATACATTCGTGGTTGAAGCGTCGCATCAGCTCCGACTCCTCGAGAGGGAGTCGGCTCAGCAGGTCGTAGTAGTTCGTAAGTGCGCGCCTAAGCATGTCCTCAGCCTCTTGCCGAGGGGCAAACAAAATTTCGTCATCGCCTTGTTCGTCTAGGTGCTTAGTGCGATTCCGAGCATAGTTCATCGCACGGGCGATGCCCTTTTCGGTGGCTGGTGGCCCTTGCACCTGGTATTCCGGATGTTTCGCTAGGTGCTCCGCTATTCGCAACGCCCCTGCTTTCAGGCTCTCAAAAGCGGAATCCGTGCCGCTTCGAGTTACGTAGCCTCCAAAAATATCATCGACGCCGCCTGCTAGGTGCAAAGCCGCGATGTAAGCACCGTCGAAGTACATTTGCAGGCCCATCTCTAGCAACTCAGTGGCTGCAGTCATTTTTGGAGTAACGTGCGTTAGTTCGGGCATTGCATCGCTCCTCTGCGGAAACCTACGCATTCTACTGCCGAGGGGGCGTGTGCAAGAAAAGCGCTTGGTCGCACGGCTGAATGAGATGGCTTAGGCACGATTTCGGTTTCAATACCGCTTAAGAAATAACTGAATACTTGGTCGTTCTCGACGACGTATGTGTACGGCCCGGTTGGACGGCCTTTATAGCGTACTGTGTACGTAAGCCTAATTGAATGCCCAACTTGGGATTCCCTGTTCAATCAACTCCTCCCGATTACTTAGATATAACTGCTGAGCATTCGGATTGCCTGACGCATCAGCAGTGGTGTCGATGTGCCAATGCTTTAAAAAATAACCCACTAAGCACCGTTTTAAACGTACGTCTTTGGCGTTATTAACCAAATCAAAGTCGACATCGATCGCTTCGGGATGCGTAGCCCGCGGGTGCGGCACGAGCTTTAGTGTCACTGAATTGTGCCAATCAGCGTCCTGAGCAATTGAGAACGGAGATTTATCAAGAGGCCAGACAGCACTGAACCGGGTTAGCGAGAAGTCTCGAAATTCTTCATGTGCGTGATCGAAGCATCTGGTATGCCAACGCAAACCGTCGTTTACCAAAGCGACCGGGGATAGTCGTCGAGCGGAAACTCCACTAGAAAGCGAAAGGTACTCGGCATCAATGCACAAACCAAGACTGATACTTCGGGTAAGTGCGGACGCTACGTCGAGAGACAGCGGTCGCCTAATATTCCCGGTTACCCAGCTGGTTAGCCGCGCTGTACCAAGGTTAGTCGCACCAATTGCGCGCTCCCCAGAAAGTGAATGCAGAGACTGCTCGACGTTATGTTGGAATACAGGAGCTAGTCGGTTGAAAATGTAGGACTTCTGCCTTAGGTCGTACTGCAGCACTTCAGGCGCCATCGAAACGTATATCGAAAAGTCCTTCGTTGCAGCTGGTTCGCTTATGCCAAAGCGCAGCACCAAGTCCTTTCTTGATACCTTTCCAATAAATATTGCCAAATATTCAATAAAGAACAGTCGTTCAAGCTGTTTGTCACGTGGATCGTTCATCGGTTTCCTCCGCGCATGACCTTACCACACAATGGATGTAAAAAGAACTACCAAGCATAAAAGTAGGTGGTGATAAAAAATATTGCCACCGCGTGTTTCCTAGTGTACATTTATACATGTGGTCACACTACCAAGGTGACTGCGACCTTCTCAACGTTATAAAGGAACTAACATGAGTAACTCTGATAATCCTGATAAGCCATCCAAGCCGGAGCATCCAGAGTATCCGACGCATCCGGATGTTCCGCCTGGCCCCCCGTCTAATCGGCCGAATCCGGGCCAAGGCGCACCAAAACCCCCGGGTCACCGTCCGGTGGGCTGATATGAAAGCCTGGTGGGAAACTTATCCAAGCCTGCTCGAAGCTGAGCAGGCCGCTCTCGACCAAGCGGAATATCGCTGGAAAATTGACGATGCAGCACGCCAAAGTGGTCAGCTTGTGATGGAGGTCGAGTACCCATACGAGAAAGATTGTGTCTGGACCCTGCGTGCTGAGTTTCCCGCCACCTACCCGTACTTTGCTCCGACGGTGTTCCTAACGGATGTAGTCTTGCCGCGTCACCATCATCCACTCAGCAAGAATCTATGCCTCTTGGCTCAACACGGTGAATCATGGCGTCCTCAGCACGACACGCTGGCGACTCTGCTCACCGAGCAGTTGCCAGGAATTATCGCGACCGCGTCGGGCGCTGTAGCTCCACTCGAGGTTGCGATGTCGAAGGAGGACCATATCGGCGAACCATTGTCTGCAATTCTTGAGTACACTGAAAATAGCGTGCTCATTGTGCCAGACGATGTCCCGACCGCCGACTACACGTGTGGGCGGCTTAAAATCTTAGTCAAGTCAGAGACGAGTCAAGGTCGTACACAGGGGCGGATCAACGGACTAGTAACCTCAATTCTTGATCGAGCCGGCGCTCCCCTGGTCAAGCTCAGAGTAGCGCTGCCATCGCACACGTCTTCGCGTGACGGATACTGGATGCGCTTGAAAGCACGTCCCAATTATCCCGACATGTACCGGTATCGTGTGGGCCTGTACAACGAGATGAAAGCGGCGATTCCCGAATTTAAGCTCGAACTCATTAAGGCGCAAAAAGGGGACGCGCTGATTGCGGGCTTCCTTTACATGGACGAGACCTCGTGGCGTTCAAGCGGACATGACTGGGTATTTCTACACGTTACCGTGACGAAGAAGGCGCAGGGAAGCAAAGTGCAGCCGGAAGTCTTGATTAGAACAATCCGTAGCGACAAGGGGGGAGAAGGATCTTGGATGGAGCGAGCGCCGATTCTCAAGCCGCTGCGAGCCAAAAACGCACTGCTCTTCGGGGCTGGCAGCTTAGGGTCACCGGTTGCTCTGCACTTGGCACGGGCTGGTCTGGGTGGACTAACTGTGGTAGACCATGACTACCTCCAGGTCGGCAACACGATTCGTTGGGCGCTTGGGTGGCAGTATGCAGGCCAAGACAAGATTGAAGCGCTAACTACTCATATTCAGAGCAATTATCCTTATACCAAAATCGATGGCAAAAAGATATTTCTTGGCTTCCCGAATTTCGACGTACCAAGTCCTTCAGGGCCGGTGTCTGACTATGAGGTACTTCGGGAACGAATTCTCGCTGCTGATGTAGTAATCGATGCCGGTGCAAATTTTCGTGTCAGCCACTTCTTGTCGGATCTCACCCATGATCTGCGTAAGCCCTACATATGGCTGACGACAACGCACGGGTGCGCTGGAGGAATAGTAGGCCGACACGTGCCAAATAGCGGATACGGTTGCTGGAATTGCCATAATCTCCGGCTGACGGATCATTCACTACCCTTGCCGCCGGAACTCGAGGGCGAAGGTATTCAACCGGGTGGATGTTCGCAAGCTACATTCATCGGTGCCGGAATAGATAGTGAGGAAATTGCCTTGATGGCTTCTCGCCTCGCTGTTTCGACGTTATCCCAAGGGACAGAAGGGCATATGGATTTTGACTGGAACGTTGGCGTTTGTGAGGTTTACCGGAATGGTCGACCAATCGCACCTTCATGGCACACATCCAGTCTAGAGGTTCATCCTGACTGCCATATATGCGGAACGAAATGACCACTGCGTGGATCCGAAACAGTGTGCAGTACGCTCTAGAGCGTACTGCGCAACACGGACTACCAAATGAAACGGGCGGGCTCCTGGTCGGTTACCGTGCGGACAATGGCGAGGTTGTGATTCAGGAGTTAGTTGGGCCTGGACCAAACGCGCGACATTCGCCTGCACGCTTCGTGCCTGACCATGTGTGGCAGTGTGAGCGCTTGGACGCCATCTACCAGAGCAACGGTCGCTTCGTGTATGTCGGCGACTGGCATACTCATCCGCGTGGTGTTCCAGAGATGAGCGCGCTAGATCGAAGGACTTTGCGCAACATAGCTCGACATGCAGGGATCGGCTCATGTTCGCCGCTTATGCTCGTTGGCGGTAACGCAAGCGGCATATGGTCGTGGAAAGTGCACGAGTATCGTTCCTCATCTTTGTTCGGGATACGTGTTGTAACCGAACAGTTGAATATCCGTGCATTCGACTAAGGTAGGGCGCGTCCGGAGTGTCGGCCGAATTGACTGCTTTGGGGCGATAGCGGACGTACCGGCCACAAGTCAGCGCATAAAGATGGCGAGCGTGTTCGCAGACGGGCTGATGCCATGGCCCAAGCACTTCTCCCCGAGTTCGCAGACTGCACACTCTGTCATGAGCGAAGAGCAGACATCCGCCAGACATTCCTTTCGCTTGCCTGCTCACTCATCTGTTGGCGGTACGTCGAGAAGTTTTGTCACGCGCTCTAAGCCGCCTGCGGCGCCATGCGCCGCTGCAGCACGAAGATCGGCTGCGCCCACGGCATGTCCTTCTTCTTCTTGCTGGTGATGAGCGTCAGTTCGGACGGATCGTAGACGTCGGTGTTGTGCGTGAGCGGCGTCGTCATCAGGTACTGCGCTTCGGTGTTCTTGAGGAATTCGCCGACCAGCTGGATGTTGCGAATATCGAGGTGGGCGAACGGTTCGTCGATGAACACGAAGCCGCCCGAACCGTCTTCCGACTTCAACAGGCCGATCAGCAGCACCAGCGACTTCATCACCTGCTGCCCGCCCGACGCTTCGCCGTCGTTCATTCCGATCTGGTCCTTGCCGTCGAACTTGAAGCGCACGTGCAGGCCCGCCTGCGCCAGCTGCACGTCGTCGTTTTCGAGGCGCACCGGATCGGCATGCACGTCGATCCCGGCCAGTTCGCCCAGCTCGCGGATGTTCTTGCTGTAGGTCTTGACCGTGTAGCGCAGGCGCTCGATGTAGGCGCCGCGCGCATTCGCGGTCGCTTCGATGGCGCGGTTGTTCTGGTAGCGCCGTTCGTCGGTTTCGCTCTGGCGCCCATGCAGCTGGTCGCTCAGCCGGTGGTGCTGGTCGATCACGGTCGCGTCCAGTTCCCAGTCGTCGCGCGCCAGGCTGTGTTCTAGCGAGGTGACGCGCAATTCCACCTGGTGCGAATTCTGGTGCTCGGCCACCAGCGAGGCGCGCCGCGCGGGACGGCGCCAACCCTGCGGCAGGTGGCGCCAACTGCGGCGCAGTTCGGCCAGCACCCTGGCGTGCTCGGCGCGCTGCTCGATCTGGCGCTTGTGTCCGAGACGCAGGCCCGCTTCGGCTTCCGACAGCGCCATGCGCGCATTCTGCCAGACCGTGTCGGCCCGGGTGCGCGCAACCGTGGCCGCCTTGGTCAGTGCCTGCAGTTCTCCCAGCCTGGAGCCAACTTCAAGGCGCTCGCTGCGCAACGGCGTGCTGCTGCGCGCGGCCTCCTCGAATTCGGCCTGGCGCGCAGACAGTTCCTTGGCCGCGTCGACACCGGCAATGCGGGCCTTGAGCGCGCCCACTTCGGCCGCCAGCTTGCTGATGGCGAGCGTGAGCGTGTCTTCCTTCGCCTCGAGCGCAGGCAGCGATTTTTGCAGCGCTTCCAGGCGCTGGGTGCGCCCGGCCTGGCCGAAGCGGTAACGCGACGCTTCCACGAACAGCGAGCGTCCACCGCGCCGTTCGCGATGGTAGGCGTCGGGCGTGATCCATTCGTCGGTGTTCGGCAGCTTGAAGCCGGCTTCGACCGAATCGACACGGTCGATGCGGGCCAGTTGTTCGATCAGCCACGACGGCGCCGGCGCGCCAAAGCGCACCACCGACAACAGGCTGTCGTCTTTCGAGTTGGGAGCGGTGACGCATTCGGGCACGATGAAATGGCGATAGCGTTCCTGCTCGGCCAGCCGGTACGCGGCCGGCGCGTCCTGCGCGCGTTCGAGCAGCACCACCGAAGCGTAACCACCCAGCACGCCTTCGACCGCACCCTGCCATTTGGCGTCCGTCACTTCGACAATATCGGACAGCATGGCATGTCCGATGCCGGCGTCGCGCAAGGCGCGCCGCATGCCGCGCACCGCTTCCGGCTCCGGCATGGCGGTTTTCCCCTGCAGCGCGGAGATGGTGTCCTGGTCGGCGCGGATACGGGCCGACAGCGTCTCGCGCGCCTGCTTCTGGCGCGTCAGTTGCGCGTCCTTTTCGTCAAGCTGGACCGATACCTCGGCGATATCGGCGCCGCAATCGGCGGCCAGCTTTTGCAGGCGCAGCTTCTGTTCGAGCAGGCTGTCGAGCGGCTTGAGCTTGCCGTTGAGCTGCGTCAGGCGCGCCGCCAGCGCGCTCGCTTCCTGTTCCAGCAGCGTTTCCTGCTGCTGCGCGTCGCCCAGTGCCTTGGCCTGCCCGGCCAGCGCGTTGCGCTTTTCGGTGAGCTGCGTATCGGCTTGCGCCATCGGCTTGCGCGCGTCGCGCAGCGACTTGCTGGCCTGCGCCGCCTTGTCGCGCGCCTCGTGGTATTCGAGGCTCGGCAGGATTTCTTCGAGCAGGTTGCGGCGCTCCTTGTGCAGGTCTTCCCACTGGTGGTAGTTGGCCACGCGCAGGCGCAGCCCTTCCAGGTTGGTGCGCGAGGCCTCCAGTTCCGTTTCAAAACGCTTCAGTTCGGTTTCGGTGTCGCGCTGGTGGCGCTTGGCCTCGTCGTAGGCGTCCAGCACTTCCTTGTCGCCGAACACCTGGAACACGAGGTCGAGCAACTGGCGCGGCGCGTATTCGCACAGCTTGTCGGTTTCGCCCTGCTCGAGCGCCAGCACCTTGGCCATCGCGGGCGACAGGCCCGCGTTGGCCAGGCGCTTGCGATAGTTTTCCACGCCCAGCCAGTCGGCGGCATCGGTCACCTCCTCGATCTCGACGCAGCCCGGACGCATCAGGTACTGGCGCTTCCAGTCGCCGCCGTTCTTCTGGATCTGGCAAAACAGCGTGACTTCATCGTCGGCGAAAAAGCCGGAGCTGCGAAACGGACGGTTCGAGAGCTGGCGGCCCACCGCCTTGTTGTCGACCACCGCGCGGATCCACGCGGTCTGCTGGCCGGAATGGCGCGCGTAATGCTTGTAGGTGCGGCCCATCGAGCAATCGAGCCCGAACAGGGTGCGCAGCGCGTCGAGCAAGGTGGTCTTGCCGGAACCGTTCTGGCCGGCGATGGTGATGATCTTGGCGTCGAGCGGGATGTTCTTGATCCGCTGCCAGTAGTCCCAGTGGACCAGTTCAAGCGATTTGATGTGGAACATGGCTAGCCTTGGGTTGGGGTGTCGGTGGCGCCGGGCGGAGCTGCTTCGGCCGGCGCATCGGCTTCGGCCGCGGCGGTGCGCCGCTTCAGCTCGAGCAATTGCGCGGGCGTGCGCTTGAACACGTCGGCCAGCGCGCCGTTGATGATGCGCTCCTTGAGCAGGTCGGTATCCATCATCAGGTCGAGCAGCGGGCCTTCCAGGATCACGTCGCCGCGCCGTTCGATGAAGCCGAGCTTCGATAGCGAGCCGAGGTTCATGTCCATGCGCGTCTTCTTGCCCAGTTTGTCGCCGAAGTCCGACAGCAGCGCCGTGTACGAAATGCCGATCGAGCTATCCTCGGCGCGCGGCATCGGCTTGTCCTTCTCGAACAGGTCGTTCTGGTCGTCGTCCGCGTTCTGGTGGGTTTCCTGGCGCTCGCGCTTGGGCAGGATGATCTGCGCCCACAGCACCACCAGCAGCGCCACGCCGTCGCGCGTGAGGCCGAAATTATTGTTCTGCCAGATATCCTTGGCGCCGAACACCTTCGGTTCCACCGAGCGGTGCAGCGCCAGCGTGACATGGTCGGCGTACACATTGTCGAGCAGCTTCAGGCCCGATTCGAGCAATCGCTTGTCCACTTCGGCGCGAAACAGCTCGTCCGACAGCACGCGCTTGACCATCTTGTCGTCGCGCCGCAGGGTTTGATGCGTGAGCAGGCGCGCGATCAGGATTTGGGAATCGTCATTCATCGGCCGGGCCGCTTTCCAGGTCAAGTGAGAGGGTGGCAATCGAAATGGCGGCCACGTGCGGGTCATTCAACTGAACCAGCGCGTCGGTCGGCTCGAACCTGACCGGCAGCCGCGCCAATTTGGCGGTGGCGCCCTGCAGGCTCGCTTCGGCGCTGTCGCCGAGCAGCGGCAGCAGCGAGGCGCGGTAGGAGGCCACCGAGAAGCTGGCCGGCAGCAGCGAATCCTGGATCGGCACCGACTTCGGGCCGTGTTCGGAAAAGCTGGGAAAGTTGCCCAGGTTGGCGAAGTCGGACAGGCGCGCCAGCCAGTCGTCGAGTTCAGCCTGGATCGCGGGCGCGTCGTTGACCGTCAGCGGCGCGTCCTGCCCGGCCGGCAGGCCGGCAGGGCTGGCGAGCGCATTGCGCTCGGCGAGCAGTTCGGTCTCGGCCACGTCGATCATTTCGGCCGGCGTGGCGAACAGCGGCACCAGCGGGCGGTCGATCGCGCCCGCGGCAAGCTGCGACAGGTCCTCGTGCGCCAGCAGCCAGCGCTTGACGTCGGTGGTGGACAGGCCGGACTGGCCGAGGTGCACGCGCTGGCGCTCGATCTGGTTGAGCGCGCGCGAGAACATGCCCTGCATGTTCAGCAGCGCGCTCTGGGCGCGCCCGATCGCCTGAGCGGCCTTGTGGGTGGCGGCGTCGGCGCGCTCGTCCGAGGTGATGGCGCGCAGGATCTGGGAGCCCTTTTCGACCCAGTCGCAGGCCATGTGCCACTTCGCCTGCGAGGTGCGCAGGCGAAATTCCGAGCCGGAAGCGATGGCGTCGCGGAACTCCTCGGTCAAATCGACCAGGCGTCCCAGCAGGTGCCTGAGCTGGTCGACGGTGACGCCGCCAACCGCCTGCGCGCCAGCCACCTGCGAGAGCAGGAAGCCCATCTCGGCTTCGTCGTCGGCCGGCCCCATCGAGAGCAGGGTGTCGAGCGCGGACAGGACGTTGCGCGCCATTGGCGTGATGCGGTACACGCTGGCCTGCGCATCCCAGGCCAGCAGGCCGTGCGAGCGCAGGCGCATCAGCACGGTTTCCAGGCTTTCGGGGATCAGGTAGGCCAGCTTCTGGTTGATGTCGGCGCGCGAGAAAGCCGAACTGGCGGTGTCGGCAGCCAGTTCGCGCAGCACCAGCAGGCGGATCATCACGCCGTCGGGGCCGCCGTGGAACAGCGCGGTGAACGCCTGCAGCACCGGCTGCGCCCGTTTCAGGTGGAAAACCTGCTCGATTTCATCGGCCGAAATGCCCGCCTGAAAGTGCGCCTGCAGCGAACCTGCATCGTCCTGTGTTGCCAGTGGGTCTGCGGCCAGAGCCGCGCCTGCCATTATTTCCATCATTGTGTTCCGGTACCAGTTTCTTGCGCGAGGATGCATCGGGATCACCGCGGGCGCGTCAGTATATCAGCTAAGAGTTGACGGACATCAACGGGAACGGGGCGCGCGTTTTTTTGCGTGGCGAACTCGTATTGACCGGGGCGAACGGCGCGGCGATACTGGACCGAAAGACATTCACTCACCTCTATTCCAATCATGAGCATTCCTCCCCTGCCCGGGCCTCCCTCTGACGAGAACGACAACGGCGACGCACAATCGCTCGAACGCGAGCTCGATCTGGCGCCCAAGGGCGCAAGCCTGGTCAAGATGGAGGGCCGGATATTTGTGCGCTTTACCGGTGCAGTCGACGCCGGCGCGCTGCACGTGCCCTATGAACTGGTGCCAGCCCAGGGCGTCCTGGCGAAATCGGGAAAATGGCGCAAGATGGGCCACGAGGCGCAGCGCCAGCTGGTGCGGGAGCGCGTCAATACCGCAGCGATCGAGAGCTTGCGCCGCAGCGTTGCCGCCTTTGCAAGCGAGATCGCCGAGCAATGCGAGGACTTCGGCCTCGAACCGATGACGCTGCTGAACGCACTGGCGGAAATGGAGACCTCGGAGCCGGCCGAATATGTGTTCGACCGCATCCGGCAGCGCCTGACCCATGTGGTGGAACGCGAACAGGAAGAGCGCCATGCTGCGCGCACCAAGGAAAGCATCAACCTGGCGCAATACCCTGACTCGTTCGAGCTCGCGCGGCGCCTGCCGCGCCGCTTCATTGCCCTCCTGGGACCGACCAATTCAGGCAAGACGCATCGCGCCATGGAAGCGCTGGCCAATGCCCGCAGCGGAGTCTATCTGGCTCCACTGCGCCTGCTCGCGCTCGAAAACTACGAGCGCCTGCTAGCGGCCAGGCCGCACGGCAAGGAGCTTGCGGTAAGCCTGGTGACCGGCGAAGAGCGCCGCATCGCGGAAGGCGCAACGCACGTGGCAAGCACGGTTGAAATGCTCGACACCAGCACGCGCGTCGAAGTGGCCGTGATCGATGAAATCCAGATGCTGGCCGACCGCGACCGTGGCGCGGCCTGGACCGCGGCCGTGTGCGGCGCGCCGGCCTCGGTGGTCTACCTGGTCGGCGCGCCTGAGGCGCGGCGCGCGATCGAAGCGCTGGCCGAGCGGCTCGAGTGTCCGCTGGAAGTGCATGTCCTCAAGCGCAAGGCGCCGCTGTCGATGGAGCCCTCGGCGGTGCGCAAGCTGCGCAACCTGCGGCGCGGCGACGCCGTGATCGCATTTTCGCGGCGCGAAGTGCTGATGTGGCGCGACATGGCGACCGAGATGGGGCTGTCGGTGGCGACCGTGTACGGCAACCTGTCGCCCGAGGTGCGGCGCGCGCAGGCCGAGCGCTTTCGCGACGGCAGCGCCGACGTGGTGGTGGGAACGGACGCCATTGCGATGGGCCTGAACATGCCGATCTCGCGCATCGTGATGACCACCTGCGTCAAGTTCAACGGCTACGAGGAGGAAGAGATATCGCCCGCGCTGGCCAGGCAGATCGCCGGCCGGGCCGGGCGCTACGGGGTGCACGAGGAAGGCCACGTGGCCGGCTACGACGATGAAACGCACGAGATCGTGCGCTCGCTGCTCAAGGAAAAAATTCCGCCGCTGAGCGCGAGCGGCTTCGCCGTTGCGCCGTCGCTCGAACACCTGCACCGCATCGCGGCGGTGACCGGCGAAACCTCGCTGGCCAAGCTGCTCAAGCGCTTCACGTACAACATCGACGTGCCGGACGGTTTCTTCTACCCGCGCATCACCGAGGAACAGTCCGAACGCGCCTTGTGGCTCGACACATTGCCGCTCTCGATCGCGGAAAAATTCATGCTGTCGCTGGTCCCGGTATCGACCAAGGTGCCGTCGCTGCAGCGCGCGTGGGAGCAGTGGGCGCATGCGCTGTCGAAGAAAAAAATTTCCCGGCTCAATCCGGCGCCGGACGCGGTGCCATGGATGAATCTCCAGGAAGTGGAGGATACCTGCAGGCTGTATTCCGCCTATGCCTGGCTGGGTTACCGTGCGCCCGACTATTTCCCGAGTATCGAGCTGGCGCAGGAACTGGCGCGCGAGGCCTCCGCACGCGTCGACGCCATTTTGCAGTCGCAAAATGCCGCGGCGCGCAAGCGGCATGACAAGCAGCCAGGCAAGGCCGGCCGAAGGTAGCGTGCCCCGGTTTCGCTCGGCCTCTGCCTCGCCGCCTTATTTCTTGACGATTTTGTCGAGCGTCTGCTCGATGACCTCGCCGTCGTTGTCGGTGAAGCGCAGGCGCACCGGATACCATTCGTGGCTTGGCGCCAGCCAGATGTCGAGCGTCTGCTCGTGCGAGTGCGCCGGCGGCGACTTGACCAGGTGAACCGCGGCGACCGGACCGAAGCCGGTGCCCACCGTTTCCCGGTTAACCACCTTGAAAATCCACGGTTCGGCATCGCGCCGGCCTGCGACAAAAAATGTCCACTCCGACCCCGGGGTAAATTTCTCGGGCGCGGCGCGCGCCACGGCGACCAGTTGCCATGGGGCCGTCCCGCGGTCCTGTTCGCCGCCTTTGATTGGATAGCTCAGCTTGCTTTCGGTGAAGCTGATGGTCTTGCTGTCGCGCTCGAAACGGGTGGTCCAGCCATCCTTGCGCACACGCTTTTCGTAGAACTGCGCCGGTGCTATGCCGTAGCTGTCGATCGTTCCTTCGCTGCGATTTTCCAGGATCTTGCCCAGCAGCGCGGAACGCATGTCGGTGCTGACCGTGTACTTGTCGTCCGACGCGCGCCAGCTGATGACGGCCTCGCCACTGAGGGCGAAGCCCTTGTGACGCGCCTTGATCGAATAATGCAGGTCGGCCGAGGGCGGCAGGTTGAAGGCGCGCCTGGGCGCGCGCGCCTCCTGCGCCTGGACCAGCGCCATGGTTGCCGCCAGTGCGGCGCCGGCCACGGCTTGTTGGAAGAAGCTGCTGGACATGATTTATTTCCCCGAATCCGTGATGACGATTTTGCTCACTGTTTGCGTCGTGACCGCCCCGTTCGCTTCCGTGTTGCGAATCCGGACAGGGTACCAGTTGTGCGCCGGGGCCAGCCATACGTCGAGCCGCGACTTGTAGGAGCCCGCCAGCGGCGGACGCGTCAGGTGCCAGGCCTGTACCTCGCCGAGCCCGGTTTCTATCTGCTCCTGTCCCACCACCACGAAGCGGAACACGGCCGCGTCCTTGTCCTCGCCGACCATGATCTCGATATCCTGGCCGAACTGGCTGGGGTCGGCGCGTCCGATTCCGGCCAGTTGCAGCGGCAAGGTTCCCTTGTCCTGGGCGCCGGGCAGCAGCGCATAACTGCGTTGCGACGCGGAAAACGTGATGCGCCCGTCCTGCTGGCTGAAGTGAGTCGCCGTCAGCGCCCTGCCCCTGCGCTTTTCCGTCGAGATCAATGGCGCAATGCCCGATTCGCCAATGCTCCCTTCGCTGGTGAGCACGAGCAGGTTCAGGCGCGTGATGAGCATGTCGAGTCCGGCCTCCACGCTCAGGCTGTAGGCGTTGGCGCCGCGCTTCCACGACATGGTGCCCACGCCATACCATGCGGTGCCGTCGGGGTCGGTGCGGACCACATCGAGTGTCAGCTCGGCCGATGGCGGAACGTCGACCTTGTAGCGCGCCGCGCCTGCTTGCGCCGGTTCGGCCGGGCTGGCCTCGGGCGGCTGGGCGGTGGCCACCGGCACAATCTCCTGCAGTAGCTCAGCGCTCTCCTGCCTATCGGCCAGCGCGGCCTCGGCCAGCGCTGGCATGTCCGCTTGCGTGACCAGCTGCGCACTCCTCGGGGCCGCTTTGTGACGGCTGCGCTCTTTCTTCGGCGCAGGCGGCGGCGCTGGCGCGGGTGCGCTCGGCGGCTGGGCAGGACGCAGCTGGGCCACGATGGTGGCCGCAGCGGGGGCCTGGGCTTGCGCGGGGCCGATATGCGCACCGACCCAGTCGATCGCCACATAGTGCAGCAGCACCGACGCCAGGCACAGCACCAGCACCCGGCGGCGGGGCAGGAAGGGGGCGAATGTCATATGGCTAGTTTAACGTGTTCAGCCGTGTTTCCGCTGACAAGAGGACAGCGCGCCTCTTGCCTGTTTGCTGCCTGCGCAACATTCTTTGAACGGATGATGATTATCTGATACGCTCATGTCTCACCCACTGGAGACCGATGTCATGCTTAAACCACCAACGCCCAACGTCCCCGGTGCCGGCGCCGTGGCCGATACGCTGGACTTCGTCAAGAACCTGTGGGGCAGCATGAGCGTTCCGGGCATGAGCATCCCGGCCGTGACGGTGCCGACCCTGTCGCTCGAGGACCTCGACAAGAAGATCGCCGACCTCAAGGCGGTCGAGGCCTGGCTGAACGTAAACACGGCCATGTTGCGCGGTACGATACATGCGCTCGAAGTGCAGCGCGGCACCATCTCGACCTTGAAATCGATGGGCGCGGCGCTGGCCACTGCGGTCACGCAGCCCGGCGCCAACGAAGAATCGGTGCTCGCCGCGGCGCCGTTTGCATCGGCGTTTTTTGGTCAGCCCGGCGCTGCGGCTGCCGCGCCGGAGCAGGAAAAGAAAGCGGCGCCCGAGGCAGCCCCCGAGGCGCCGCCTTCCGGCGTGCCCCTGATGCCCAACCCGGCTGCGTGGTGGAATATGCTGCAGGATCAGTTCAAGCAGGCCGTCGCCGGCGCGATGGCGCCGGACGCCCTGGCAAAGGCGGGTGCGCCGGCCCCGGATGCCGCAGCCAAACCGCCCGCTTCCAGGGCGCCAGCCAAACCGGCTGCGCCCAAGGCGGGCGGGCGCAAGCCGAAAGCCGGTTCGAGCTGAAGCTAGGCCAGGCGCTGGATCCGGATCGCGTCGATCAGGCCGTCCTCCTGGCGCTTTACCGTCGAAATTGAAATCAGTCCGTCGTTTGCCATCTGCACCACTTGCTCGTGCGCGGCCTGGAACGACGGCAAGGTGTCGCCCTTGGCCGCCACAGGGCGGATCCAGGCACTGCTGCCAACTTTCATCTTTTCGTACACTTCCCTGACGATGTCTCGCATCGATATCCCTTTCCCGGAAATAAGTGCGGGCAGTCCCGCGCAGTGTCAGTTTATCACCAGCGAGCGCAACGGCATCAGGCCGGATCGATCTCGCTGTCGGCCACGAGCGCGGCGGCGGCGGCGGCAGTGGCCGCCGGGTTCAGCCTTGCAAGCTGTTCCATCAGCTGGGCAAAGCGTTGATGGCCCGGCGCGACCCGGTCGACGTGCAGCAAGACCTCGTTCGCTTCGGCCGCCAGCGCCTCTTCGTAGCCCAGTTGCTGCAAATGAGAAAGCAGGATCTGGGCCGCGTTGAACAGGATGCGCAAGTTGTCGGGCAGCTTGGCGCGTGCATGGCGCATCCATTCGACTGCCTCGCCCAGCTTGCCGGTCTTCCACAACAGCACGCCCTGGTTCATCAGGTCGGACGCTTCCTTTTTCGACGCCTTGATCAGGGCGTCGCCCTCGTCGCCCATGCGCGCCTTGTCGAAAATCTTCTTCACGTCGTCGAGCAGCATGCTGTTGTCGTGGTTGTTCTTGATGACGTAGCACAGCAGCTCGGCGGGCGCCTCCTTGACCCCGACCGCGAACATCAAGGTTGCCATTTCCATGCAGGTGGCGGTGTCGGGACGCTCCGCGTTGGCGTTAAGCATTTCCTCGAGTTCGTCGCCGGCCTTGCGCGCGCGCCGGAAGTCGCCGCTCTCGTGGTAGACCATGCCCTCGGTGATCTTGGCGCGCAAGCCGATCTGATCGCCCGAAAATTCGCGTTGCGCGGTCATCAGCAACTGCAGCGCCTCCTTGGGCTCGTTCTTCATGCCGCACACGCGCGCCAGGCCGAGATAGGCGTCCGGGGTTTTCATCACCGAATACTCGCCGATGGCTATGCATTTGCGAAAGGCTTTTTCAGCCATGCCGACGTTGCCCAGCTTGAGCGACACCTGCCCCAGGCTGCGCTGGCGCGCCACCGAATTGGGCGACAGCTTGGCGGCGCGCTCGAGCACGTTGCACGCTTCTTCGGGTTGCCCCATGTTCTGGTAGGCCAGTGCGAGCTGGTCGTAGGCGTCGATGTAATAGCGGTTCTCGGCGATCACGCCCTGGAAGATCTGGCGCGCCTGCTCGAATTCGCCGTTGGCCATGCGGATCTTGGCCAGCCCGGTCTGGGCCCACTGGTAATCGCGCTCCTGCAGCACGCGCTCGTAGGTTTCGCGCGCCTTGTCCGGTTCCCCGCTCTTGAGTAGCAGCAAGGCCTTCATGCGCAGCAACTCGATTTCATGCACCTTGTTCAGTTCGATCTGGGCGTCGCACAGCTTGGCCGCACGCAGGTAATCCTTCTCCATGTAGGCCTGGTCGATCTCCTTGAACACCTGTTTCTTGTGCCACACCCGGTTCAGGCGCGTGAGCAGGACGCCCTCGGTGATCGGCTTGATCAGGTAGGCGTCGCTCTGGTGCTCGGCCGCACCCATCACCGATTCGACGCTCTTCTCGGCCGACACCATCAGCCATACGCTGCTGGGCAACAGCAGGCCGTTCAGGCGCGCCTCTTCCAGCACCTGCTGGCCGTTCTTGCCCTCGCCCAGGTTATAGTCGCACAGCACCACGTCGTAACGCACCCTGGTCAGCAGGGCAATCGCTTCACCGCCGGACGCGGCCTGGTCGATATTCTTGGCCCCGAGGTTGCGCAGGCTTTCGCGCAGCAGCTGGCGCACGCCGACGAAATCGTCGATCACGAGGTAATTCTTCTCGACCCATTTCACGTTCTGGATCGAGCTGGCCGGCGCCGAGTCGAAGGGGTTGCTCACGCTCATGGCAAATTCAGCACGAAGCAGCCGCCCCCGTATTTGCCGCCGTTTTCCAGACGCAAACTGCCGCTGCGCGAGCGGTGCTTGTGCATCTTCGCCACCTCGCTGGAAAAATACAAGCCCAGGCCGGTGCTGTTGGTGAGGAAGTTGACGCCGCTGCTGATGCCGTTCATGGCCGATGCGCCGGCCTCCAGCATTGCCGCCGGATAGCCGCGGCCGTTGTCTTCCACCCGGATTTCAAGGCCGCCGTCGAGCTTGGCGATCGACAGGCGGATCTTGTCGCCCGTGTAGTTGATCGCGTTGTTGATCGCGTGCCCCACCACCCCGACAATCAAGTCCTCGTCGAAATGCCAGACCAGGTCAGGCTCGAAATCGGCCTCGAGCGTGATGCCCTTGGACTTGAGCAGCACGCGCCCGGCCGCCACCACCTGTTCGACCAGGTGGGTGATTTCGAGCGGTTCCATCTGGAACGGGTATTCGGGCTTGCCGACCTGCTTGTAGAGCGCCAGCAGCTGGATCAGGTTGTCGTTGAGGCGCTTGGTCTGGTACAGCATGTGCGCCATCTGCGGATAGGCCGCCTCGGTCCTTGGCGATGCGTCGGCAAGCAGCGTTTCGAGCGTTCCGCTCAAGACACTGATCGAGTTCTTCATATCGTGCGCGGTCGAGGCGAGAAACAGGAAAAGATCGTTCGAGCTCGGCGTATCATCCATCTTCGGCAGTCTCCACGGGGCGGTTAATATCGCGCAACATCGCGATGCAGCAGGGGAGTTGCCCCGAGCCAATTATACCGCTTCCCCCTGCTGCACTTTAGCCGATACACCGGCTAATGTCGCGTCCGGTTGAAAATTCGCCACACTGGCCAGCCGCCCGCCGCCGAGGGACTGGCTAACGCGTCGGCGCGTGGCGAAAGCATGCGGGGTCGTGGTCGTCGACCATGCCGATGCCCTGCATGTAGGCATACACGATAGTCGAGCCGACGAACTTGAAGCCGCGCCTGGCCAGGTCCTTCGCAAGGCGGTCCGACAGCTCGGTGCGGGCCGGGCGCTCGCCATTGGCCCAGTGGTTGACCAGCGGCTCGCCAGCGACAAAATCCCACACATATTTATCGAGGGTGGTGCCTTCGGCGCGCAGGCGCAGGTAGGCCTGCGCGTTGGTGATGGCGGCGGCGACCTTGAGCTTGTTGCGCACGATGCCGGGATCGGCGAGCAGCTGCGCCACCTTGGCCGCGTCGTAGCATGCGATTTTTTCGGCATCCCAGCCGTCGAAGGCGGCGCGGTAATTGGCGCGCTTGTTGAGGATGGTCTCCCAGCTCAGGCCCGCCTGCGCGCCTTCCAGATTGAGCATTTCGAACAGGCGGTTCTCGTCATGGCAGGCCACGCCCCATTCGTGATCGTGGTAGTGGACATAAAGGGGATTGGCCGGGTTGGCCCATCTGCAGCGAATGGTCGTCATGGACATGAATCGAAAAGGGGCGCGAGCGGGCAGTATAAATCATGGCCGGTCCACACGGCCGGCTGGCGGACGCCTTTGCGAGCTCATCGGTTGCGCGCACACAAAGCGCCTGCGGCGCGCGCTTGCTCTAATTGGTTCGAAGACCGTCCCGGTCTGAGCCGTTATCGAAGGGAGGCGTTCCATGAATGCGCCAAGAACCATGGCCGGCATTGCCGTTGCCGTCGCTATTGCCGTCACGTCGGCCTGTGTCGTGCCGAAGAATTCGGAACCGGACAAGCCGGCCGCGACACCATCGAGTTACATGCCAGTGGTTATCACGGAAGATTTCGCGGTGACGATGGCGCGCATGAAGGCGGCGCGCGCCGCCATCATGCAGCGCCAGATGGCCTTGCTGGCGCAACGCTACGACCTGTCGAACCGCCCTGCCCGCGACAGCACCATGTTCCGCGGCAAACCGGTGCAGGAAGCGGTCAGGGTCAGGCTGCCGCGCGGCATCAGCTGGGAACAGCTGGCGGCCATGCGTCCGGAGGAGATCCGCGACAAGAATCTGTTCCCCGGCGGCTTCCTGCCCCTGCCCCACCCCAACCACGCGGAGGGCGGGATGCTGTTTCCGCAGTTTGAAATCGATCAAATCAAACGGCAGGAAATGCGCGACCTGACCCGTTTCGATCTCGACTTCGACCTGCCTGATCATTTTCTGCCGGAATTTCCGGCCCCGATCTTCCTGACCACGCGGCCCGACCTGGGCGACGTTTCGAAGGGCAAGCTGCTCACCATCGATAATTTCTTCGCGCTGTTCAACGGCCTGCTCAATCCCAAGCAGCTCGAAGGGCTGCGGCTGCTGCTCACGCCGTTCCCGCAGCAGCAGTTCAACCAGACCGAAGACCGGCGCTCGGAGCGTCCCAGCCGCGGCGTGGCCTGCTTCGACTGCCATGCGAACGGCCACAGCAACGGCGCGACCCATCTGGTGGGCGACATCCGGCCGCAGCCGTTCCGGCACCGCATCGATACCCCGACCTTGCGCGGCCTGCATGTGCAGCGCTTGTTCGGCTCGCAGCGGGCTCTCAAGACGGTGGAGGACTTCACCGAGTTCGAACAGCGCGGCGCCTATTTCGACGGCGATCCGGTGATCGCCACCAAGAAGGGCGTCAACGTGCTCGAGCGCGGCAGCCAGGTCCATTTCATGGCCGAATTCCAGGAGATCCTCGATTTCCCGCCGGCGCCCAAGCTGGCCATCAACGGCAGGCTCGACCCGGCCAAGGCCAGCGACACCGAACTGCGCGGCCAGGCGCTGTTTCACGGCAAGGCCCAGTGTGCGACCTGCCATGCGCCGCCCTACTACAGCGACAACCTGATGCACAACCTGAAAACCGAGCGTTTCTTCAAGCCGCGCATGATCAACGGGCGCATGGCCGCCAGCGACGGCCCGATCAAGACGTTCCAGTTACGCGGCATCAAGGAATCGCCCCCCTACCTGCACGACGGGCGCCTGCTCACGCTCGAGGACACGGTCGAGTTCTTCAACCTCATCCTCGAAACCAAACTGAGCAGCAACGAAAAGGCCGACCTGGTCGCCTTCCTGCGCACGCTCTAGCCGAGCCCGAGCCGGCGCTTCTTGGCCTTCGATGGCAGCGCCGGGTTTTCCAGGCTGCTCACCAGCTTCGCTTCGCCGCTGGCGAGCGCCTGGTCCAGGTGCTGCATCAGGCGCGGGAACAGGCCATCCTCGCGCGTGTGTTCGGTGCTGTATACCGCGGCCCACGCATTGCGCCCGGAGCGCTTGGCCAGGTACAGGCCCTGGTCGGCCAGCTCCACCACCTGCGACCACGACAGCAGGCGCGGTTGCGAAGGCAGGAACGGAAAGCATGCAAACCCGATCGAGCAGGTCCTTTGCAGGCGCGTCCCGTCGGGCAGTTCGAAATCGCGGCTGGCGACGGCGTTGCGGATGCGCTCGGCCACCACCTTGGCCTCATCGCGCCGGGTGGCGCGCGCCAGCACCAGGAATTCCTCGCCGCCCCAGCGGATCAGGTAGTCCGACTCGCGGAACACCTCGCGCAGCCGTTCCTGCATCTGCACCAGCACGGCGTCGCCGCCGCCGTGTCCGTGGCGGTCGTTGACTTCCTTGAAATGGTCGAGATCGACCATGAAAAACACCAGGTCCTTGCCGGGCATGGCGTCGCGCGCATCGGTGCCGCGCCGCAGCAGCGGGTCGTCGTAGCGGCGCAGGCTCATGGCGACGTCGGCATCGACGTGCTGCAGGAAGAAGCGGCGGTTGCGCAGCCCGGTCAGCTGGTCCGTCAGGCTCACGTCCTCGAGCGCCTTGTAGGCGTGTTCGAGTTCGAGGTTCTTCTCGAGCAGCTGGGCCTGGGCCGCGCTGAGCGCCTTGAGGGTGGCGGCCACCTGGCGGTAGGCGCTCGCATTGTCGAGCGCAATCGCACCATAGGCGCACAGGGTGCGGAAGATCAGGCGCTCGCGCGAGCCGTAGGCGCCGCTCCTGAACGACTGCACCGTCATCACGCCCAGCACGCGCTCGCCGATCAGCAGCGGTGCGAACAACAGGCTCAGCGTCGGCAGGGTGCCCGGGATCAGATTGGGGGTGCTGGCGTGTTCCTCGAGTTCGATCAGGATCTCGCGCCGCTCGCGCATGCAGCGCACCGAGTTGGCGCTGTCGTCGGACAAGGCGAAGCAAGACGGCGGCAGCGTCTTGCCGTCCTCGATGCCGAACGCGCAGCGCAGTGACTGGCCGTCCGGGTCGGCCAGGAACACCGAGAAATGGGTGGCGTCGAGCAGGCCATGCACATGCCGGTCGAGCGCGCGGAACACCGCCGACGCATCGAGATGGGCCGTGATTTCCTGGCCGATCGCGCTCAAGTGTTCGAGCGTGGCGCTGGTCTGCTGCAGCACTTCGGCGCGCCGCGCCTCGGCCGCCGCCAGCTGGCGGTGATGCTCGCCCTCGGTCTGCGCGCGCTCGGTCTGGTACTGGACCTGCATTGCGATGGCGCGGTTGGTCGCCTCGCGGCTGTGCGTCTTGTCGCGCGCGGCGCCGGCGCGCAGCGCCACCTCGTAGGCGCGCGCGTAATCGCCGACATTGGCGTATTCGCGCCCGAGCGCGTCGAGCAGGTCGCCTGGAATGGTGTAGCCGTCGATCGTGGCGGCCACCGCCATGGCCTGCTGCAGGTAGTGCAGCGCGGCGTTGGGCGCGGCCATTTGCGCTGGCGCGGCAAGCTGGTGCCGCGCGTGGATCTCGGCCAGCACCTTGAGCGCGACGATCTGGTTGTAGGCGTCGCCGTGTTCGAGCGCCAGCGCCAGCGCGGCGCCGGCCACGTCGAGCGCTTCCTGGGCCCGGTCAAGGTGCGACAGCGCATGCGCCTGGCCGCGCCGCGCGTCGATCTGGAAGTCGGCCTGGCCAAGCGCTTCGCCGCGCACTTCCAGGCGCGTGAAGCTGGCAAGGGCGCCCGCGTGATCGCCGGCGTCCAGCGCCAGGTCGCCCTGGTAGGCGAGTGCGACCGCGTAGGCGCGCGAACCGGCCAGCGGCGCCAGCGCGGACAGCGCCTCCTGCAGCAGTTCCAGCGCCGACTGGCACTGTCCGAGCTGGCGCAGCGTCTCGGCGGTCTGCATCAGGCCCACGCCGATGCACATCGGCCAACCGGTGGGACGCGCCAGGTTGAGCCCGCGCTCCATCCATTCGAGCGCGGCATGATGGGCATTGAGGCGGGTGAAGCCGTTGCCGATGTTGGTGGCGACGTTAATCGCACGGCGTACCTGTCCGGTCGCCAGCGCCGCTTCATAAGCGCGCATCAGGAACGTGATGGCGCGCCCGAAGTCGCTGGCCTGGAACGCCGTGATTCCGGTAAAGTCGCTGATCCAGCCGGCGGCGGCCGGGTGCAGGTCCGGCGCCGCCGCATCGAAGCGCCGGCCCCAGCGCACGTCGGCCGTGTGCAGGTCGCGAAACACCGCGAAGATGCCGGCGGCCGCGTCGAATACGTCGGCGCGCACGCTGTCGCCGGCCTGGCGGGCCTGCTGGGCCCCGGCTTCCAGTTCCAGGTCGCAGGCCGGCGAATTGCCGCGGTCGACCTCGATCCAGGCGCGCAGCCAGCGTGCGTCGGTGCTGCCGATGGCGTCGCCCTGGCGCTCGAATTCGGCAAACGCCTGGTCGGCCAGCTCGCGCGCGGCATCGAGTTCCCCGAACAGCCATTTGGCTTCGCCGTCGATCAGCGAAATGCGCGCTTCGGCAAGCCGCCTGGCCGCTTGCGGCAGGGCCTTGGCCAACCCGATCGCTTCGAGCGCGAGCACGCGCGCACGCGCCGGATCGCGCTGGCGCAGTTGCCAGGCCAGCGGCAGCAGCAGGTCCAGGCGCGCGCCATCGCGCAGGACGGGCAGATCCGCCTCCCACTGTGCCAGCTGCTCGTCGAGCGCAAACATCTCCATCAATCGAAGTCCCCTGATAAAAATAACAACATCAGCACTGGACAGGGGCGCTACAAGCCCGTCTTTGGCCCATTATTTCACAACTCGGAGCAACTTCGGCAGTGAACTTCAGGTAAGGAGAACGACGGCGCCGGAGAAGGTCAGGAACGACAGCGCGGTCGACACCAGGATGATGCGCGCGATGCGCCCGGTGTTGGCGCCGAAACGCTCGGCCAGCATGGCCACGTTGCTGGCGCTGGGCAGGCAGGCCACCAGCACCAGCACGGTCAGCGCGAACGGATCGAGCGGCAAGCCAAGTGCGATCGCGGCGTGTCCGATACCGAACATCAGTAGCGGATGCAGCAACAGTTTTTTCAGCGCGACCGGCACGAAATCGACCAGCGGCGTCGTGGCGGCGCTCGCCATCTGGGAGCGCGCCAGTACCGCGCCGATGGTAAACAGCGCCACCGGCGAAGCCGCGTCGGCCAGCAGGCCGACGGTCTGCATGAGCGGCTTGGGCAGCACCAGCCCGATGCCCGAGGCAAGCGCTCCCAGCAGTATCGACCATGGCATCGGATTGCCTGTCATGCCTGCGAGCGCCTTGCGCAACGCCGCCGCGCTGCCCTGCGCGCCACCGCCACCCAGGCGCGACAAGGCAATGCACAGCGAACTGGTGATGATCAGGTCGACCACCAGGGTGACGATGACGGGGCCGGACGAGCGCGGCCCAAGCAGGGCGACCAGCAGCGGCACGCCCATGAAGCCGGTATTCGGAAAGGCCGCCACGAGCGCGCCGAAGGCAGCGTTGTTCCAGTCGGTGCGATGGCTGAGCGTGAACGCCATCGTCAGGCCCACCATGAGCAGCGCACACAGCAGGTACACCCCGAACACGCTGGCGTCGAGCAGTTGCGCAAGCGGCGTGCTGGAACCGAAACGGTAAAGCAGGCAAGGCAGCGCGAAATACAGGACGAAGCTGTTCAGGCCCGGAATGGCCTGTTGCGGCAGCAAGCGGCGCCGCACGGCAAGGTAGCCGCACAGCACGAGCGCAAAAAACGGAAAAGTGACGGCGAGAATCGATAGCATGGGGCCGTCATTGTAACTTGACGGCCGGGTTTGTCACTTCAGGCGCAGGCGGCGCGACCAGAGCGCGCCCGGCGCCGCGCCGGGCGCGCAATTGCCCGGTATTGCCTTCTATTGTGTCTTGCCGCTCGTCGCCTTCTCGGCCGGCGCGCCCTTGGCGGCGCCACCCTTCATTTGCTCGGCTGAATTGAGATGCTGCTCGACGGTGGGCCGCATCTTGGCCGCCAGCGCCTTCACGTCGGGGTCCTTGGCGCGCGACTCGGTTTTCTGCAGCATGCTGTGCACTTTCTTGTGGTCGGAAACGCCGGCCTGGGCCATGTAGCTGCGGTTGAACGCGTCGCCGGACATCTTGCCCAGCTTGTCCGCCATTTTCTTGTGTTTGCTGTCGGGCTCGGTCGGCAGGGTCACGCCCTTGGCCTGCGCCAACTGCTGAACATCATTCAGTGCCTTGGTGTGATCGTCGATCATTTGCTGCGCGAAATTTTTCACCTGCTCGTCCTGGCTCTTGCTCTGCGCCAGCCGTCCCATTTCGATTTCCGCGAGGTTGGCGCGCGCCATGTCGGCCAGGGTTTTCTGGTCAGCCTTGCTGAGCGCAGTTGCGGCGGCGCCGCTGGCGGTGCTGCCCTGAGCGCTCGCCCCCTGGCTGCTGGTGCCAGCCCGGCCGGTGCCGGTGGCGCTTTGCTCGGTGGTGGTGCTGCGCGTACCGGACGTGGTCGAGCCGGTTTGCCCGGTCGTCGATTGGGCATGTGCGGCAAGGGCGCCGAACAGTGCTGCCACGGCCGACAATCCCAACAATCCTTTCCAGACTTTTCGTTTAAGCATGTCAATCTCCTCAAAAGTGGGCGCGATGGCGCATCCCAGTTTCGACAGCGTGCCAAGTCCGCAAGTTCAACAGTGGAAGTGCAGCAATAGCTGGCCACAACGCCAGGCTCACTTGCGCGGATGCGGCGCGCCCTTGTAGAAACGCTCGAGTTCGCGCCGCACCAGATCCTGCCCGTGCTCGATCACGAAGTCCTGGAACGCCGCGGCCACCTTGGGGATCGGGTGGGTCGCCAGGTGCATCACCTGCCAGTCCGCTTCCACCGGATCGCCCTGCATCGGCAACACCTTGAGCAGCCCGGCCTCGAACTCGAGCGCGCAGGCGTGCACCGACATGAAGCCGACGCCCAGGCCGGCCGACACCATGCGCTTGATCGCCTCGTTGCTCGACACTTCGGAAGCGAAGTTGAACGAATGCCCGGCCTCCTTGAACAAGCGCTCGACCGCGGTCCGGGTGCCCGAGCCGCGCTCGCGCACCAGCAGGCTGGCGCCCATGATGTCGCTCAGCGCCACGCGCGTTTTCGTCATCAGGGGATGGTTCGGGCTGGCGACGAAGGCCATCGGATGGCGCGCGAAGCGGGCCGCGTTGGTGCGCAGCTCGCGCGGAACGGTGCCCATGATGGCCAGGTCGATCTCGTTGCGGGCCAGCAGGTTGATGATCTCGACCCGGTTGCCAACCTGCAGCTTGAGGCGCACATCGGGACGCGCCAGCGTGAACGGCACCAGCAGCGGCGGCAGCAGGTGTTCGGCGGTGGTGACCGCGCCGATGCGCAGCGTGCCGCTGGTGACGCCCTTGAGCGCGGCCAGCTCATCGGCGGCCTGCTCCCACAGGCGCAGTATGCGCTCGGAAAACTGCGCCATCACTTCGCCAGCGGCGGTCAGCTGGATATTGCGCCCAACCTTGCGGGTGAGCGCCATGCCGGTGATTTCCTCAAGCGTGCGCAGTTGCAGCGACACCGCCGGCTGGGTCACGTGCAGCGCGTCGGCCGCGCGCGAGACGCTCTCGTGCTGGGCCACCAGCGTCAGTGCCTGCAGCTGGCGAAAGCTCGCGTGATACATAAGCATTCCTTATCGATTATCTAATATCTTTAATTTTTCTTTTGCATCGGGCTGGCCTATATTAACAGTCATTCAACGGTTTTTTTCGAAACGCGCGCACTTTATCTGGAAAGGTGGACATGACTATCGAACTGATCTTCCTGGGCCTGGACGTGGTGGTCGACACGGAAGCGCTGCACCTTGCAGCGTGCAATGGCGCGTTCGAAGAGGCCGAAATATCGGTGCGCTGGACCATGGCGGCGCTGCGCAAGAACGTGCGCGCGCACGGCAGTGCAAGCGCGATTGCCGCCGTACTGCCGGACGCCGACGCGCAGGACCAGGCGCGCAGGGACGCCCTGCTGGCAGCCAAGGACGCGCTGCTGCGCGCAGCCATCCTGGCAAACCCGCCGCGCGCCTGGCCCGCCTGCCTCAAGCTGGTCGACGACGCGCTGGCCGCGGGCTGCAAGCTGTCGGTCATGAGCGACATGCCGGCGCCGATCAGCGCGCTGCTGCTGGAACAGTGCTTTGGGCGCGACCTGGGCAGCAAGTTCGGCGTGGTCGCCGGCGGCGTCGATTTCCATGGCCCGGCCGGCACCGGCCCGTATGCACGCGCGCTGCACGCGATGGGCGTCGAGCCGCGCGCGGCCGTCCTGATCGATGCCGCCGCCCCCAGCCTGCGCGCGGCGCGCGCCGCCGGCATCGCCACGATCTCGCTCGCCCCGGGCGAAGGCGCAACGGCAGCGCACGCGAGCGCCAACCTGTGGTGCCCGCAGCTGCCGGACCTGCGCGCCATGCTGGCGCGCAGCGCGAGCGAGCGCGCCGGCACGTCCGGCGCCGAGCGCAGCGCCTGGCCGGCGCCGCGCACCGCGTAGGCCCTACAGGGCCAGCACCGGCATGACGCGCACGCTTCCCGAGCCGTGCTGATGCATGCCGTTATTCCATAACGCCGATGCGTTGACGGTAGCGCCATGAATCGTCACGTCCGACACGACCGGAGCCACATTGGTGTGGGCCAGCGCAGCGCCATTGCTCGCCTCGTACAACTTGTTGGCGAGCGGGACCACGGCGCCATTCGAGCCATTCCAGACCTGGGTATGGCAGCCGTACGCATGCGCCAGGTCGCCCAGGCCGTCGCAGTTGAAGGCATACGAGTTCGGCGTCGCCGCCCCCGCCGGCAGCAGGCGAATCGAGGCATCCATCAAGGTCATGCCGCCTGACGGAACCAGCTGCACTTTCACGTACTGGTCGGCGGTCCTGATGCGCCCCCAATGGTTGGTATCGTTGTTGCTAAACGCATGGTCGAGACAGATCTCGATACCGAACTTGAGTTTCGCGCCGCTGCCGTCGTTGACGTTGTCGATGCTGAAGACCGCACCCCCTTCGCACACCCCCATCGCATCGATCGGCACCACCGCGCGCGGGTCGAGCGGCAGCACGGTCCCGGCGCTATGGGCGGGCACGTCCACGTACCAGTTCAGGAAGTCGATGCCGGATATGTACTGCTTGCGCGAGGCGTAGTTATCGGCCGCTCCGGCCGCGCTGCCGCGCTGGATCAGCGAGGTATTGTAGATCTCGCCCGGCGCGGACGGGTCCAGGTAGTACTTGCCGTCGGGCGCCTTGTACGGCTTGAAGGAGGCGCTGATGGCGCTGCCGAACACGAACAACCAGTCGCCGAAGCGGTCATCGGCGGCAAGCGCCTGCAGGCCGCCGAACAGGCCGCCCCACTTGCCGCTGTAGGGCGGCGGCAGATGCAATTCCGCCGGGGCCTCGGCGACCCAGCCATTGATCAGGTCGTGCAGGTAGGCGCCGCCGGCGCCGCGGTACAGGAACTCCGGCCCCATGAATACCTTCAGGGTGTCGGCCGAGCGGTCGGCCAGCTTGTACGCCTTCTCGAGCGCATCGGCCGTGAAGGCGACGCGCGCGTCGACGTCCAGGCACTGGCTCAGCGCATCGGTCCTGTCGTCGGTTGCCGACACCCGCACGCCGGCGTAGAAGCCGAGCGTCTTGCGGTTGATGGTGCCGCTCACGAAGGGGCCCGTGTTCAGCTCCCACGAAATGAATTGTATTTTCTTGTAGTTCGCGCTCATTGTCTTACCTCGCTGTGAATGCTTTGCTTGCAAATGCGGACCATGAAAGCCGATTCCGGCTGCCTGGAAGCGCCCGGGGAAAGGAAGCGGCCGCGCACGGCGGCCGCTTCCCTGATGCAGGATGCGACGGCTCAGGCGAACGTGAAGATGTCTTCGCCCAGGCCGTTGTTACCGCGCGTCCAGGTGACGGTGACGGCGGTCTGGCCGGCCGTGAGCTGGTAAGGCGTCATCGAGGAATAGTCCTGCAGCGTGTAGTTCGGGCCGTTCAGGGTCGGATCGGCGGCCATGAAGTACAGGGTCGGCTCGATTTCCATGGTCACGGTCTTGCCCTGGTTGATGATGTCGTTGGCGGCCAGGCCGACATTGACGATCGGGGTGCCGCCGTTGGTCCAGGAAATGGCCAGGCGCGTGATCGGCGAGTTGCATTCGTTGATCACGCCGGCCTGGGCGCTCGTGATCTGGCCCTGGTTGACGTTGGCGGTCGACAGGATCGGGCCCTGGCCGTTCGGATTGGTTGAGACGAACAGCTCGCCGGGATTGATCGAATAGATTTTCGAGCTCGGGCCGGGAGGCTGGCCGCTGCCGGCATCGCACACCTGCACGCCGAGGTCGATCACATAGTCGAACGGCTGGCTGCCGGACGGCGCCGGGTTGAGGTCGCGCCATGCCAGGTACTGGAAATTCGGCGAAGCCTTGACCGGCTTCAGGAACACCAGGACATGATTGGTGGTGTCGACGGTCAGGTTGTTCTTAACGGTAAAGGTGGTGGTAACGGCCATGTCATAACTCCTCGTTGGGGTGGATCGATCGACGCCCTATGCGTCGCTCGTCTTGCGCAAAGCCGTGCCCCGACTCGGGCGCCTGCGGCATTTTCAGCAGCACCTTGTGCGCCGCTGATGAATGAACGATAGGCTTGTTGCGACTGGAAAATAAGTATCGTTACCGTAACGCCGGCCCGGTCTCATGCCTTGCGAAAGTGCCTGTGCAGGGCCGCGCAACATGCCGCCGCCAGCAGCTCCTGGCGCGCGATCGAGAGGTCGCTGTCGTGATCGAATTGTTCGCTCCAGCAGACCCGATGCCGCACCAGGTCGAGCAGGCGCACCGAGACACGGGTGCGTTCGCCTTCCATGCGCACCGCCCCCTCGAGCACATGACTGATGGCGCGATCGTGCAACTGATCGGACGATTCCCCCGCCGGCAGGAGCGCGGCCAGCCAGTCGCCGAACTCCCGGTGCAGGCGATAGGCGAGCTCTTCATTCAACCCCTGGGTAAAGGAAGGCGCGGGCGGCGCCTGGGTGATGCAGGCGAGCGGACGGAAGGCCAGGCGCGGCGCCAGCGAGAAGCTGCCGCTGCGCTCGAAGCGCGGCAAATAACTGCCCAGGGGAATGCGCACGCGGATCGGGCTGCGCCCGCCCTCGCCCGCGTAGTAACACTTCAGGCGCTCGCGCAGGCGCCCCACCTGGACCCGGACAATCGGATCCTCGCCGGTGCTGTAGCTGGCCGCATCGCGGGCAAACACTTCTATGCCGATCGCATATTCATTGGTTTCCCGCACCGCGCCGGCCTGCGCCTTCTCGACCAGGTAGCGCAGCAGGCGGCTGGCCCGGTACGCCTTGCAGAACAGCGGGCTCGCCAAGATACGCGATAACTCGGCCTGCACCTCGGGCGCGGCCAGTGGCGCCGCGCGCTCGATCGGCTCAGGCAGGTGCGGCGGACGGTTTGCTTCGGCAAGCCCAAGCAAGGGCAGAATGTGCGTATCGATAATTTCCTCCTGGACTTTTTCGGGCCGCGGAAACGGCGTCAGCACACTGTAGTAAGACGCGCCGATATTCGCCTTCCGAAAACCTTCCGCTTTGCAACTCTTTGTTTAAAAAGAACTATTCCTGATGGAGTCTTCGAAATATGATGCGCAAAAGCTTTCGCTTTGGCGAATGGCAGGTCGATCCAAGCCTGAATGTGGTGAGCAACGGCGAGCTGCGCAGGCAGCTCGAGCCGCGCGCAATGGATGTTTTATTGCATTTATGCCAGCAACAACGACTGGTCGTGTCTGCCGAGGAGTTGCTGCAGGCCTGCTGGGGCAGCACGCTGTTCGGCGACAATCCGGTGCACAAGGTGATCGCCCAGCTGCGGCGCGCCTTCGATGATTCCAGCGTTGCGCCGCGCTACCTCGAAACGATCCGAAAGCGCGGCTATCGCACCCTGGCCGAGATCGTGTACGAGGATCAAGCCGCCACCGGCAGCTGGCTGCACGACTCGCCCTTCAGGGGCCTGGAAGCGTTCGAGGAAAAGCACGCCTCGATTTTTTTCGGGCGCAGGCGCGCCACCGACCTGCTGCTCGAGACGCTGCTGGCACAGGCGCGCGCCGGCTGCGCCATGGTGCTGGTGCTCGGCCCTTCCGGCTCGGGCAAGACTTCCCTGATCCGTGCCGGCCTGGTGCCGCAGCTGAGCGCCGCCGGCGCCGGGCCCGAGCCCGGCATGGCCGTCGCCTGCAGCCTGCACTTCGATTGCGCCGACCTGGGTGGTGGCGAGCCGTTCCAGGCGCTCGGCAGCGTACTGCTCGACAGCGAGTTCAACGGCATTTTGCTGTTCGGCAACGAAAGCGCCGAGTCGCTGGGACGGCGCCTGGCCCATGACATGGAGGCCCTGGTGCTGGACTTGCGGCGCCAGCTGCCGGGCGCCCGGCTGGTCATCGTGATCGACCGCTTCGAAGCCATTTTTCGCCTGCCCCGGATCAGCGAAGAGGGACGCGCCAGCCTCATCGCCGCGCTCGACCAGCTGGCCCGCTCTGGCTGCGTGCTGCTCATCCTGGCCTGCCGCAACGATTTCTACCCACACCTCACGGCCTACCCGGCCCTGATGGACTTGAAGCTGCGCGGAGGCCACTTCGACCTGAACTGCCCGAGCGGCGCCGAACTGGCCCAGATCATCCGCCAGCCGGCGCGCGCCGCCGGGCTGCAGTTCGAAGTCGACCAGGCCAGCGGGGCGCGCCTCGACGACGTGCTCTACGAGGCCGCCAGGATCAGTCGCGACACCCTGCCGCTGCTGCAATACTGCTTGCAGGAACTGTATCGCCTGCGCAGCCAGACCGGCCAGCTCAGCCATGCGGCCCTGCGCGAGCTCGGTGGCCTGGAGGGCGCGATCGGCGCGCGCGCCGAGCAAGTGGTGGCGCGCTTGGGCGAGGCGCAAGTTGCGGCCCTGCCGCGCGTGCTGTCCCAAGTGGTGAGCGTAGCCGAGGATGAAATGGCGGTTACCTCGCGCCGCGCCGCCTGGTCGGCACTGCGCGACGGCGCCGAGCGCGAGCTGGTCAAGGCGCTGGTGGACGCGCGCCTGTTCGTGACCGACCTGCATGGCGGCACGCCCGCTTTCCGCGTCGCGCACGAGGCGCTGTTGCGGCGCTGGCCGCGCGTGCTGGCCTGGAGCGCGAGCCACCGCGACGCGCTGCAGCTGCGTGCGCGCATCGGGCTGCAGGCAGCGCGCTGGCATGCGCAGGCGCGCCCGCGCGACCTGTTGCTGCCGCGCGGGACCCAGTCCAATCAAGCCAAGGGCCTGTTAAAGGTGGCCGAGTTTTCCTTGAGCACGGGGGAGCGCGAGTTCATCCTCGCATCCCTGCGCAAGGTGAAGCTGGGCGAGCGCCTGCGCCTGGGCGTGCTGGGCACGGTGCTCGCCCTGGCGCTGCTGGCGAGCGGCCTGGGCTTGGCTGCGCGCGCCGCGCAGACGCAGGCGGAACGGCATCGCACCGAAGCCGAAGGCCTGATGGGCTACATGCTGGGCGAATTCGCCGACAAGGTGCGCCCGCTGGGGCGGCTTGACCTGCTCGACAGCATCAGCAGCCGCGCCCTCGGCTATCTGTCCGCTCCCGACAACACGGCAGCGAGCGCGGTGGCGCTGACCCAGCGCGCAAAGGCGCTGCAGGTGATTGCGGAGGTAAACATCGCGCGCGGCGACACGGCAGCGGCGAAACTGGCCTTGGTCGTGGCACAGGAGATCTCACAGCGGCAATTGAAGGCGGCGCCGAAAGACACGACCGTGCTGAAAAACCTGGGGGGCAATGCCTTCTGGCTGGGGCAAATTCACCTCGATCAAAAAGACTGGGCGCAGGCGGAAAAATACTTCATCCAATACAGAGAATTTTCCGATCGCCTGGCCGCGGCCGATCCTGCCGGCGTGGATGGCTGGATCGAGCAATCCTATGCGCATAACAGCCTGGGCAGCCTGGCGCTCAGGCAAAGCCATATCGAGCGGGCCGCCGCCGAATTCTCCCTTTCGGTGTCGCTGAAAACCCGTGCCTTGGCGCGCACGCCAGCCGATCAAAGCCTCGCGGCGGACTTGGCGGACAGCCTCTCATGGCTGGCCAGCACCACGGAAAAGCTGGGCCGGCTCGATACCGCGATGGAACTATACCGACGCGAGCTCGAGCTCATTCGTGCATTATTCGATGCCGCGCCTGGCGACGGCTTATGGGGAAACCGCTTGTCGCTTGCCCTGCTGCACCAAGCTGAACTCAAACTCGTGCTCGGACAGTCCGCAGCCGCGACCGCGGATTTTCTTCGGGCGCAAGCCTTGCTTCAAGCGATCACCCGCCAGGACCCGAGCAACCGCAACTGGCAACTCGACTTGGCCAGCGTCCAGCTCAAGCTCATCGGCGCACAGGCCGATTCAGTCGCGACGACGACGACATTCTCGGATTTGCGCTTGCTGCACGACAAGTTGACCACGCTGAGTGCTCGGGAGCCAAAAAAATTAAGCTGGCAACGCTTGATAGCAATGACCGAAAACCGCCAGGCGCTCACCCACCTGAAAATCTCACACCCTGAACAGGCGCGGCGAAGCCTGGCGCCCGCACTTGAGATGCTTGCCGGCTTGCGAGCCAAGGCGCCAACCGACCAGGCAATCAGTGAAGTCCTGGCCGACAGCTTGCTCCTGCAAGCGGACATCCACATGGCCCGGCGCGAACCTGAAGCTGCACGCTCGGCCTGCCGCAAGGCACAAGCGCTGCTGCGGCCGATCGCGCGTGGCAGCAGCGATTTTCATTTGCTCGCGCCCTGGGTCCGCGCGCATTTTTGCACCGATGATGATGCTATAGTTGCAACAGAGTTGAATCAGCTTAACGAAATGAAATACCGTGAAGCTGGCTACCTCCGTTTCATTTCCCCCCACTTAGCCAAGAAAGGTATCAAATGACATCGCCTAAGCTGCCCATTCCCGCTACCCCGTTTATTAATATCCAGGTGACTGTTCTGCAAAAACCATCGGGCACAGGCTCGTCGTCCTACGACGTTTCTTGCAACCCCGAGTCGATTACGGTCACCCAGCCCGACAGCGTGATTAACTATCAGTTGGTCGAGCCGACTCCGCAGGAAATCGAGTTCAGCGGGGTAGATACCAAGCCCGACCACAACCATCAGCTGAGCGCCGCAACCATCAGCGTGAGCGGGAAATTGCTCACGCTTAGCGACGCCAACACAAAGGACCAAATCCTGGACCTTACGCTCAAGTTTCACGACAAGCAGGGCAACAAGATATCGTTCGATCCGCAGGTGATCAATCGGCCTGATGCGAGGTAAGCATGCCCCGCAGCTGACACAAGGGTGAGACTGGAACGCCATCATCGTTTCGGATGGCTTCCAGCGCCTTGCCGCAGCGTTTCGCCTATGGCGGTCTGAACTTGCCAAGACATTTAGCGTGACAGCAGTGCGATCACTTGGGGAAGCCTGGGTAGATCTGATGAGCAGGTCGTGTAGATAGTTGCCGCTGGATTGATGCCAGGGTGCGGCGCCGAATCCATCCGCTGGCAAGGCGAATGGCCAGCCAGTAGGGCGCAAACAACATTTTTGTCCGTGTATTTTCGCAGAATACGAAGGTCTCGGTCCGAAGCGTGCGGATTTCTTGATGCTCGATGACCTGGAAGCGCAAAACCAGCTTGGCGACGCGCGGGTCGTCTAACGCTTCGAATTCCCCGGCGTTGGGAATGTGGCGAACGTCGAGGTCCGGGCGCCAGAAACGCCCCGCCAAGCCAAAGGAAATTTCATGGTTGGTGCGCTGAAGTAAAGTGAATGTGTCGAATCCAAATGGCGCCGGCTCTTGGTGCTGCGACTTTTTTCCGAATTTTTTCAGAATTGTCGACGGCAGTTCGCGGATGGATAAAAGCACAGCGGCGACGCGGTCGGCGCGCATGTCAAGCGCGCAAACTGCCGCGATAATTTCCTCGGGCTGTGCACCGATCGCACCCGATTCGTGAATCTCGTGAAAGCTGAACACCGGAAGAAAAGAAGAGGCGGAAAACCATTCCAGATTTTCTTTCCTGCCGATAATGCCAAGCGCCTTCATGATTTTCTTGTTCACGAAAATGACTTTCTGTTGCATTGCAAAGGCATTGCCTCTCTTTTCCCGTCGTCAGGAAAACTTCGAAAAGTCCGGTTTGCGCTTCTCGAAGAATGCCGTGAACGCCTCCTTCGCTTCCGGCGCCTGCAGCATGGCGCCGAACAGTTCGTTTTCCGCCGCCATGGTCGAAGTGATCGCATCGGCCTTGGCGCGCTTCATCAACGACTTGGTAACGCGGATCGAGGCGGCCGGCAGCGCCACCAGCTTGGCGGCCTGGCGCCTTGCGAACGGCAGCAGTTCATCCTGCGCCACCACCTTCGACACCAATCCCATCTCGAACGCTTCCTGTGCCAGGAAGGCTTCGCCGAGCAGCAGCTTTTCGGCCGCGCGCGGATAGCCCGCCAGCTGCGGCAGCAGCAGGCTCGATGCGAATTCGGGACACAGGCCAAGCTGGGAAAACGGCAGCGAGAACTTGGCGTTGTCGGCCGCGTACACCAGGTCGCAGTGCAGCAGCATGGTGGTGCCGATTCCGACCGCGGCGCCCGCGACGGCAGCGACCACCGGCTTGCTGCTCGCGTTCAGTGCGCGCATGAAGCGGAACACCGGGCGGTCCGAGGCGGCTACGCCTTCGACCGGCGCCGAGTTTTTCAGGAAGTCGTCGAGGTCATTACCGGCGGTGAAAATCTCGGGCTTGCCGATGATGAGGACCGCGCGCACCGCGGGATCGTTCTCGCCGTCGGTCAACGCATCGCACATGGCCTGGTACATCACCGAGGTGATCGCGTTCTTGCGCTCGGGACGGTTGAATTCGATCGTGAGGACGCCGTCCGCCTTGCTGCTCAATATATCCATCTGTTCTCCGAAAAAAGGAAGGGCGCCAGGGTATTCCCGAAGCGCCCGCTTGTCACTCGATTTTAAACCAAAACTTACACGCGCTCGAAGATTCCCGCGGCGCCCATGCCGGTGCCGACGCACATGGTGACCATGCCGTACTTAAGCCCGTTGCGGCGCAGTGCGTGAATCACGGTCGCGGCGCGGATAGCGCCGGTCGCGCCCAGCGGATGGCCCAGCGCGATGGCGCCGCCCATCGGGTTCACCTTGGCCGGATCGAGACCCAGGTCGCCCATCACGGCCAGTGCCTGCGCCGCGAACGCTTCATTCAGTTCGATCCAGTCCAGCTGGTCCTGGGTGATGCCGGCGGCGGCGCAGGCGGCCGGAATCGCCACCTTCGGGCCGATGCCCATGATTTCGGGCGGCACGCCCTTGACCGCGAACGCGGAGAACTTCGCCAACGGGGTCAGGTTGTGTTCGCGCAGGATTTTCTCGCTCACGATCAGCAGTGCGCCCGCGCCATCCGACATCTGCGAGCTGTTGGCGGCGGTGACGGAGCCTTTGGCGGCAAACACCGGTTTCAACTTGGCCAGCGATTCCATGCTCGAATCGGCGCGCGCGCCTTCGTCGGTGTCGACGGTGCGCGTCTTGATGTCGATCTGGCCGGTGGCCAGGTTGGGCGTGCGGGTGATGATCTCGACCGGGGTGGTCTCGGCCTTGAACAGGCCGGCCTGCTGCGCGGCGATCGCACGCCGGTGCGATTCGACCGAGAATGCGTCCTGCTGCTCGCGCGTGACCTTCCATTGCTTGGCCACGTTCTCCGCGGTCAGGCCCATGCCGTATGCCATGCCGACGTTCTCGTCGGTGAACATGTTCATGTTCATCGAGGGATGGTTGCCCATCATCGGCACCATCGACATCGATTCGACGCCGCCTGCGATCATCACGTCGGCCTGGCCGACGCGAATGCGGTCGGCCGCCATCGCGATGGCGGTAATGCCGGATGCGCAGTAGCGGTTCACGGTCACGCCGCCAACGGTCTTGGGCAGACCGGCCAGCAGCACCGACATGCGGGCGATGTTAAAGCCTTGCTCCGCTTCGGGGAACGAGCAGCCGATGATGGCGTCGTCGATCAGTGCAGGGTCGAGGCCGGGCGCCTGCGCCAGGGCCGACTGGATCACGCGCACCAGCAGGTCGTCCGGACGGGTGGTCCTGAACATGCCGCGCGGCGCCTTGCCGATCGGGGTGCGGGTGGCGGCGACGATGTATGCGTCTTGAAGTTGTTTGCTCATTTTGTTCTCTCAAAAAATCGATCGAATTCTGTAGGGATCGAAAGACTTCCGATCAGTTGCGCACCGGCTTACCGGTTTGCATCATGCCCATGATGCGTTCCTGGGTTTTCGGCTGGGTCAGCAGCTCAAGGAATGCCTTGCGCTCCATGTCGAGCAGCCACTGCTCGCTGACCACGCTGCCCGCGTCCACGTTACCGCCCGATACGATCTCGGCGATCGTCTCGCCCAGCTTGAAGTCGTATGCGGAAATGAAGCCGCCGTCGCGCATGTTGACCAGTTGCGCCTTGATGGTGCCAAGGGTGTGGCGCCCGCCCACCGTGACCGGCTTTTTCAGAGGCGGACGGAAACCTGCGTCGAACATGGCGCGCGCTTCCACCTTGGCCACGTGCAGCAGCTCGTAGGGATTGAACACGATCACGTCGTCCTGCTTCAGGTATCCCATCGCCTGCGCTTCCAGCGCCGACTTCGACACATTGGCCATCGCGGCGTTGGTGAAACCGGTCTTGAGGAATTGCAGGATGTCGGTGCCCTTGGCTTCGTTCGCGGCGCGCACTGCCGCCTCCTTGAGGCCGCCGCCGGCGGGAATCAGACCCACGCCGACTTCCACCAGACCGATGTACGACTCCATCGACGCGACCCGCCTGGAAGCGTGCAGCGCCATTTCGCAGCCGCCACCCAGCGCCAGCCCGGCCACTGCGGCGACGATCGGCACGTTCGAGTATTTCATCCCCATGAAGGTGTCCTGCAACAGCTTGACGCCCGGCTCCATCGCCTTGGCGCCGCCCTGCATGAACAGCGGCAGTGCGGCCTGCAGGTCGGCGCCGGCCGAGAACGCGCCGCCCTCGGCGGCATCGGCATTCCAGATCACCAGTCCCTTGAAGTTCTTTTCGGCCTCGGCCTGCGCCATCCTGAGACCGTTGATCACGCCTTCCCCGATCACATGCATCTTGGTCTTGAGCGAGATGACCAGCACCTCGTCGTCCTGGTGCCAGATGCGCACCGAGTCGTCCTCGTGGAAGGTGGTGCCGGCGCTCTTGCCGTCGGGCGCGCCGCTGCCGAACACCGGCGCGCGGAACGGCTGGCGTTCGTACACGGCCAGCGTCGAGCGCGGTACGAAGGCATTCTTCGAGGCGGAGTACGATCCTTGCGGCGTATGCACGCCGGCATCAAAGGCCGGTCCTTCGAACACCCACTTCGGCAGCGGCGCATTGCACAGCGCGTGGCCGGCGGCGATGTCTTCGTTGATCCAGGCGGCGACCTGCTGCCAGCCGGACGCCTGCCAGGTTTCGAACGGGCCGACATTCCAGCCGAAGCCCCAGCGCATCGCGAAATCGATATCGCGCGCATTGTCGGCGATCGAGGCGAGGTGCACCGCGATGTAGTGGAACGCATCGCGGAAGATCGCCCACAGGAACTGCGCCTGCGGGTTGGTCGATTCGCGCAGCGTCTTCATGCGCTTGACCGGATCTTTTTCCTTCAGGATGCGGGCCACGATGTCGGCCGCCTTGCCGCCGCCCTCCACGTACTGGCCGGATGCGAAGTCGAGACGTTGAATGTCCTTGCCCACTTTTTTGTAGAAGCCGGCGCCGGCCTTCTGGCCCAGCGCGCCGGCGGCGACCAGCTTTGTCAGCACCTCTGGCGTCTTGTAGAGCGCGAAGAAGGGGTCGTCAGGCAGGTTGTCCTGCATGGTCTTGATGACGTGGCCCATCGTGTCCAGGCCAACCACGTCGGCGGTGCGGAAGGTGCCCGACTTGGCGCGCCCAAGCTTGGCGCCGGTCAGGTCGTCGACCACGTCCACGCTCAGGCCGAATTTGTCGGCTTCGTGCATGATCGCCAGCATGCCGAAAATACCGACCCGGTTGGCGATGAAGTTAGGCGTGTCCTTGGCCCGCACCACGCCCTTGCCCAGGGTCGTGGTCAGGAAGCCTTCGAGCTGGTCGACGATGGCCGGGCGCGTCGCGGCGGTCGGGATGATCTCGACCAGGTGCATGTAGCGCGGCGGGTTGAAGAAGTGGACGCCGCAAAAGCGCGCCTTCAGTTCTTCATCGAAGCCTTCGGCCAGCGTGGTGATCGACAGGCCGGAGGTGTTCGATGCGAAGATCGCGTTGGGAGCGATGTGCGGCGCGACCTTCTTGTACAGGTCGTGCTTCCAGTCCATGCGCTCGGCGATCGCTTCGATGATCAGGTCGCAGCCGGCCAGCAGCGCGAGGTTGTCTTCGTAGTTGGCCGCCTCGATCAGGCTCGCGTCGTCCTTGTTGCCGAGCGGCGCGGGGCTGAGCTTTTTCAGGTTCTCGATCGCGCGCAAGACAATACCGTTCTTCGGACCCTCCTTCGCAGGCAGGTCGAACAACACCACCGGCACCTTGGCGTTGAGGCAGTGCGCGGCGATTTGCGCGCCCATCACGCCGGCGCCCAGGACGGCTACTTTTTTTACGATGAAATTTGTCATGGTTTTTTTCCTCGGATTCTCAGAACAGGTCGGCGTCGAGCGCCATCAGGTTGTCCGCTCCCGAACGGGCCTGGCGAATCAGCATGGCCGTTTCAGGTTGCAGGCGCGCGAAGTAGAAGCGTGCGGTGGCCAGCTTGGCTTTGTAGAAGTTGTCGCCCGAATCTTCCTTGGCCAGCGCGATCTTCGCCATCTGCGCGAAGAAGTAGCTGTAGACCAGGTGGCCGACCACGCGCAGGTAAGGCACCGCCGCCGCGCCGATTTCTTCCGGATTCTGGAACGCCTTCATGCCGATTTCCATGGTCAGCTTGGTGACCTTGTCGCCCAGGTCGCCCAGCGGCGTGATGAATTCGGACAGCGCTTCGTCGGTCCCGTTTTCTTCCACGAAGGTCTTGATCTTCTCGCCGAACTTGCGCAGCTTGGCGCCGTTGTCCATCAGGATCTTGCGGCCCAGCAGGTCGAGCGACTGGATCGTGTTGGTGCCTTCGTAGATCATGTTGATGCGCGCGTCGCGCACATACTGCTCCATGCCCCACTCGGCGATGTAGCCGTGGCCGCCGAACACCTGCATCGCTTCCGAGGTCGAGATCCAGCCGTTGTCGGTGATGAAGGCCTTGATGACGGGCGTGAGCAGCGCCACCTCGTCGGCCGCTTCCTTGCGCACCTCTTCGTCGGGGTGGTGCAGTTCGCGGTCGATCTGCAGCGCCACGTAGGACGAGAAGGCGCGCGCGCCTTCGGCGTAGGCCTTGGCGGTGAGCAGCATGCGGCGCACGTCAGGGTGCACGATGATCGGGTCGGCCGGCTTGTCCGGCGCCTTGGGGCCGGACAGGCTGCGCATCTGGAGCCGGTCCTTGGCGTAGGCCAGCGCGTTCTGGTAGGCCACTTCGGTCAGGCCGAGCGACTGCATGCCCACGCCCAGGCGGGCCGCGTTCATGAACACGAACATCGCGTTCAGTCCCTTGTTCGGCTGGCCGATGATCCAGCCGCGTGCGCCGTCCAGGTTCATCTGGCAGGTCGAATTGCCGTGGATGCCCATCTTTTCCTCGATCGCGCCGCACGCGATCGCATTGCGCTCGCCCACGCTGCCGTCCGCCTTCGGCAGGAACTTCGGCACCAGGAACAGCGAGATGCCCTTCGAGCCTTCCGGGGCGTCCGGCACGCGCGCCAGTACCAGGTGCACGATGTTCTCGGACATGTCGTGCTCGCCGGCCGAGATGAAGATCTTGGAGCCGGTGATCAGCCACGAGCCGTCGGTCTGGGGCAGCGCTTTCGAGCGCAGCATGCCAAGGTCGGTGCCGCAGTGCGCTTCGGTCAGGCACATGGTGCCGGTCCAGGCGCCCGACACCAGCTTCGGCAGGTAGGTTTTCTTCTGTTCGTCGGTGCCGTGTTCGAGCAGGCACTCATAGGCGCCGTGCGACAGGCCCGGATACATCGACCATGCCTGGTTCGACGAATTGAGCATCTCGTAGAACGAATTATTGAGCACGATGGGCAGGCCCTGGCCACCGTATTCGCTCGCGCAGGCAAGCGCCGCCCAGCCGCCTTCGACGTATTTCGCGTAGGCCTCCTTGAAGCCCTTGGGCGTGGTGACCGACTTGGCGGCGGCGTCGTAATGGCAGCCTTCGCGGTCGCCCGAGTGATTCAGCGGGAACAGCACTTCCTGGGTGAATTTGGCGCCCTCGTCCAGCACCTGGTTGATGATGTCGCTGTCGACATCCTCGAAATGCGGCATCTGCCTGAGTTCATCCGAAACACCGAGCAACTCATGCAGAACGAACTGCATATCCCGGATTGGCGCGCTGTATTGACCCATGGTTTTCTCTCCTGACGATTCGATGATTAAGAACTGGGCAGGCGAGGCGCCGCACTCCAGCTTTACTTTCTTGCCGCGCTAGTGCGGCTGTGAATTCTTGTAGTTGTCGATGAGACGTTCGAAGCCGATGCGGGCCCGGTCCACGCTGCCCGGCATGCGCAGGAAGCGCGCGTCATGGTGCAGGGCGAGGATCAGGCCGTACATCTCGTACACCATCTGCGGTGCATCGGCGTCCGGTTTCAGGTCGCCGATTTCAATGGCTTGCTGCACACAGCGCAGCAAGGCGCTCTGCCAGGCCCGCACCATCGATACCAGCTCTTCGCGGATCGGGCCGGGCCGGTCGTCGTATTCGACCGCGCCGCTGATATAGATGCAGCCGGAGGCGATTTCCACGCTCACGCGCTTGATCCAGCGCGCATACATCGCTTTCAGGCGCGCCAGGCCGCGCGCCTCCTTCACGCTCGGGAAGAACACCTCCTGCTCGAAGCGCTGGTGGTACAGCTTGAGCACTTCGATCTGCAGGTCTTCGCGCGAGCCGAAGTGCGCAAACACGCCCGATTTGCTCATGTTCATTTTGTCCGCGAGCAGGCCGATGGTCAGCCCTTCGAGACCGTCGCGGCTGGCCAGGTCGAGCGCCACGTCGAGGATCGCGGCCCGCGTCAGTTCGCCCTTGCGCATGAATTTGACTGAGGTGCTGATGATAGTTGCCCAATGAAAGTTGAAAACCCGCAGCCCGGGAAACCGGTTGCCGCGGCAGCACGAAAAAATGTGAACGCTCGTACTATTATCCACTCTGGGACAAATGTCAAACGAGAACTTAGAGCCGTCGTTCTATTTATGCAACAGAGCAACTTGTGCGATTGGGAGGGGCTCAGCCGCCGACCTTGCTGATCGCGCGCCGGTCGCGCTTGGTCGGGCGGCCCTTGATGGTGGTGCCGGGCTCGCGGTGCAGCTTGCGCGCTTCGAGTTCGTGCTCGCGGCGCGCCACGCTGGCCTCGGTTTCCTGGTACAAGGTGCGCGCGGTGCTTGCCGGTCCGCGCTGGTCGGACAGCCCCAGCACGATCACCTCCCAGGTCTCGGCGCCGTTGTCGATGGTGAGCTTGTCGTCGAGCTTGACGGCGCGCGCCGGCTTGATGCGCTCGCCCTCCAGTCGCACGCGGCCGGTGTCGACGGCGTCGCTGGCCAGCGAGCGCGTCTTGAAAAAACGCGCCGCCCACAGCCATTTGTCGATGCGTATGTTGTCCATGCTGTCCTGTATGCGTTGCGGCTAGGCGTAACCGATCGCGAAAATGCGCATCACCAGTTTATAGAAAAAATAGGCCGCACCATAGCCTGCACGGCGCACCCAGCCCAGGTGCTCGAAGTCTTCCTTGCGGATCACCACGCCGTCAGCGACGCCTTGTTCGATGCGGCGCCGCAGGCTGTTGGCAAAGGCCGGGTCTTTCACCACCACGTTCGCTTCCTGGTTCAGGAACAGCGACAGGCCATCGCAATTGCTCGAACCCACCGTGGCCCAGTCGTCGTCGATCACGGCGACCTTGCCGTGCAACTGGGTCTTGCGGTACTCGACCACCTTGACTCCGCTGGCGAGCAGCTTCGGGTAGAACGAATGGGCCACTGCATCTTGCAGCAGGAATTCCCCGACGCCGATCAGCAGCGTCACCTCGACCCCGCGCTGGGCCGCCATCGCGAGCGCTTCGCGAAACTTGCGCCCCGGCGCAAAGTACGGATTGGCCATCAGCACGCTTTTCTTGGCATGCCCGAGCGCCTGCAGATAGGCGCGCTGGATGGTGCGGCGGTTGCGCAGGTTGTCGCGCACCACGAAGCCGGCCAGCATCGGGGTCTCGCCGGCGCCCTTGGTGTGCCGGCGCATCTCGCGCATCAGCCCGATCCGCTTGAACAGGCCCATGCGGCCCACGCGCGACCACTGGGCCTGCGCCTCGTCGTGGATGACGGCCACCAGCGGGCCGCGCACCTCGACCGCGAAATCCCAGCGCGGCGCAGGCAGGCGCCGCGCGGTGTCGTAGTCGCACAGCCAGTCGTCGTTGATGTTGATGCCTCCCACAAAGGCCACGTCGCGGTCGACCACGACGATCTTGCGGTGGGTGCGCGTGACGCCGCGCTTGAACCAGGGATTGAAGACGCGATAATTCACGCCGGCTTCGGCCAGGTCGATGCCGAGCCGGGTAGCGATTTTGTGGCCGGTCCCGAACCAGTCGGTGATGACCCGCACTTTCACCCCACGCAGGGCGGCGCGCGCGAGCGCCTGCTCGACCGCGACGCCGGTGTCGTCGAGCGCGAAGATGTAGGTTTCGAAATAGATGTCGTAGCGCGCCTCGTCGATGGCGGCAATCAGCGCGGGGAAGAACTCGGTGCCGTTTTGAAGCAGCTTTACGTCGTTGTAGGCGATAAAATTGACCGAGCGCATCGTTCCCTCAGGATGGGTTGCGAACGGACGTCATGCCAGCGTGAGGTTGGCCACGATGGGCGCATGGTCCGATAACTTTGCCCATAGGCTACCATGCAACACTTGCGCGGTCTCTACCTTGAAGCCGCGCACGTAAATGCGATCGAGCCGGAACCACGGCAGCGCGGCCGGAAACGTGCGCGCCGGCACGACTTTCGCCTTGCGCCCGGCCAGCGAGCGCACCAGGTCGCCAAGCGCCGAGCGCGAGCCGAGTTCGTCGAACACCTCGACCACGCCGAGCGCCTTGCGCAGCTTGTCGCTGAGCGTGTTGCGCCAGTCGTTGAAGTCGCCAGCGATGATGACCGGCTCGGCCTCAGGGGCCGAGGCCATGACGGCCTCGATCAGCGCTTCGGTCTGGCGTCCGCGGCCCGACTCGAACAGGCCCAGGTGCACCACGTAGCAATGCACCTTGCCGCGCGGCGTTTCCAGCACACAATGCAGGATGCCGCGCTGTTCGTAGGCATGGTCGGAGATGTCCTGGTTGCGCGTGTCGGCAATCGGATAGGTGCTCAGCAGTGCGTTGCCGTGATGGCCGTGGTCGTAGACCGCGTTCATGCCGTAGGCCGAGTGATGCGATTCCCCCGCAAAAAATTCGTGCTGGGCCTGCTCGGGCCAGTGCCGGTGGCCGCGGCTGGCCTCGCCGAACTGGGCCGAATAGCGGTCGTGACGGCCCTGCACCTCTTGCAGGAACACGACCTGGGCATCGAACAGGGAAATCGCCTTCTTCAGCGCCAGCACGCGCGGGGTGCTGCGGATCGAGGAAACGCCCTTGTGGATGTTGTAAGTTGCTACGCGAATCTTCATGGGAACATTCTAACCTCATCACGCTGCACACTCGCGCACCGGACCCGGCGCTCCCTTGCACTAGGCGATGTGGCGCGGCAATTGCAGGATGGCTTCGGCGTTCGAGGAGGAGAAGCAGCGCTCGGCAGCTTCAAGGTGGGGCAGCCAGGCGTAGCGCAGGTGCTCGCGCGGGGCCAGTACGATGGGGGTGCTGCGCGGCACGCACACGCTGAAGACATGCTCGGTGTTCCTGGTGACGCCGGGGGCGTAGCGGTGGCGCCACACCGGGTAGATTTCATACACGTTGGACAGGTGCCAGTCGCGCAGGCGGATCGCGTTGCCGTCGGCGACGATGCCGGTTTCTTCGAACAGCTCGCGCGCGGCGGTGTGTTCCAGCGCTTCATCGGCGCTGTCGAGCGAGCCGGTGACCGACTGCCAGTAACCGGGGCGGTCGGCGCGCTCGATGAGCAGCACCTCGAGCCCGGGGGTGTGGATGACGACCAGGACCGATTCGGGGATCTTGTGGGTCAACTTTCAGGCTCCGTTACGTGACAGCGGGGGCGGAGTTACTCCGGCCCCGGTTTCACTGCGCCGCGATCTGTTCGGACCTTACGCGACTTTCGGTTCGGCGCCGCGCAGGCGGATGTGCAGTTCGCGCAGTTGCTTCTCGTCGACCTCGGACGGGGCGTTGGTCAGCAGGCACTGTGCGCGCTGGGTTTTCGGGAAGGCGATCACGTCGCGAATCGAGTCCGAACCGGTCATCATCGTCACGATGCGGTCAAGGCCGAACGCCAGGCCACCGTGCGGGGGCGCGCCGTACTGCAGCGCGTCGAGCAGGAAGCCGAACTTGAGCTGCGCTTCCTCGGCGTCGATCTTGAGCGCGCGGAACACCTTGCTCTGCACTTCCTCGCGGTGGATACGGATCGAGCCGCCGCCCAGTTCCCAGCCGTTGAGCACCATGTCGTAGGCCTTGGCGATGCAGGCGCCAGGATCGGTCTCGAGCATGTCTTCGTGGCCGTCCTTGGGCGCCGTGAACGGATGGTGGGTTGCGGTCCAGCGGTCCGATTCCTCGTCGTAGTCGAACATCGGGAAGTCCACCACCCACAGCGGACGCCAGGCGTCGTCGAACAGGCCGGCCTTCTTGCCGAAGTCGGAGTGGCCGATCTTCACGCGCAGCGCGCCGATCGCGTCGTTGACGACCTTGGCCTTGTCGGCGCCGAAGAAAATCAGGTCGCCGTCCTGCGCGCCGGTCTGCTCGATGATCTTGGTCAGCGCGCTGTCGTGCAGGTTCTTGACGATCGGCGACTGCAGGCCGTCACGGCCTTTCGCGATCTCGTTGACCTTGATGTAGGCCAGGCCCTTGGCGCCGTAGATCGCCACGAACTGGGTGTAGGCGTCGATCTCGGAACGCGGCATGTTGCCGCCTTGCGGCACGCGCAGGCCGACCACGCGTCCGCCGGCCATGTTGGCCGCGCCCGCGAAGACCTTGAAGTCGACGTCTTTCATCACCTCGGTCAGGTCGGTGAAGGCAAGCTTGACGCGCATGTCAGGCTTGTCCGAACCGTACATGCCCATCGCGGTGGCGAAATCCATCACCGGGAACGGGTTGGGCAGGTCGATGTCCAGGGTGTTCTTGAAGACGATGCGGATCATGTCCTCGAACAGGTCGCGGATCTCCTGCTCGGTCAGGAACGAAGTCTCGCAGTCGATCTGGGTGAATTCCGGCTGGCGGTCGGCGCGCAGGTCTTCGTCGCGGAAGCACTTGGTGATCTGGTAGTAGCGGTCGAAGTTGGCCACCATCAGCAGCTGCTTGAACAGCTGGGGCGACTGCGGCAGCGCGAAGAAGCTGCCGGCGTTCACGCGCGACGGCACCAGGTAGTCGCGCGCGCCTTCCGGCGTGGACTTGGTCAGCATCGGGGTCTCGATGTCGATGAAGCCGAGCGCGTCGAGGTACTTGCGCACTTCCATCGTCACCTTGTAGCGCAGGCGCAGATTGTTCTGCATCTGCGGGCGGCGCAGGTCGAGCACGCGGTGGGTCAGGCGGGTGGTCTCGGACAGGTTGTCGTCGTCGAGCTGGAACGGCGGCGTGACCGAGGGGTTCAGCACTTCCACGGCGCTGGCGACGACTTCGATCTTGCCCGACTTGAGGTTCTGGTTGACGGTGCCCGCGAGGCGGTTGCTCACCACGCCGGTGATGCGCAGGCAGAACTCGTTGCGCACCGCTTCGGCGGCCTTGAAAACGGCCGCGTTGTCCGGATGGCAGACGATCTGCACCAGGCCTTCGCGGTCGCGCAGGTCGATGAAGATCACGCCGCCATGGTCGCGGCGCCGATGCACCCAGCCGCACAGGCTGACGGTTTGGCCCAGCAGTTCTTCAGTGGTGAGGCCGCAGTAGTGAGTACGCATTGAGGACATATTTTTTCAGTATAGGTTGGTTATTCAAGGGCCGCCGAAACAGCGCGCCTTAGTCTTTGAGCGGCAGGTGCTCGGGGGCGACCACACCCATCGAGACGATGTACTTGAGCGCCGCGTCCACGCTCATGTCGAGCTCGATTACGCGGCTGCGCTCGGTCATCAGGAAGAAGCCGGAGGTCGGGTTCGGCGTGGTCGGCACGTAGATGCTGACGTAATCGCCCACCAGGTGGTTGCGCACGTCGCCGCCCGGCACACCGGTCAAAAAGCCGATGGTCCAGCAGCCCGGGTGCGGGTATGGCAGCAGCACCGCCTTGCGAAACGCGTTGCCCGACGAGGAAAACAGGGTGTCGGAGACCTGCTTGACGCTGCCGTACAGGGAATTGACGACCGGAATGCGCTGCAGCAGGCGTTCCCACAGGCGCACGATGTAATTGCCGACCAGGTTGTTGGTCAGCAGACCGGTCAGGAAGATGATCGCGATCGTCAGGATCGTGCCGAGTCCGGGAATATCGAAGCCGACCAGGGTGCGCGGCTGCCAGCGCTCGGGCACGATCAGCAGGGACTGGTCCATGGTGCTGATGACCAGGTTGAGTACCCACATCGTGATGGCGAGCGGAACCAGAATCAGCAATCCGGTAATGAAATATTTACGCATCGATCTCTCGGTTATTGTTAGTGGCGCGGCCGGCAGCCTTCCCCGCCGCCTCTCAGCTGGTGCTGGTGGTGCTGGGCGCCGCCGGCGCGGCCGGCGTATCGCTGGCAGCTGCGCCGCCTTCAGCCGGCGCGCTGACCGCGCCGGTCGCGGGCGCGGCGCCGCCGCGGAAGTCGGTCGCATACCAGCCGGTTCCCTTGAGCTGGAAGCCGGCCGCGGTCAGTTGCTTCTTGAACGTTGGCTTGCCGCAGGACAGGCAAACCGTCAGCACCGGGTCGGATATCTTTTGCAACACATCCTTGGCAAATCCGCACTCATCACAGCGGTAGGCATAAATCGGCATCTCTGGTACTCCGCAAAAATCGTCAAAACCCTGAATTATAAAGCTTTTATGGACCCGTTTGCCCATTGCCGGTGAAACTGGACTGGCGGCCCGGTCCCAGCGTCAACGGCGGCGCCATGTTTGCCAGCGCTCTTTGCCGGCGAACACGGCGATGGAGTCGCGCACTTCCTCGTCCTCGATGCACTCGAAGCCGGGCGTGAGCAAGGCAGCGAGCCGCGCCGGGTCGGTGCCGAACGGCGGCCCCTTGGGCGAATTATCAAAAAAGAAATATCCAGCCAGCAGTGCGCCCGGCGCCAGCAGCTCGGCCCAGCGCGCCGCGACCTGCGGCCACATTGCCGGCGGCATGGCGCACAGGAAGGCGCGTTCATAGATCAGCTCAAGCGGGCGCGGCGGCTGGTAGCTGAAAAAATCGGCTTGCAGCACGCGCTCGCCCCACTGCCCCACCGCGCCCTTGGCCCTGGCCACCGCAGCGGGCGAAAAATCGATCGCGCTCGCGTCCCAGCCCAGTTCTGACAGGAAAGCGAGCTCGTAGGCGGCGCCGCAGCCCGGGATCAGGGTGCGCAAGGGGTGTGCTGCGCACGCCGCGAACTGGCGCAGCGCGTCCGGCGCCGCGCCCCGGTCCCAGGGCGTGAAGCCACGCTCGAAGCGTTCGTCCCAGAACGCGCTCGCCAGCGGATCGCGGCTGGAAAACTCGGGCATGCTCAGCCCAGCGCCTGCCAGCGCGCGTACAGCTGGAGCGCAACCACGCCGAGCCCGAACGCGCCGGCGAAATACACGACGAAGCCGAGCAGGCGGTTGGTGCGCTGCTGCTCGTCGACCAGCACTTTAAGCAGCTCTGTATTGGCGCCGTGCGGCTCGGCCGATTGCAGCAGGGCCCGGTGCACCAGGCGCGGCAACTGCGGGAGCAGGTGGGCAAAGCGCGGCGCTTCGGCCTTCAGGCGCTCGATCATGCCCTTGATGCCGACCTGCTCGGCCATCCAGCGCTCAAGGTAGGGCTTGGCGGTTTTCCACAGGTCGAGGTCGGGGTCGAGCTGGCGCCCCAGGCCTTCGATATTGAGCAGGGTCTTTTGCAGCAGCACCAGCTGGGGCTGCACTTCGACGTTGAAGCGGCGCGAAGTCTGGAACAGGCGCAGCAGCACCTGGCCGAACGAGATGTCCTTGAGCGCGCGGTCGAAGATCGGCTCGCAGCAGGCGCGCACGGCAGACTCGAGCTCGTCGACACGGGTCTCGGGCGGCGCCCAGCCCGATTCGATATGGGCTTCGGCCACGCGCTTGTAGTCGCGCCGGAAGAAGGCCAGGAAGTTTTGCGACAGGTAATCCTTGTCGAAATCGTTGAGGGTGCCGACGATGCCGAAATCGAGCGCGATGTAGCGCCCGAAGGTGGCCGGGTCGACCGACACCAGGATGTTGCCAGGGTGCATGTCGGCGTGAAAGAAGCCGTCGCGAAACACCTGGGTGAAGAAGATTTCGACCCCGTCGCTCGAGAGCTTCCTGAGGTCGACGCCCTCGGCGATCAGGCGCTCGGTCTGCGATACCGGAATGCCATGCATGCGCTCCATCACGATCACGCTGCTGGAACAATAGTCCCAGTACATCTCGGGCACCATCAGCAGCGTCGAACCGGCGAAGTTGCGGCGCAACTGGCTGGCATTGGCGGCCTCGCGCATCAGGTCGAGCTCGTCGTGCAGGTATTTGTCGAACTCGGCGACCACTTCCTTGGGCTTGAGGCGGCGGCTCTCGGCCCACACGCTGCCGATCCAGTCGGCCGCGATGTGCATCAGCGCCACGTCCTCGTCGATCGATTTCTTCATTCCCGGGCGCAGCACCTTGACCGCGACCTCCTTGCCGTCCTTGAGGGTGGCGAAGTGAACCTGGGCGATCGAGGCCGAGGCCACCGGAGTGCGCTCGAAACTGGCGAACAGCTGGTCCGGGTGGGCGTGCAGCGAACGCACGATCTGGGCAATGGCCAGGTCGGAATCGAATGGCGGCACCCGGTCCTGCAGGCGCGCCAGCTCGTCGGCCAGGTCGGCCGGCACCAGGTCGCGCCGGGTTGAGAGCACTTGGCCGAACTTGACGAAAATCGGCCCCAGCTCTTCGAGCGCCATGCGCAGGCGCACCCCGCGCGGCGCGCTGATGTCGCGCCAGAAAATGACGGTGTCGATCAGCTTGGCCGTGCGCGGCACCTTGAGGCCGGAAATGGCGATTTCATCGAGGCCGTACTTGATCGCGACGCGCAGGATTTTCAGCAGGCGCAGGAATTTCAATATCATCGTTTGCTCCGCCCGTCGGTAGGGGTCGCCGTTTCCACGGCGGCTGCATGGCGCGCCAGCATCTGTTCAAGCCGGGCGATGCGCTTGGCGCTGCGTTCGACATCGTCGCGCAGGCGGCTCACTTCACCGGCGAACTCTTCCAGCATGGCCGGGCGCACCAGCAGCGGCTGCTCTTCAAGAAAGAATTCGGAAAGCTGCTCGGCCAGCTTGCGCCCGCTTGCCCTGGCGCCGCCGGCCGCGTTGCGCACGCCGCCGGCGAGGCGCGTGGCCGCGAGCGGCCCGATCCAGGGCTCGAGCTCGTGCTCGGCTTCCCAGCGCAACACGCGGCTCAGTTGGGAGATCGTGTTGGCGAAGCCGGCGTCGCCCTCGATCTTGACGTAGGAGAAAGCGCGCTCCCGGTTCTGCACGATCAGCGGCAGGTCGGCCAGCTTGACGCGCAGCGTGACATTGGCCTCCTGTTCGGACGCCACCGGTTCGAGCATGCCGTCGCGCGTGACGCGCAGGGCGACGGCGAAGCTGCCGGTGTCGATCACGGCCAGCTTGCCGGCGTGCAGCGCGAGCGCATCACGGGCCCAGGCTTCCTGCGCCAGCAGATGGTTGATGGCTGCGACGACAGGCGCAGCGAGGCGGATGTGTGAAATGAATGGGCTCGATGATGACATGGTGACACACGTTATAAAACAAAACCGCCCGGCTGTGGCGCGGGCGGTTTTGATCTTACCATTTGCCGGGCGCAAACCCGGCCGATCAGGAACTTTCCTGGAAAATAATTAAGAAAGCTGCTGGATGCCCGCCAGCACCCAGCCGGTGCTGCCGGACACGGGCTTGGACATGTTCCATACTTCCGCGAACGGCTCGGCGGGGGCGTTTGGCGCGGACTTGATCTGGCCGACGAATTTCACGCTGGCCACATACTCGTCGCCGCTGGTCTCGATGCCGAGCAGCTCGGCGTCGATCGACACCACGTCGGTGAAGTCGGCGGTGGCGCCGCGTTCCTGGATCTGCATCTTGAGCTCGCCAAACACTTCCGGCGTGGTGAATTCGCGCAGGTCGGCCACGTCGGCCTTGTCCCAGGCTGCCTGCATCCGGATGAAGGACGATTTGGCATGGCGCAGGAAGCCGGCCGTATCGAAGTCGGTCGGCACGCCCCATGGGGAGAGGACCACCGGTTTGTCCAGCGCGACGCCGGACGAGGCCGGCTGGAACGCCTGCGGCTGCAGGTGCGAGCCGATCTCAGGGGTGGCGCCGGCCGGCGCCGGCGTGCCCTGGTTAAAGCCGCTGAACGGCGCATTGGCCGGGGTGTCCTTGCGGCGCAGCATGCGGTAGATGAACATGGCGGCCATGGCCAGCAGGGCAATCATCAGGATCGAGCCCAGTGCGCCGCCCAGTGCGCCGCCCAGGCCAAAGTGCGAGAACAGCGCGCCCAGGCCGAGGCCGAGCAAGGCGCCGCCCAAAATGCCCTTCCACGGGCTGGCCGGCTTGGGCGGGATCGCGGCCGGGGTGGCGGCCGGAGCCGGGGCCGCTGCCGGACGCGGCGTTGCGCTCGGGGCCGGAGCCGCCTGGCGCGACACGGCGCTCGACTGGCGCCCGAATGAACGACCGCCGCCCAGTGGCCGGGCGAGCGCTTCGGCAACCATCGACATCGTCGTCACGGCGATCATCATGCTAACCAAAAATTTTTTCATCCTGTTCATCCTAAAGTTTGATACCAGTGTGCAGCGCGGCGACGCCGGCCGTGAGATTAAAGTACTGCACGCGCTCCAGCCCGGCGTCCTGCATCATCGTTTTCAGGGTTTCCTGGTCCGGATGCATGCGGATCGATTCGGCAAGGTAGCGATAGCTGTCGGCATCGCCGGCGATCTTCTGACCGAGCCACGGCAATACCGAGAACGAATACACATCATACGGCTTTTGCAAGGCAGGAATTACTTTCGAGAATTCCAGCACCAGCAGCTTGCCGCCCGGCTTGAGCACGCGCCGCATTTCCGCCAGCGCCTGATCCTTGTGGGTCATGTTGCGCAGGCCGAAGGCGACACTGACGCGGTCGAAATAATTATCAGGAAAAGGCAATTTTTCCGCGTCACACAGCATGGTGGGGGTGACAAGGCCGGAATTCAACAGGCGGTCCCGTCCGACGCGCAGCATCGACTCGTTGATATCGGTGAGCCACACTTCGCCGCTCGGGCCAGCCTGCTTGGCGAAGGCCTTGGACAGGTCGCCGGTGCCGCCGGCGATGTCGAGCACCTTGAAGCCGGGGCGCACCGCGGCGTTAGCGATGGTAAATGTCTTCCAGAGGCGGTGCAGGCCGACCGACATCAGGTCGTTCATCACGTCGTACTTCGACGCGACCGAGTGGAAAACCTTGGCGACCTCGTGGACTTTTTCGTCCTCGGAGACCGTTTTGTAGCCGAAATGAGTGGTGTTGGTCATGGTAAGCCGACGAATTGATTTAGCGACATTATACTTGGTGGGCGAACGCCCCCCTTCGCTCGTCTTAGTGCTTGTGCCCGCAGCCGCCACCCGCCTTGGCCGGAGCGCCCGGCAGCACCGTTCCCGGCGCGCGCCCGCTGTCGCCCTCGAAACCGGCCGCGTTCAGGCGCGCCATGTAGTCGCGCCACAGTGTTTCCTGCTGGCTGCCCAGCATATGCAGGTAATCCCATGTGTACAGACCGGAGTCGTGGCCGTCGGTAAAGATCGGCTGTACCGCGTAGTTGCCGACCGGTTCCATCGCGCTGATGCCGACCTCGCGCTTGCCAACCTGCAGCACCTCCTGGCCGGGGCCGTGGCCGCGCACTTCGGCCGACGGCGAGTACACCCGCAGCAGTTCGAACGGCAGCGAGAACGAGGCTCCGTCATCGAAGGCGATCTCGAGCGTGCGCGATTTCTGGTGCACGGTCAGGGCGGTAGGACTTGGGGATGTGCTCATTGCTTCCTCGGTTTATCGTTCATTCATCCGGCGCACGATGGCCGCGCGCAGGGCCGGCAGCAGGGCGCGGCGCTCGGCCAGTACCTGTGCCTCGGTGGTGCGCACCGCGCCCGCCCAGATCGGGTTGGGGAAATGCGCATCGTCGGTGAAGCGCGGGATCATGTGCCAGTGGATGTGCTGGGTCATGTTGCCCAGGCTCGCCAGGTTGACCTTGGCCGGCGCCATCGCCTCGCGCAGCGCCAGCTCGACGCGCCAGACTGCATCGTTCAGCAGCAGCCGGTCCTCGGGCGCCAGGTCGCTCACTTCCTTGACGTGCCGGTTCCAGATCACCCGGCAAAAGCCGGGATAGGCCGCGTCGTCAACCAGGACCACGCGCAGCTTGCCGTCGCTGTAGATCGGCGCGCTCGCCGCCTCACACAGTTCGCAACTCATACCAGCACCCTTTCGATACCGCCGTTGTTGGCGCGCGCAACATACTCGGGCAGCCAGTTCTCGCCCAGCAGGTGGCGTGCGATTTCGATCACGATGTAGTCGGCCGTGGTGTCGGAGTCGTCGTTGTAGCGGTTCAGGCCCTGCAGGCACGACGGGCAGCTGGTGAGGATCTTGACCTCGCCGGCAAAGCCGTCGGCGCGCAGCTTGTCGGCGCCCTTGACCATCTCTTCTTCCTTGCGAAAGCGCACCTGGGTGGCGATGTCGGGACGCGATATGCCGAAGGTGCCGGACTCGCCGCAGCAGCGGTCGTTCTTTTCGATCTTCACGTTGTCGACGGTCGTCACCAGCGCGTTGACGGTCTTGACCGAATCCTGCAGCTTCATCGGATTGTGGCAAGGCTCGTGGTACATATAGCGCGTGCCGTTGACGCCTTCCAGCTTGACGCCTTTTTCGAGCAGGTACTCGTGGATATCCATGATGCGGCAGCCAGGGAAGATCTTGTCGAATTCGTAGGTGGCCAGCTGGTCGTAGCAGGTTCCGCACGATACCAGCACGGTCTTGATGTCGAGGTAATTGAGCGTGTTGGCCATGCGGTGGAACAGCACGCGGTTATCCGTCATCATCTTGTCGGCCTTGTCGTACTGGCCGGCGCCGCGCTGCGGATAGCCGCAGCACAGGTAGCCCGGCGGCAGCACGGTCTGCACCCCGACGTTCCACAGCATCGCCTGGGTCGCCAGGCCCACCTGCGAGAACAATCGCTCCGAGCCGCAGCCCGGGAAGTAGAACACCGCTTCGGTATCGGCCGTGGTCAGCTTCGGATCGCGGATGATCGGGATCACCTTGTCGTCTTCGATGTCGAGCAGCGCGCGTGCGGTCTTCTTGGGCAGGTTGCCCGGCATTTTCTTGTTGATGAAGTGAATGATCTGCTCGCGCACCGGCGCCTTGCCGGTGGTCGGCGGCGGCGCCTTGGACTGTTTCCTGGCGACTTTCTTGAGCACCGTATTGGCCAGGCGCTGGGCCTTGAAGCCCCACCCGGTCATCATCTGACGCGTCGCGTTGATGGTGGTCGGGTCGGTCGCGTTCAGGAAGAACATGGCGGCCGCATTGGCCGGCTTGAAGCTCTTCTTGTCCATCTTGCGCAGCAGGTTGCGCATGTTCATCGACACGTCGCCGAAGTCGATATTGACCGGGCACGGCGTCACGCATTTGTGGCACACGGTGCAGTGGTCGGCCACGTCCTCGAACTCTTCCCAGTGCTTGATCGAGACGCCGCGCCGGGTCTGCTCTTCGTACAGGAAGGCTTCGATCAGCGCGGAAGTGGCCAGGATCTTGTCGCGCGGCGAGTACAGCAGGTTCGCGCGCGGCACGTGGGTGGTGCAGACCGGCTTGCATTTGCCGCAGCGCAGGCAGTCCTTGACGCTGTTGGCGATCTCGCCGATATCGCTTTGCTGCATGATCAGCGATTCGTGGCCCATCAGGCCGAACGACGGCGTGTAGGCGTTGCGCAGGTCCGCGCCCAGCCCGTCCAGGTTGAGCAGCTTGCCCTTGTTGAAGCGCCCTTCCGGGTCGATGCGCATCTTGTAGTCGCGAAATTCGCTGATCTCGTCTTCGGTCAAAAATTCGAGCTTGGTGATGCCGATCCCGTGTTCGCCCGAGATCACGCCGTCGAGCGAGCGCGCCAGGGTCATGATGCGGGCCACCGCTTCATGCGCATCCTGCAGCATCTCGTAGTCGTCCGAGTTGACCGGGATGTTGGTGTGCACGTTGCCGTCGCCTGCGTGCATGTGCAGCGCCACGAACACGCGCGAACGCAGCACGCGCTGGTGGATCGCGCTGCATTCGTCAAGGATCAGCTTGAAGGCGGCGCCGCCGAAGATCTGGCGCAGCTGGGCGCGCACTTCCTGCTTCCAGCTGACGCGCACGGTGCGGTCCTGCAGCACGTCGAACAGGCTGGCGCCGGGCTGCTCGGCCAGGCGCGCGTCGAACACCACGCCGAGCCGTTCCAGGCCGAGCTGGTCGAGCCGGTGGCGCGCCTCGCCCAGCGGCAGGTCGAACCCGGCCAGCAGGCAGGTCCAGCGCGCGTGCACCTGGGCCAGCAATTGCTCGGCCTGCTGCACGCGGTCGCCCAGCATCTCTTCGGCGTCGATCGATTCGCCCTCGGCGTCGTCCCTCTTGCCGACCGGCAGGTTGCCGTTGGCAAGAAACTCGCGCAGGCGGTTCACCAGCTCGAGCTTGTTCCTGATCGACAGTTCGATGTTGATGCGCTCGATGCCGTCGGTGTACTCGCCCATCCGGTTGAGCGGAATGACGACGTCTTCGTTGATCTTGAAGGCGTTGGTGTGCTTGGCGATGGCGGCCGTGCGTGCACGGTCGAGCCAGAATTTCTTGCGCGCCTCGGCGCTGACGGCGATGAAGCCTTCGCCGACCCGCGTATTGGCAATGCGCACCACTTCCGAAGCCGCCTGCGCGACCGCGTTTTCGTCGTCGCCCACGATGTCGCCGAACAGCGCGATCTTGGGCAGCACGCCGCGCTTGGACTTGGTGGCGTAGCCGACCGCGCGCAGGTAGCGCTCGTCGAGGTGCTCGAGTCCGGCGAGGCGGATGGTGGCATTGGCCTCGCCCCTGGCCGGCAAGCCGTCCAGGTAATCCTTGATTTCCACGATCGACGGAATCGCCTCGCGCGCCTGGCCGAAGAATTCCAGGCAGACCGTGCGGGTGTATTTCGGCATCTTGTGCAAGATCCAGCGCGCCGAGGTGATCAGGCCGTCGCAGCCTTCCTTTTGCACGCCTGGCAGGCCGGACAGGAACTTGTCGGTGACGTCCTTGCCCAGGCCTTCCTTGCGGAACTTGCGCCCTTCGATGACCAGCGTTTCGGTCTTGAACGGCGCCGCCCTGGCCGCGCCGCGCACCGTGGGGTGGGTCCATTCGAGCTTGAACCTGGCCACCGGGGCGTCGTGGATCTTGCTCAGGTTATGTTCGAGGCGGGTCACTTCGAGCCAGTCGCCGTTCGGGTCGACCATGCGCCACGAAGCCAGGTTGTCGAGCGCGGTGCCCCACAGCACGGCCTTCTTGCCGCCCGCGTTCATCGCGATGTTGCCGCCGATGCAGGACGCTTCCGACGAGGTCGGGTCGACCGCGAACACGAAGCCGGCCTTTTCGGCCGCGTCGGAGACGCGCTTGGTGACCACGCCGGCGCCGGAATAGATGGTCGCGTACTCGCGCTCGACACCGGGCAGCATGGTCATTTCGACCTTGCCCAGGTCGATCAGTTTTTCGGTATTGATCACGGCCGACAGCGGCGTGAGCGGAATCGCGCCGCCGGTGTAGCCGGTGCCGCCGCCGCGCGGAATGATGGTCAGCCCGAGTTCGATGCAGCCCTTGACCAGGCCCGCCATTTCTTCCTCGCCGTCGGGGGTGAGCACGACGAACGGGTACTCGACGCGCCAGTCGGTCGCGTCGGTCACGTGGGAGACGCGCTTGATGCCGTCGAAGCGGATATTGTGCTTGTCGGTGTAGCGCCCCAGCACCTTGGTGGCGCGCTTGCGCAGGTCGTAGGTCTGGCGGAATTCATTGCCGAACTCTTCCACGGCGCGGCTGGCCGCCTTGAGCAGCAGTTCGACATTGGCGCTGCGCGCCTTCGCGATCGGGTCTTCGCTGCCCGGCGCGTCCACCGTGAGGCGGCGCTTGTCGACTTCGGCCAGGCGGTGATGCAGCGCATCGATCAGTTCCTGGCGCCGCTTGGGATTGTCGAGCAGGTCGTCCTGCAGGTAGGGATTGCGCCGCACCACCCAGATATCGCCCAGCACTTCGTACAGCATGCGCGCCGAACGCCCGGTCTGGCGCGCACCGCGCAGTTCGTCGAGCAGCTTCCAGGACGGCTCGCCGAGCAGCCGGATCACGATCTCGCGATCGGAGAACGAGGTGTAGTTGTACGGAATTTCGCGCAGGCGCGTGGGCGCCGGGCCGTTCGGGGTCTCGGCCAGCAATGCCTTGATATGTGCGGGTGCGTTCATGTAATGGTGGACTGTCTGGACTGACGCTAAAGAGAATCATTCTAGCGTATTGCGTTGCACCACGCCGGAACAGCCCTAGCTTTTCCACGGGTAAGAACGGGCCTGCCACACATGGAAACGACGGCGCTACGCAATGATCGGAGAATTAAGTGAGGACGATACGCTTGTTTTTTAGCAATAAATTCACCAGAAATGCTCTTATGCCGAACGGTTCACCCCAACCAGCGCCCCAGCTGCTTCCAAAATCCGTCGGGGACATACAGCAACAACGCGGTCATGGTAAGGTAACGCATGAACTTGCCGGCGGCCATGTAGCCCAGGCTGGGCCAGAACGGCAGGTGCAGCCAGCCGCCCAGCGTGCACAGCGGATCGCCGATGCCGGGCACCCACGACAGCAGCATGGTCTTGGCGCCGTAACGCGCCAGCCAGCCGAACCAGCGGGTCTGGCGCTCCTTGGCGAAGGCGACCTTGGCGCGATAGCCGAGCCAGTAATCGAGCACGCCGCCGAGCGTATTGCCCAGCGTTGCGACCAGGATCGCGGGCCAGAACAGCGCGCCGTTGGCCTTGACGACGGCGAATACGGCAGGCTCGGACCCGAGCGGCACCAAGGTTGCCGATACAAAACTGATCAGGAAGACAGAGGTCAGCCCGACAGTGGGCGCGGCCAGCAGTTTCAGCAGCCAGAGGACAGCGGATTCAATCATGGACGGACTTTGAAGGCTGCGGTTGCTGTCCATTATAATGAGGAAAACCCACCGCAATGACACGATACGCCGAGCTCGCCACCCGCGCCGCGCATCGCACTGCATATCCCGGCCATCCGCCGAGCACGACAGTCAAGCGTCATCCACGGAAACGCGCTCCGGAACACCGGCCGAGAATTACATTGTTTGCAGACCATGACCACCGACTATCTTAAGAAAATCCTGACCGCGCGCGTCTATGACGTCGCTACCGAAACCCCGCTCGAACTGGCGCCGACCCTGTCCGAGCGCTTCGGCAACCGCATCTATTTCAAGCGCGAGGACATGCAAAGCGTGTTCAGCTTCAAGCTGCGCGGCGCGTACAACAAGATGGCCAACCTGTCTGCGTCCCAGCTCAAGCGCGGCGTAATCTGCGCCTCGGCCGGCAACCATGCGCAGGGCGTGGCGCTGTCGGCTGCGCGCCTGGGCTGCCGCGCACTGGTGGTGATGCCGACCACCACGCCGCAGCTCAAGATCGACGCGGTCAAGGCGCGCGGCGGCGCGAACGTGGAAGTGGTGCTGCATGGCGACTCCTACACCGACGCCCACAACCACGCGCTGACCCTGGAAAAGGAACAGAAGCTCACCTTCGTGCATCCGTTCGACGATCCCGACGTGATCGCCGGCCAGGGCACCATCGGCATGGAAATCCTGCGCCAGCACTCCGGCCCGATCCATGCGATCTTCGTGGCCATCGGCGGCGGCGGCCTGATCGCAGGCGTGGCCGCCTACGTCAAGCAGATCCGCCCCGACATCAAGATCATCGGGGTGCAGACGCTCGACTCGGACGCCATGGCGCGCAGCCTGAAGGCCGGCGAGCGCCTGACCCTGCCCGACGTCGGCCTGTTCTCGGACGGCACCGCGGTCCGCCTGGTGGGCGAGGAAACCTTCCGCCTGGCGCAGCTGTATGTCGACGAGGTCATCATCGTCGACACGGACGCCATCTGCGCCGCCATCAAGGACGTGTTCCAGGACACGCGCAGCATTCTCGAGCCGGCCGGCGCGCTGGCGGTGGCCGGCGCCAAGGCCTATGTGGAACGTGCGGCGCTCACCCGCCACCCGGTGCACAACGAAACCCTGGTCGCGATCGCCTGCGGCGCCAACATGAACTTCGACCGCCTGCGCTTCGTGGCCGAGCGCGCCGAGCTGGGCGAATCGCGCGAGGCCGTGTTCGCGGTGACGATTCCCGAGCAGCGCGGCAGCTTCAAGCGCTTTTGCTCGCTGATCGGCCCGCGCAACGTGACCGAGTTCAACTACCGGGTCAGCGACCAAAGCGAGGCGCACGTGTTCGTGGGCATCCAGATCGCCGCCCGCGACGAATCGGGCATGCTGGCGCGCAGTTTCGAGCAGCACGACTTCAAGACGCTCGACCTGACCCACGACGAACTGGCCAAGCTGCATATCCGCCACCTGGTCGGCGGCAAGAGTGCGTTGGCCCGCGACGAGCTGCTGTATCGTTTCGAATTCCCGGAGCGTCCGGGCGCGCTCATGCGCTTCCTCGACAGCATGGCGCCGAACTGGAATATCTCGCTGTTCCACTACCGCAACCAAGGCGGCGACGTGGGCCGCATCCTGGTGGGACTGCAAGTGCCACCCGACGAGATGACCGAGTTCCGCCAGTTCCTCGCCACGCTCGGCTACCGCCACTGGGACGAAAGCGCCAACCCGGTCTACAAGCTGTTCCTGGGATGACGCCCCGCGCGGCGGGCATGGCGCCCGCCGCCCCCACTTTTCATGAACAACGATGAACCACACCGCTGATCTTTCCCCCCTCGGCAAACCGGCCGCCTACCGCACCGAGTACGCGCCCGAGCTGCTGTTCCCGATCGCGCGCCAGGAAAAGCGCGCCGAACTCGGGCTGACGGGAACGCTGCCGTTTTTCGGGGTCGATATCTGGAACGCCTACGAACTGTCGTGGCTGAACCTGCGCGGCAAGCCGCAAGTGGCGATCGCGACCGTGACGGTGCCGTCCGATTCGCCCAACATCATCGAATCGAAGTCGTTCAAGCTGTACCTGAACTCGTTCAACCAGACCCGCCTGGCCAGCCCGGATGCGCTGCTCGAGATGCTGCGCGCCGATTTGTCGAACGGCTTCGGCGCGCCGGTGCACGTGGCCCTGACCTTGCAGGACGCGTTCGCCACGCTGCGCATGGGCGAGCTCGACGGGCTGCTGCTCGACCGCCTCGACGTCGAGATCGATCAGTACACCCCGCAGCCGGCCCTGCTCAAGACGGTGGGCGATGCAGCGCCGGTCGAGGAGAGGCTGGTGTCGCACCTGCTCAAATCGAATTGCCTGGTCACCGGCCAGCCGGACTGGGCCAGCATCCAGGTCCATTACGTGGGCGCCCAGATCGAGCAGGAAGGGCTGCTCAAGTACCTGATCGGCTTTCGCGAGCACAACGAATTCCACGAGCAGTGCGTCGAGCGCATCTTCATGGACATCTATCGCCAGTGCGCGCCGCACAAGCTGGCGGTCTACGCGCGCTACACCCGGCGCGGGGGGCTCGACATCAATCCCTGGCGCAGCAACTTCAGCGGCCCGCGTCCTTCCAACCTGCGCATGGCGCGTCAATGACCTTATTGATGCAGATCAAGGGTGAGAATCCGCACTGCACAGCCGCGTTGACACAATTTCCGAGCGGGAATACCTTCAAGCCGCAGCTGCCAAAATGATTCACCCCTACAATAAAACAACACCCGCCGCGCCAATACAGGGCTCCGGCGAAGTGCAGCAAGTGGTACAAGGGCCGTGGACGACATGTGCACGCAGCGCGCGAGTTCACTATGTAAATTCAGGCCCTGCCCGGTGGCCGGCGCCGGTTTTCGGCGGGATGTTGCGCAATCGGCCATTCCAGTTGCCGGAATGCCAATATGAAACTATTACACCGCGCATGCGAATTCCGATTACACGATTTCAAAACAAGCCTATAATTCTGGCTCGCAAGCTCCTTTGTGCATCGCACCATTCGACTTAGTGTTATGACCAACCTTAGCAAAATTTTATCACCCGAGAACGTTTTGCTCGATCTCGAAGTGTCGAGCAAGAAGCGCGCTTTCGAACAGGCAGGGCTGATCTTCGAGAACAACTGCGGGATTGCGCGCTCGACCGTGTCGGAAAACCTGTTCGCACGCGAACGGCTCGGTTCGACCGGGCTGGGACACGGGGTGGCGGTGCCGCACGGGCGCATCAAGGGCAGCAAGAGCCTGAAAGGGCCGCTGGCCGCCTTCGTGCGCCTGGCCGAGCCGATCCCGTTCGAGTCGCCCGACGGGCAACCGGTCAAGCTGCTGTTCTTCCTGCTGATCCCCGATCACGTAACCCAGCAACATCTCGAAATCCTGTCCGAGATTGCCGAAATGTTCTCCGACGACGCCTTCCGCAACGCCCTGGCGACCGATCCGGACCCGAAATCGGTGCACTCGCGCATCGTCAATTGGCAACCCAGCCTGCAAGCGCTGGGTTAAACTTTCCCGGCGCCGGGCGCGGCGCGTCCCTCTTTTGCGAAGACACCCATGCTGCAGACCCCGCTGACCATTCAACGACTGTACGACGACAATCGCGAAAGTCTGCAACTGGGATGGTTCGCCGGCTTTCCGGGCGGCGAACGCCTGATCTCGGGCGACGTGGCCTCGGCCGCCGACCAGGTCGGCCATTTGAACCTGATCCACCCGGGGCGCATCCAGGTGTTCGGTCACCAGGAGCTGACCTACTACCACCGCCTCAAGTCCGGTTCGCGCAGCCACGTGATCGGCGAGCTCATTGCCGGCGGGCCGCCGGCGCTGATCATCGCCCAAGGGCTCGACACGCCGCCCGACATCCTCGCCATTTGTGACGAACAGAACATTCCGCTGTTTTCCACACCGCTGCCGGCGGCGCAGGTGATCGACTTCCTGCGCGTGTACCTGTCCAAGAAGCTGGCGCAGCGCATCATCATGCACGGCGTGTTCATGGACGTGCTGGGAGTGGGCGTGCTCATCACCGGCGACTCAGGCCTGGGCAAGAGCGAGCTGGGGCTGGAACTGATATCGCGCAGCCACGGGCTGGTGGCGGACGACGCGGTTGAATTCTCGCGCATTGCGCCCGACATGATCGAAGGGCGCTGCCCGGCGCTGCTGCAAAACCTGCTCGAAGTGCGCGGGCTGGGGCTGCTCGACATCAAGGCGATCTTCGGCGAGACCGCGGTGCGGCGCAAGATGCGCCTCAAGCTGATCGTGCACCTGGTGCGGCGCAGCGCGCTCGAAGAAGAAGTCGAGCGCCTGCCGTTCCTGTTCCCGACCGAAGACGTGCTGGGACTGCCGGTGCGCAAAGTGGCGATCCCCGTGGCGGCCGGCCGCAACATCGCCGTGCTGCTCGAGGCCGCGGTCCGCAACACCATCCTGCAACTGCGCGGCATCGACACCTTGCAAGAGTTCATGGAGCGTCAGCGCCAGGCGATGACTGGCGATTAAGCGCGCTGCTTTACGGAGTCCGGCCTTGCAGGGCCGGACCGTTACGCAGGCGCGGGGCAGTGCCCCGCGAATTCCCTGCTGCACCAGCGCCAGGCGATGACTGGCGATTAAACGCGCTGCTTTACGGAGCCCGGCCTTGCAAGGCCGGACCGTTACGCAGGCGCGGGGCAGTGCCCCGCGAATTCCCTGCTGCACCAGCGCCAGGCGATGACTGGCGATTAAACGCGCTGCTTTACGGAGCCCGGCCTTGCAAGGCCGGACCGTTACGC